>Ga0214543_1002626_pt1 | contig 35298 bp, 16 predicted proteins | sample CNSS2metaG_FD_160094 | JGI IMG/M metagenome (GOLD analysis project Ga0214543, IMG submission 160094) | Root nodule microbial communities from cowpea collected in UCLA plant growth center, Los Angeles, California, USA - CNSS2 | ecosystem: Host-associated > Plants > Roots > Nodule | place: USA... | reverse complement strand
TTTGAATATATATATATATATATATATATATATAAATATGTATTCGTATCCTATATTTTTTCAATTTAGCCGTATTCTCGTGTTCGTTTTCATGTCCGTGTTTGGGCTTCAAAGATTGTCATATTCCTTAATCAAGATATGTTTCTTCCTCCTCTTAACTATCAACAATGTTGTTAAGTAGGAACTTCATAAAAACTGACGTGTAATACTTCAATATATCATAGACGAAAACACACTAACTAGACTTTTATCTTATATCTTTTATAATAACGAGGTTAAACTTATCACATTTTATTTTTAAAATATTAATAATCATTCAACAGATTAAAAAACTACTGCAACCAACTTTTTAACCTGTTGAAAAATCATTCAACAGACTAAAAGAGACATTTTAACCTGTTGAAAAACCATTCAACAGATTAAAAGACACACCTCAGACCAAATACATCTAATTAATGCTACAAGGTATACAATATGAATTACAAACTTCAAATACACTTTCTTAATGATGTAACTATGTGGAGAACACACGTTCCAGCCTTGATCAACATGGATATCATCAAATCTCCTTTCCTTCATCAATGTAGGCTTCATTCCGATGGTAATGGCTTCAAGATAGTTCAAAAGAACTTCATCAAATCTTCAAAGAAGCATACCACCTTGGCTTCACATGTCAACACGGACAACCAACAATGACAACACCAAGTTTTCATGAACAAAAGACCTAACCAATAACACAATCCTATTTAAAGTCTCCCAAACAAAACACCCACATTACAAATAACACGTTATTTACATTTTAATAACATGTCGCCTCATAAAAATGTACAGGTCATCTCCATAGTTTGCCAACACTACTAGAAATTTTCATATTACATGAGATTTTTCTTACAAATTTGTTAAAAAAGTTTGCAAGAAAAGACTTTTTTCTGTCAATTTTGATTGCTAGGAAATTTCTTCGTGGGTAATCATTTCCTACAAAATTATAAAATTTACAAGTATTTCCTACAAAATTTGTTGCGAAAAGTGTTTTATACAAAATATTTTGCAAGAAAATTGGTAGCAATTTCTTGCAATTTTTTTTTCATAACAAAATTTGTAAGTATTTCCTACGAAAAAAATTTCAAAACAAAATTGACAAGAAATATGAATTTTTTTAGTAGTGCAACTCATCACAAATTTAAAACCGTTTAAAATGGGGGGGTGTTTCCCAATCATTTCTAAAGTATAAGGATCATTTTTATTTGAAATTTGAGAAATATGATTTCTAATTTGGCATCTAAGTACAAGGAAAAAAACATACTTGACCATTATTAATATAATAATTATAATAAAAATGTACACTTGTGGGTGCATGCATGCGTGCTTACTTGTTTGTCTTGTAAGACATTTCTATAATCTAGTGCTTAAACAAATTTGGACAAGGACACTCACACTCACATAATACGTTGGTAATTTATGTATAATTATTATTTGGTTATGCATGATAAACCTATATATACACATTTTGAATAAAATTGTTGCGAGTAGAGTGTTGATCTTCTAGTTTAGATGTTGTAGCAAAAGTTGGTTGCCTTTTTGCTAACATGATCTCTACTACATTTGACTTGTTATGATTTATAGTACCTTAGTTTTGAACATGCACTAAGAAAATGTACAAACAGTAACCAATTTTAGAGACAAAAACTAATTAGTCACTATAACGACTAATTTAGATGTCAATTTATAAACTAAAAGTTATTGTTACCTAAAATAGTTTTTATTATAAATAAAAAAATATAATTGGATTATGAATTGGTTACTGAATTAGTCTCTAATATTAATTAAACAAAGTGTTGGTTACCAAAAGAATTTGTGTTTAAATTGATCAATTTTGTTTGACTTTCTTCGATACCCAACAAATTAATATTAGAGTTTCAATTCTATTCCATTTTGCATCTGTAGGTGGTTGATCCTTGTTCAAGATTAGTCCCTTTCGTTTTTTTCTTTTATTTCAAAGAATTTTCGGGAAGGTGATGAGAAGATGGCCATCATAATCAAAATGGAGAGGTTTACAAGAAAAATATAACTGTTTAACTAGGAATATGTGTTTTGAGACTAATGAAAAATAATCAGTTGATACTAACAATAATTGATTATGTCGATAATGATTATCAATTAAGTTAAGTTAAAATCAATTAGTTTGTTCTATAAATCTTTTTAGAATTTTTGAAAAACACTTAATTTTCAATCGAGGCATAAGATGCATATGATTTTTATTTTAGGATTCATCATTCCTAGATGCATGTTTCACACTCATTCAACCATGAAAGTTGTAAGTTAATAATACGTGGTGTTTCATAATCAAAATACAATGTAAAATAAAATCTTCGACCTTCAAGATCCTTTATCAACTTTTGATCAACATGCCAGCTTTAGATAAGGCATCTTTAGGTAGTCTATGGTCAGTGTGTGGTGATTACAAGTAAAATAGTAGTAATCATTTAATCAACACAAAACTAAGTGCAAAATAATGCAAAAGATTTTATGAAAGGAGAGCAAATCAAATTCTTTTAAAAATAAAATTAAACTTGTTACTTTAAAGCCGTTTTAACATTTTTTCTTTTTTTCATGGGGTATTGTTTTGAGTTCAATCTATGTTATAAATAGCTAATATTTATACTCTTCTAGGAAATTTAGAACCTTAAGAACAAAAATCATATTTTCTTTATCTACAAAAAATATATAAATAATAAGATATTTTGAAGTGTTCTGATCTATATAAAAAATTTACATAATTCTCAAATAATTCAGAGGTTTGTTGAATCTTCTTCATTCTTTTGTATCATAAAATGTAGCATGTTGTAAATTATCATTGATTAAAGCATAAAAGGAAATAGTTTTCATGTTACCTATTGTTATTATTATTAAGATTTACATGAAAGGTTGAATTCCTTACCTCCTTGATGATGTTGAATTTATCCCTCCCTCCTCCTGAGTTTGTTTTCTGTTTTTGTTCAAATTTAGTAATTTATTTGCTCTGAAGAATCACCAAGAGTAATTAGAGTATTGATAAAGAATTAAAATTTGGATCATGCAATGCATTGTTTGTTAAATGTAATATTGGTAGGGACATCTAAGATTGGATTGTTAAAGGGGTGTAACTTAGTTATTTTATCTTCAAGCGTATGATTCCTAGAGCTAAATTTAGGACTACAAAGAGGTTTGTTTTGGAGTTGGGTTATTAGACTTGTGGAATTGATCTATAGAATTCACGTATGAACTTATTAATTCTTTAAACTACTTTTGTTAGATTCAAAATAACAAGTTTTTCTTATGCATCTTCTCTTTACTATTTTATTCAAAAGAATCACACAATTACACTTAGTCTTTATTAACATGCTATTTTTAAATTAGACACAAGCATTAAAAAACTTGGTACTTTTGACTTCACTTTTTATCTACATGTATTAGGTTTATTATAAAAAACGTAATAAACATAAAGATATTGAAAGCAACATGCGGTTCTAAATTGCAGGCAACATTGCGATTTTAAACCCCTGCAATTACTGGGGGTTTTGTAAACCTCCGCCATTATCAGAGGTTTTATAAACCTCCGCCATTACCGGGGGTTCTGCAAACTCCGCCATTACTAGAGGTTCTGTAAACCCCTGCAATTACCAGAGGTTTTATAAACCTCCAGAAAGTTGTGTTAATACCAGGGGTTGCTAAAAACCCCTGGTAATCTCTTAGCTACGGTGACTCTTCCGGGTTAAGAGGAACCCCTGGTAAAATCATTAGTGGGGGTTAAAACCCCAGAAACATAAAAAATAACCTCCACTAAAAATAATTATTTTTGTAGTGACATTTTACTTCAGTTGGAAACACACAGTTTATTAAATTGAAAATCACAATGCAAGTAGAAAAAACGTGCTTAACCATTTCTTAGAAATATGTAAGATAGACATAGAAATATTATGTACATAACCATTTTCAAAACAACTAAAGAAAAACCATTGGTGGTTCAAATAATGTTAATATAAACAAATAATTGTTTTAAGAAACACTGAATTCCAAGGTTTAGGGTCATGCAACTCAGGAACCCTAATTATTTGCTTAAATTCCCTGAACATGTAAAAGAGAAACCTCATTACAGAAATGCCAAGACAATTAACTATCGCCAAAACCCTCTTAGCTAGTTTAAAAGAAGGAAAATTATGTTTTACTCCATATTTTTAAAACTTGAGTCATGATGAGTATATATTTCTATCACTTTGAATTATGTTGAGATTTTATTACAATGGATAACTAGTACAATATCTTTTATTGTTATATATTATTTTATAGTATTATAAAATATATTATTTTTATTTGTTAAATATAATTAAAATTTTATAAAATAACCTAACCATTGGTATATGAGTTAACCCAACCTAAATCAATTTAAAACGCAAGCTAATCGACCTGAGTAAGAATGATTGGATTCAATTTAGTCACAATTATTTTATCTCGATCGTTTTTGCAGAATTCTTAAAACTGATAAATCAATCAAGCTCATTTTGTACTTAATTGAGTACTAATTACAAATTACATGTAATTACAAAATGAAAGATGAAGAGAAAACACTTGCAACTCAAATTGCAAGCACATTGATGAGCAAAGAAAAAGGTTTTGGTAATTAGATAAGTTTAAGAAGCATTCTTGCAAGTTCTGAGGTGTAAAACTATTCAAATATAAGTCTACAAGTCGCAGAACGCCTTGTGCAGAGCGATAATTCTTTAATCATTTTGAACTTTTGGTCTTCTTTTACATAACGGTTACAGCAGATTGACATGGTCTGCAAATGTTCTGCATTCCCCATGATATATTCTGCAAACCCTAACTCGCCTCTCCAACCTTTGTAATTCTTAAAACAACATCTTCTAAGGTTTAACCAAATTCCCACTGGCCATATCCAATCTGCCCCTTCACGATTAGCTTGAGGCAAGGGATCAAGATACATCTGAAATCACAAAAAAAAAAAAAAAAAAAAACTAAATTTTATGACAACCCTTTAGATATTTTCAGATCATCATTTGATCAATGTTCGTAAAATTATAAAATTGAGTTAGTAATAAAAGTTGAACGGAAGGGTGAAAGAGATTGTTGGTTGGACTTGCTAACATTTGGAAATTATAAAATTAATTTTTAAGAGCTTCAACAGGATAGAAATATTTTGAATTCAATTCTTTTCATTGACAAAATATTAATAACTAATATTTACAGTAAAACAAAAATGTTTGCAACAATCATAGGAGAAAATCTAACATGTGCTGATATTTTTGAGAGTCTCTTAAGTTGAACTAAGATTACGGGTTCAATTAACAAAAAAAAAGAAATCAAACTAATTTTATGTCTAAATTTAAATACTTGAAATCTAATTAAGCCAAAATGAATTTTAATGAACAAAAAAGATCTAGTCTTGTGTTATTTTTTTGACAGAGGTTCTTAAATATAGAAAGTTTCTCTAAACCTATAATTACTGTAAGAGAAATCATCATTGAAGGCCTAACTCATGAAACCTTGTCAATGACAAAAATTTGAAGGCTGGGGGAACACTTGAGCATTTGGGAAACCTCGACCCAGTCTTGAATAGAATTGGCATAGCCAAATTCAAGGTGAATCAAATTGCGAAACACAGTAACCCCGCGTTTCGGATAAATGTCTTTCACTGTATCGTCCATCTGTAAGAAAAGAAAGAAAATATTTAATCTGATGAACAACAAACGACAGAGAAATCACTAATCACGTGTTCATTACCCAATCCAGGCGCAGAAACTGAGCATTGCTAAGAACTCCCAACGGAACATCGATTTTCGGAACAGTTGCCCTAACCAACTTGGGCAAATACTGAAAACTCCCTTTCGCCGCGCGGAAAAGAATAACCAAATCGACGGCTTCCAATTCCTCCAGATTCGGACTCGCACGAACAAGCTCCGCGAAGTCCCGGTGTTCTAAGAAATTTAGGTTTCTCAGATGCATAATTTTGAGCACAGGAAAATCGACGGTGGGGATTTTCTTAATGTAGAAGTGATCCAGCTTGAGAACGACGAGGGTTTTGCATGTCGGAACCGCGCTGGGCAAGTTGAACATTTTTCCGACGCAGAGGTCAAGGTGCTGAACCCCTCGTTGCACCACCGTGTTGATCCACACGCTCACGTTGGTGGAGTCGCAGGCAGAAGAGCGACAACTGAGGCGGAGCGAATGCACCGTCTGATGCCAATCGCGCGAGAGGATTGCCACGTGTACGCACTGGACGAAGCGGGAGTAGGATTTGCTGCGTGTGTTGGTGAAGTAATCGGAGTCGTCGAAGGTGAGAGAGGGACATGAGCGCCAGAGCTCGTTCCAGCGCTTGGAGAGGACGGTGGTGGCGATGGCGGCGGCGGTTGGGAGGAAAGAGAGAACGTGAGAGAGAACTTCGTCAGGTAAATCGCTTATCCTATCGGCCATGTTTGGTTTGATGAATATGTTTGAGTGTGCAATAACCACAAAACCCTTTAACTTCAAAAACCCATTCTTATTCTTCTTCTGTTCCTCCTTTATATAGGGACTTTCTTTCACGTTTAAGCAAGATTTTCAACTTTTCTTTTTCGAACATTTTTTCTGTTTCATTATAACTCCAAAACGGGCTTCGGTTAAAGACTGCATTGATATTTTTTACCATCGAAAAAGATAGTAAAATATTAAGTGATACTAACTTGCTATGTATAGATAAAAGCTTAAGTACTTAGTCAACCAACTAATCATCTCTTTCTCGTTGTAAAATTGTACTAATTATAATTTTTTATTTATTTATTGATTAAAGAAAAATAATAGGTTAAAAAAGTATTTTTACAAACTTTTGACAAATTACCAATTTAGATAAAAAAATTTACTTTAATACTTTATTTTAGTTAAAAAAAATAACATATTAATTTACTTTAATTTTATTTATAAAAATTTTGTCTATCAAAAAAAAATTGTCAAAAAGACAATTTTTCATTGTTTAAAATAACCAGCAATTATTATTATTAGCATCTGTATTTATGTTTTTATTACATTAACATAATACAGTTTTCCGAAAAAAAAATATGCTTTTTGTAAGAATGATTAGAAAACATTAGAACAATACACTTTAAAGTACATATAACTTTTGTAACAGTGATGTTAAAAAGAATGTTTGTAAAAATTATTTTTAAGTAGAGAAATTGTTTAGTTGTCTTAGAAGATTTTTTAATTATTTACTTTATTAAATACAAAGTTGTTTTTTTATTTGCTTATTATAAAATAAAAGTAAAACTAAGTTCAAATATCTCGAACCGGTCACAGATATTCTTACAAAAGAAACCTGTCATACAATTATTATATTAAAATAATAATACTAATAATAATAATAATAATTATTATTATTATATTATTATCATAAAATAGATAAGAATAATTTTTATTAATATTAAATCCTCTCTTGATACATGTTATTTTGAATTTGTATCGGGAATTCATCAAATTTCTTAAGTGCAATACTTTAAAATTATAAAATTTAATTTTGTGATAATATGTAAATTTAAAATATTTTATTATTAATGAAACTTATATAAAATTCTTTAGAATATATTATTGAGTTAAATGGAATTAGGGAGTTGGATGGGACGGATTTTGCTATCCCATATCCATTCCCGTAGAAAAAATTCATCTTCATCCATATACCCAAATCCAACAGGTATCAAATTTTTATTTCATTCCCATCCCCACCAGATAATGGGTATAATCTTGTACTCATACCCATACCCATTTTCTTACTACTTCAATATTAATTTTAATTAATTTTTATAAAATAATAAAAAATTACGGTAAAGGAAACATAATATTATCAAATATTCCATATTAGGAGGATGATTGTTTCTTCGATATCAAATACTTTGAAATAAATTATAATTGTTTACATTTTATATTAGAATACCATATAAAATTTCATGAGAATCAAAACATTTATTAAATTTCAAAACTGCAAACATTAATGAAACCTAGTTGATAAAATTTAAAAATATTTTAAAAAAATATGAAAGGAAAAAAATATTCAAATTAAAATATATTTTAAATGTTTGTTTACTCTAATTTTTTAAATTCTAATGAATCTCTTTTTTATACACTAATAAAAATTATAATATATCACCGGATCAAAATGACGCAAAGAATAAATAATAAACATAATAATAAAATTTTGGCATAGATCTTGTACATTTTAAACTCCAATATATATTGGATGGTGATAAAAAAATATTCATGGCAATTACATTAATTTTTTATATTGCAGTAAATAAAAGTTATTTATACAATTATAGTGAAAAAGTTACAGTATGATTAATAATGAGTTAGAAAATAAAAAATAATTAGATAAAATATATCGAAATAGTATTCTACATGATGAAAATAAACAACAAATAAAAATATTAAAAAATTAACAAATGTGTGTCTTAGAAACAATTTGAGAAAGGTTTATTGTAACGTCTCATTTAATTATTAAGCGAATTTAAAGGAAACGTCACACAAAGATAGTACTATAGCATAGTCCTGGGGTCCTTAACACAACCCCTACAACCTGGGCACACCACGATGCCAACGGGAAACCAGATACAAGTCTAACAATGAGAATAAAGTATTAAAGCATAAAACAATACATGGGCCATAGCCTTAAAGAACCATGACGAAAATAGAATCCAGCCCAGATGGCTAAGCAACGAAATCACCATTTCCTTGTTGACCACGAGAACCTCGCCCATCTGCTCCCATCAATCAAATTGATGATCATCGCAAAAAAGAACAACCACATACAATACAACCATACAACAAACAGGGTAAGCTAGAGTCGACAACATTTTCATCATACAGTCAAATATATTTTCACCACCCAGTATCCATACAACAAACAAGCATGTTATGACTTTTCAATCAATACACTACGACTCGACTCGACTCATCCGGATACGTATAACCTGGTCGGATTCGGCGGATGCTTGCACTTGTGGTGGATACCTCTGCTCACCCCCGAGCTATGTGTTACAAATGTTACAATGGATCAATTTTCCCTCACCACAAGGTTAGCCCTTGATGAATTTCAGGCCTCCTGCTACTCTCACCACAGGAGTCAGTCCGCTCTAGGTGAGACTAACTGACTCCTTAGAGTGTCAGGATGCAACCTTACCTTGAATCCTTACCTAGTTATACAAATGGGGCACCACCATGGACACCCACTAACAGGGGCCATGGAATTACGTCCCGACCACTGAAGCGCAACTCTGAAAGTCTCACCTAGAGACCCCAAGGAATTACGCACTGACACGGACCAACATACATAAACAGCCAAGAATTTACACATACGTTGCACATAAGATTTCAAACCAAAATCCATAACCAAATCCTCATTTCTCATATGTTGAATCATTACCAACTCGTTATTCCCAATCATGAGTAAAGAGTTTCTCCTCATACCAAAACCATACCAAAGGTTTACCAACCATCAAGGTCCATTGTTGCTCATGCCAGGTTTGTGACCACACACACATACATATGTATCCAACTTCTCATGTACAATTCATGTAGAAATCATGCCAAGCTCACAATTTCTCCCACATATAATCTCCTCCCAACATGCATAATCATTTATACAATTTATAACACAGATCATACCATGCCTTTCAATTCACAAACTTCATACCTCACACAAAACACATAATAACCAACAATCAAATTACCAATTTAAGAGAGTCATCCAACCTGCAGCATATCTCGCTCAAGCCAAGGGCCCTCGCTCAAGTGAGAGGGGTATTCTCGCTTAGGTGATAGACCCTCGCTTAGGTGAGATTGCGACTAATGCTGGGATTTCCTCGCAGGCTCGCTTAGGCGAGTCTTGGCTCGCCCGGGCGAGACAACCTCTCGCCCAACAGTGGTGTCCCTCGCCTGGGCTAGACCGCAACAGCGTTCCAGGCCTTCACTCCTCCTCACTTAGGTGAATGGCTCTCGCCTAAGCGAGACTGGCCTCGCTCAAAACCAGAGTCCTCCGCTTGGGCGAGGGTTCGCGAAACCCTGGTTGCTCCTACAGGTCTCGCCTGGGCGAGTTACTCTAGCCTGGGCGAGATTGACAGATCTCGCCACTGCCTTTCCTGCAACAGTCACACATCCACACCTAGGGATGTCAAAAAAATTCGTACCCGCGAGTATCCGCGGATAAAACCCGTAACGGATAGGAAATGGATATTAAAAATGGATACCCACTACACGCGGGTACGAGTATTTTTGATACCCGCATGTTAATGGGGCGGGTATGAATATCATAGTATCCGTACTCGTGGATACTCATACCCTCTAAACTTTAATTCAAAAAAACATCCTTATATATATATATATATTAGTAAAAAACATTATGAGTCTTCATTTAATAATGGTGGTCGGATTCTTACCCCACAACAGAGTAGATTACTTCCAGATACTGTGAAGGCATTGATGTGTCTCCAAGACTTGTTATGGACCAACATGGAAGGTAATGAAATTAACACTTTTACTTAGATATTTTAATTAAGTGATTGTTAGAATTTTTAATGAACTTCTTATGTCTTCAGGCTCTTCTAGATTAAAATTGGACAACATGACACTTTATACAATGTTGCAAGAGGTGAACATTGATGAAGTTAGTAATTTCTTTAATATTTCATTCAAAAATAAACTACAATATAAATTGTTAGTGATTTTTTATTTGTTTATTTTTCAAGAAACAATCGGAGAAAGAGGACTTATTGATCAAAGCACTAATTATGGTTAAATATTTGTTTTTTTAAATATTTTTGTAAATACACGCGGATATGAAAAAAATAGGCGGGTACCCGCATAACGGATATCCGACGGATATGGGTACGGGTACGGGACGAATATTTATCCAGCGGGTAGGGTACGGGGGAACTACTACCCGTACCCTACCCGCCCCGTTGACATCCCTATCCACACCCAAGCAACAGTCCAAGATCGTTCACACATTCATCACAGACATACAGTTCATGCAATACCCAACAAACATCAAAACTAGTCAGAAAATCATTCAAGACTCGAAAACTCTAACTTCCCCGTACCTAGAAAAGTTTAGCTAAGACCCCGACGGCACGACCACGAGCGCAACAGCTCTAAGGATGAACTATGGGCTGAAATAGGGGTGGGACTGAACCAGACAAATGACGTTAACATAGGCTTTTAACCGAAATCACGAAAAGATGGTAAAAAGGAAATCAGTACGGCTAGAAAAGATACTTACATGGAGCACAAGTTCTCTTAGCTCAACGTGACAGTGGAAGCAAAACCCTAGCGGAGGGGGTTGACGGCTGCAGTTTAGGTTCTCTGAAAATGAAAGGAAAAATGTGACTTAGGGCAACTAAGAAAGGTTTTATCTACTGGGCCAGCCCTTAGGCCCACTTACAAGGGCAACCGTTTAGTTTAGGGCAGGAAGATAAGGAATAATATTAACGGGCCTTACATTTATGCTATTAAACACTTAAATTGAAAGTATTAAACATTCTCATGTGAAAGAAAAATATACAATAAATAAAAATATTAAAAAATAATAGAAATATTCAAATGTGAGACATAATTTTTTTTTTAATTGACATACATCATTTTAACATAATTACATAAAAGTTATGATAAGATGAAAAATATATTGAAGATGCGAATAATTTCATGACAAATCAAATAATTAGGAGAAATAAAAAATAGAAAATATATATATATATATATATATATATATATATATATATATATGGTTACTTAATTAAGTGTGAATATTTTAATAATTTAAACAAGGATGAAGATATGGCAGGGATATGTACATCCTCATACTCATCCTCATATACTCAATTGAAAAAGTCGGAAATTCTCCATACCCATACCTATATACCCAGTCAATACGGAAATTCTCCATCAAAATGAGGATGAGTTCAGACAATACTCATAAGAACAGGTTTATTTTTCATCTCTAAATAGAATATTGATTTCTGTGTAATTTTACTGTTTATTAGATAAGTGTATGAACATTGCCAAGAATAAAATCACCAGAAACAGTAAATTACAGAAATTTGCCACTCGTTATAATTTAGAAAATATACAGATCTTTATTAAATATTGAAAAATGTTATTTTTGTACGATATAATTAGTTGAAGTTCAATATGAAATTATTGAAGTCCGCTAGAACTCAAAATGTAATTGTTTGATAGAAGAATTAGAAAATATAGCATTTTGGAGTAGAAAACCTAGAAAGAATTTATAGTTTTTTTTTTCAGTACTTTGTTACAAGATATGATTCTATTAAAATCTTAAACCCAAAATATCTAGAATACCTTTAACCAGACTTATACTAATTAAAATTAATTATAATATGTTAAGATTATTTAATAAAAAATAAATTGGTTAATTTTTTTAAAGATCATCCAATCAAATTTCAACAAATAAAATTTTTAATTACATAAATCAAACTTAATTAATATAATTATAGGATGTAACTAAATTTGGATGATTTACCCTCAACAGTGTAGCATAAAATGTATATCCACTTAGATAACTCTAGCATTTTAATCATATTAAATATACAATATAAATTTTGGATAGATTTAGAGTATGGGAACCTAGAAAATGGTCTAAGTGGTGGTGATTTTTAAAAGAGGACACTAATATTTTAATAATAAATGGTTGAAATTATAAATATGTTTTCTATTAACAGAAATTCATTTTATAAAAATCACAATTTCTTTAAACTTCTTTCTAAACTTCTTCTCTACCTTCTTTTTAGATATATGACTTCATCCTTTGTCTATTTGAATATCAGAGTATATTGTAGACTTCTAGTGTTGAGGTTTACAATTCTACCCAATCAGAGTTTGGAATTCATCTTTTGCCTTTCTTTTTGGTCTTTTAAGAAATATGTTGCATGTGAAGTGTGTTAGGCTTGCATGAGGCGTTTAAGGGCTCAAAATGAATCTTCGTTTGATTAGTTTATTTATAATGATTGTTTGATTCTAAAATTGATGAATTTGGGTTGTGTTGTTATGGTTTTAAACTATTAATCTACTTGATGTTGGTTTGGATAAATTGATATGTGTGATTGGTTTGTGCTTGTGGAATTGATTTGTATTGATTGATTGATGAATTCTATGCTTAGTAGGTATGTTAACCTAATATATCACTTTGGTGATACAATTTCTTGGAATTGTTGATATAATCTTAGAGTTAGAAATAACTAAGGACACATTTAAGGGTATTGGATTAAAAATTGGTATTATAGGCTATCAGTTGCAATTATGTACTTGAAGTGCTTGTATTGTGTTGTTTCAACTATAATGATGAATTTCTATGATCTTATAGTGTATTTTTATAATGTATATTAAGAGGTAAATAGCTCAATAAGAGTCAAATTGATCAATTAAAGCTAAAAAAGAAATCTCAAATATGTAGTATAGTGTCGGGCGCTCTGTAAAGTCATTGGGCACCAATCACACAGTATTTCACTAACCTAATTGCCTTAGGCTGAACTTTAGTACTACTGGGCGCAAAAGAGTCACTAAGCTCATTGACTTGTTGGCATTGGGTGCCACCAAGGGGTCGTTGGGCGCAACTCCAAGGAGCACCATGAGATCTGGTACTGAACGCCACCTTGTTTTAGGTCTTGGCCAGTCTTAGGAAAATTGGCATTCCCGTTTTTGTTAACTATGGATCGAGCAGGAATTTTGAAAGTTGGTACTAGACACACGATTCTTCACCTTGATTATTAGGATCTTTGATTTGAGGTATGTGGTTAGAATAATGTTTTTTGCCATTTTGATGTACTTAATAGAAATATTGTAAGTGAATATTATGCTTTAATAGAAATATTGTAAGTGAATATTATGCTTTAATAGAAACTAAATGATGAATGATTAATATTTCAATTGAATTAAATGATATGTGATAAGAAGTAAGATACATATGTATGACATGGTGTGATGATTTAAGATTATATGAGAATGTGATGTATGAACTTTAAGTGAATGTTGTATGTACTTTGAAGTAGTTGTAATTTTACTTTGGTTTAATGGGAATTGAATGGATTCAAGAAATAGTGATTTCGAGGGTGGGAATACTATCGCGTGATGTATTATGTAGGATATATTGATGATAGGGATCGAAACGAGATCATTCTAGCTCTACTAGTAATTGGATTCATATAGATGAAAATAACTAGTTGTAAGAGTCGAGGGAGGTTCATGTCTAGAGGTCGAACTTGCAAGATATAAAATTTACTTTGTCATGCTTTATAGATTGGAAGAAGCCAGAACATATTATAATTATAACTCTTGAGAGGTAGAAGTGATTGAGCAATGGCAAGTGCATGGTGTCTAGGTGCTATTAATACACCAATCTTTTGGGGGTTATGTATATGGTTATAGGTATATGGATAAGCTATGTGGTTATTTTCTGAATTTCTAGTGTATTCTCTTTTTATTTAAAACTTCAAAGTTTTAAATTATCATTAGCTTATCCTTACCTTTTGTGCCTGCTATGGTTTGTCTATCTGCAATGATCCTCTGTTATATGTTAGTAGAGGCTAGTACTGATGGGAGAGTTATAAAGCATTAGGCCTACAATGGTATTCAAGAAAGATTAGTGGTTGTTTATATATATATATATATATATATATATATATATATATATATATATATATATATATATATATTATTGCATAGATCCTCATAGTTAATGAAGTATTATTTATCTTTCAAAAGTTTATTTTGTTTCTCATGGAGGATTTGTAAATGAATTTTATATACTTATATGTTGGTTTATGCTTTTTATCAATTATGAAATGCTTTAAATTAGTAGGGTGAATCCTACTAAATTAGGACATTACATTTTTTGTATCAAAGTAGTTCGTCCTTAGGATGACCTGAGGGTTGTGAGTTTGTCGTGTTTTGTGTGTATAAGTATTTAAGTTTAGATTTTAGATATGGTTCTGAAACTGAAAGTATTAAGAAAATAATCTTAGTGGAGTAGAAGGTGAACACTCATTATTGCATCAAAGATGTTTTTCCTTTCTTAATTTTGAAAGTTTGGGGATAATAACATTAGACAATAGATAATTGGTAGAAAGTGTATTATATAGATCGTAGATGTTGAAAGTGTATGTATAAAAGAGTTTAGTTGTTAGAGGGAAAGTTGTAGTTTGAGTTTTTGGTTTGTCGTTGTGGTTATGTTGAGTGTTCAATAGTAGTTGAGGAACACATATTCATGGATAATTTGATCTACTTACCTTTACAATAGTTGGAGAAGGTCTTTGAGGTAATTCTTTTGCTTCAAAGATGGGAAGTTGTTATGTGCTACCTACTTGTTAGGTTGGAGAGTTAAGCTTTGGTTCCATGAGCTAGGGAAGATATTGGAGTCCAGAGGTGAGACCTTGGACTGAGTGAGCTTCAAGAGGAGGTTTTTTGAAAAGTAAGTTTTCTAGATAAAGTAGAGTTGGTAAGAGAAGATGAATTCATAAGGCTAGGGCAAAGGAGATGTCAGTGCATGCGTAAGCTGCACAGTTTGAGAATATGACAAGGTGTTACTCGCAAGAAATGTTTAAGGCTTGTAGGTGTAGGAAGCTTGTGAAAGGCTTGAGGATAGAACTTAAAAGGTTCATCTCTTGGTACAAACAACTAAGATGATAGAAAGCTTTGAGGATTAATCAAGTATGACGATACTTTTTCAAGTGAGAAAATCATATGCATGTAAGGGTAAGGTATCATATTGACATATAATTGGTTTCAAATAAAAAATTCACGTCAATGTGCTTCTCCATCGAGGAAATTGATTCGGCCAAAATCGATTTGCGAATGCATTACCTTATATACAAAAAATCAATTTGGTCATGATTTTTTGAAAGTGATTTAATTTGGTCTTTGTCGTTAGGTTTTTTCACACTATGTTCAAGTCAGTGTCATTCTTATAAAAAATCATTCATTTTCAATTATTATTTTGATTATTATCATTAGAGAAAATAATATTTATAATAATAAAAACTAATAAAATTATTATTATTATAACTATAAAAATAAATAAAAATGATTTTTATAATTTTATTTTAATTTAAAATATAGTTAAATTTAAAAAATTGTCAAATTAAAAAATGACAATTATTTAAAAAATAAAATTAATAAAAATTTGTGGAGAAAAATATCTTATTGTAGATTATTACGAAGAATTGCTATAATTAAATTATGGCTTAATCACTCTATCGATCCTTAATTTTGTTGAAAAGTTTCAATTATTTAGTTTTTTTTTGTCTCAAATTGGTTTTGGCTTTTCTAAATCTGATTCAAATGTGTTTGGTTTGGTGTCAAATTGACATATAATTGGTTTCAAGTAAAAAATTCACTTCATATTAAACTAAAAAATTCATGTTAATGTGCTTCTCCAATGAGGAAATCGATTTGGCCAAAATCGATTTGCGTACGCATTACCAAACATACAAAAAAATCAATTTTTTCATGTTTTTTTTAAAAGTGATTTAATTTTGTCCTTGTCGTAGTTTTTTACAAACAATGTTCAAGTTAGTATGACATATCAATTTGTAATTTTTTTGTTGAATATTTTTAACTTCTTTTTTAATTTATTTTTAAGTCTTTTTTTCTTGAATTTTTTTACACGTGTCCCTTCACATTTGTGTCACGTGACAAAGTCGGTGTAACGTGCTAGTAGTAGCTTGATGTGATTGTGCCGCATGGGTAGAGTCTCAATTTGGTTCCTACATTTGTTTTTTAAATTCAATTTAGTCCTAATATTTTTTTAAAAATGAACAATATTGTCTCGCTTTAAATTGAGGCTCAACTTATTTTTTAAATCTTATGCTGATCTTCTTTACTAAAATTGACATTTTTATTAAATAATTTTAGAAACAATTTTATATTAATTTTAAAATTTATATAAATTTATTTAAAATCATGTTAGTTAGAGTTTGAATGTGATGGTTAAATCTAGTATGAAACGTAACACAAATCGTGCAACCAAAAAAATACATAAATAAATTAAAATTAATAAGTAGAATAGTATAATTTTTTAAGATTCAATTATTAACTTCAAATCAATTCATCCATGTGAGTTGTCCTAAATATTTCGTATAAATCTTAAAATTAGTTTAAAACTACTTTTAGAAATATTTAATAATAATATCAATTTTAATAAAATATCATAAAATTTATGAAATAGAAAAATTTTCTCAATTTAAAAAGTGGCAATATCGTTTAATTTTTATAAAAATTAAAACTAAATTAATTCTAAAAGATAAATGCATGCATCAAATTCAGATTTTACCTATGTAACACTGATATATTATACTGATATCATATTATTCTAAGTACATGTGATACAATTGTGAAAAGATACATTTAAAAAATAAAAATTAAATTAAATTAAATTAAATTAAATTGAAAAAATGATAAATTGACACCTAATAATAAATTTAATACCGTATGTGAAAAACTAGGGTATGTGATATTTACCTTTAAAGTTACATTTAAAAAATAAATTAAAAACGTCATGATCAAATTGAAACCAGAACTGATTTAACACTTTCCGACAAAAAGAATAATGAATAATTAAGTCTTAAGTTACTGTGATGTTTACCTTTAAAGTTACAACACATTTATCGATGCTATGCAACTCTGTCCGATGCTTTTCATTTAAATAGTTGCAGAACTGGTGATATATTGAAACTGTTATAAGTAAAACATACTCAATTACAATTTAAAATAATCAATTTTTAATTATATTTATTTTATCTTTTAATTTAAAATTTAATATATTATCAAAAAAAATCAAATGACTGTAATTTTTCAGGGGAGTTCGAAAAACAATATTTTTCTACCGTCAATTATTCGCAACCAGTCATAAAGGTCATCAATGGATCTTGACAAACTAAAAATTATATCATAGAATAATATTATCATCATTTCCTATTAAAAACAATCATCCAAAATCTGTTTACCACATCAAGTGACGACAACTTAAAGTCATCAAATCACTTATTACGTAAATAGTTTTCCACCATCACTTTTGCGTTTGAAAAATGTACATCCAAAAATACCTCAATATTAAATTAATTTAAGTGTTCACAAGATTCAAGAGTATTTAGTGTTTGACGGTTAAAAATAATAAGTCTTTGAAAGTCATATTATCTACTATGGAAATTTGGATTCTTTGTTGGGATTTTTTTATTGTTTTTTTATTATACTTTTATAATACACTAATTATCACTAATTTTAACGTTTTAAAATATATTTAAAAAATATTTAAAATATCAACACAATGTATTTTTAATGTTCAGTAAAAGACAACATACAAAAATCAGTAGAGAATCTGGACTCTATACAATGGTGCGGTGGTAGTAACTATATGATAAATTATAAGTTTATAATTTTAATTATTCTAATCAAATACACTTTAATTTTGTATATGGCTTCTTTTATATTCTTGTACTAGAGCATTACGAGGTTTGGGTTAAATCTTGTTTTAGAGAGTGTGAGTGTATTTAGAATCAAAGGACATGAGAGAGTGGTCTATGTGTTGTATAAACTTTCAGATAGTGTTATTCTTTGGTTGTCATTAAACAATGATTGTGATTTTTCTCTGGTTTTAGAGTTTCCACGTTATATTCTTGTGTTCCTTGTGTGACCTTATTTATCTTTTAGTAGGGTGATTATTGAGGGTAAAGACGATAATGTTCTTCGTTGATGATACGTTTTTTCCTAACATGTGGTATCGGAGTTTATGGTTTGGTAGGGTCTTTCTTAGCATGCTTTGTGTTGCATCTTAGTCTGATCTTTCACATTAGAAAAGATTAATTTCATGTTGTTGGAGAATCTTACTTGCTTGTTGAATTTACAATATGAGAAATTTAATGGAAGGATCAGCATCAACGATTTTTGGTGCGGTGAATTTGTAGTCGGGTTCTTGGAGGTGATAGGATGGTGAATCACGCTAGATATGTAGTGAAACTCACATTTTCTGACGAGGGTGCTCCTAGATATGCAGAGGAGGTCACGATTGGTATTCACATGCCTTAGTGAGTGATCCAGAGTGAAGATCCAATCTGTGTGAGTTGCGATTTGCGGTAAATATGTGGAGGAAGTGCTATACGATTTACAAATCAAGTTCGATTGTTCGTGCAGTGTAGCTTGCAAATCTAAGCTTGCATGGTGTGCACTTGGAGGTCCAACGGTAGCTGAGTTCATGGATCTACACATGGAGGAGCGGTGGTTGTAAGACCCGAGGAATTTAAATAATTATTTAATAAACGCGGGTAGTAGGAGCCTTTATGACATTTAATGTGGATTGTTATGATGTGGAAAAGTACTAGCTCAAATGGTTGAGAGTACTTGATTGTGTTGAGAGGATTTGAGTTCAAGTACTATGTACACTAATTGTATGCTATTTCAATAAGTGTATTATTTTAATGTTATGTTTGATCGTGAGTAGTGATAATGTGGACTTACGAGAAATAAGGTTCCTTTTTGTTAAAATTATTTTTTTATGGATGGGAAGGGTCAGAAAACCCTAGCCGTCAGTGGGAGAAATCAAAAGGGTTGAGAAACCACCATGTTAATGAGAATTGATGCTCATTAACTCACATTCTTAATAATTTCGTTTTTGTACTAAGCACACAAATTAAAGTTGGAAAAAGGTTGGTTATGAGGGTTCTGGAATAGTCATTGAGCAGAAGAAATTGTGAGTGAGTGAGGAATTGGTTTTGCACGTGACAAGGAAGAAAAGCTAGGGTGAACTAAAGAGTGGAAGAAGAAGGACTAAGGAATCCTTTTGGATCAAAGAATTCCAGGTGAGGGGAGCTGCTTCTATATGTTTTGATTCGTATATATAATGTTGAGCCTTGCCATGATATAATTGCATGAATTTTTTCCCTTGTTTATGCTGTTTTTCGCAAATTGTGGGTTTTCGCCCAAAAATCGTCTGGCAGGCATGAATGTGCCGCTAGGCGACACATCAAATTTGACACAGTTTATAGGTTCTGCTATGAACCGCCTGGCGACGATGAACTACCGCAAGGCGGTGCGACGCTGTTCTATATTGTTTTGCGATGCTTTGGTGCAGGAGTCATTGCGACTTCTGGAATTGGTTGGTGTATACTGTGTTTGATGTTTACTAATGCAAATTAAATAATTGAATTAGATGATAAAGCTTTGTAGCAAGGGTGTGGGCGTAGTCATGGGATTATGCTAGGGATGGAGCAAGGTTAATTAGGAATTGATTTGTAGCGTCTGATTGTTAATTATTCGTATCCATAAATTTGCAGTTTTATTTTCTGGATGTGCATAAGAATTCAACCTAGTGGTATGGCGAGATGGGGTTAGGGAAGTGTAGGGATTTTTTGCACAGAGGGAAAAACTGGGAAATTCCCAGAATCTGTTACGTCGCCTGGCAGCGCATAATCTGCCACGAGGTGATAGCTAGAAGCTTTCCAACTTAGTGTTCTGATGGTGCAGGGGTCGTGAGTTGTGTATGGGTCATTGTGATAAATTTAGGTGGACGAGAATATTAAACTTAAGCCGTGATAAGTTGGAATGCTATGTTGAAAAGATTATGAAGGTGTGTTTATAGTATTAACATGTGAGAGTTGGTATGGACATGACATTGAGAACATAATAAAGGATAATGGTAATGGTCACTCAGATTGGAGGTGCTGGAAAAGATGGAGTTTCTGTTGGATATAGATTTATAACTTTTGGATACTTACAATCTAGTAGGGTAAGGTATCAATCATAATTTTTTTTGTAATTTGGAGTTGAAGATATTGAAGGGAAGGCTTAGCATCATTTCAGTAAGGGAAGTAGCAGGTGGTCTAATTTTAAGGTACTGGATTGGTGGTACGTTTCATAAGCTTGATGGAGCTATTATGCAATGATAAAGTACTTGGTAAAATCATAGGTCTTGAATACGGGGATTGTCAATTATGAATGATAGGCACTTGAACCATACAATGGGTTAATACCTTTGGAGGTATTTTGAGAGTGTAGGATAATCTGTTTGGGTGCTAAAAACCAGCAGAATGTCACTACTGGTGTAGCGCCTGGCAGCCTTCGAGTGTCCGCCAGGCGATAGGACTAGCAGGGATGTTCTTGCAACGCGTGGCACATGGCAGCAAGGTGTGATCTGCCAGGCAATAAACTCTAAAACAATGGGTTTGGAGTGGGCTTGGCGGCTGGCGACGATGGTGTCCTTCCAGGCGGTTTGTGCAGTATTTTTGCATAGCGACGCTTAGGCAGCGCTAGGCGATAACGCTATAGGTAATGGGTTACATATGTCGTTTGTACGCAGTGATGCAAAACTTGGATCAGGAGATGTTGTGCCATGAGCGGGTAGGTTCATGGATGGTGGTGAACACGTGATGATATGAGCGGGGATGTTCATATCCTGATACTCTCGTGTGGGGATACGAGCGGGAAGGTTCTTATGTTCCGTGCTCACACTTGAGAGATATTGCGAGCAGGGAGGTTCGTACCTGTTGGATCACGTGTGTTGGACTACGAGCGAGGAGGTTCGTAGAGGCAGGACTACGAGTAGGGAGGTTCATAGAGACAGGACCACGAGCGGGCAGGTTCGTGGGAGCGTCATATATCCTGAATCCATGGTCAATTATTTGTGTGAATGGAAGGTTGAAAATCCTTGAGGTATTAAGGTCTTGGCCAAGAACTAACTAGAATAAAATAGTTGGGTGTATTTTGATATTATTAACTTATGTGTTCATTATTTATGAGCTCACCCTTTCTGTTTGTGTTTGGCGATGATCATGTGACTTATCACACGAGAGCAGATGATATTCCAGGTGATGTTGTTGATGCATAGCAACGGAGAAGGGGCTAGCTTGGGGCTCTTGAGCTAGGAATTTTATTATGCTTTTACTATTTTGTCGGATTTTGGAACTTGTAACAACATTATTACTCTAGTTTTATTTAAATTATGGCGTGTTGAAGAATATTTGAAATTTTTCTCGCGATTGGGAACAATAAAATCATGACGTTTGATTTTCAATCATTATTTATTTATTTAATTAAGTAATTTTCAATAGGGACGTTACAGTGGTAGTTCCTGTTGGGTGACGAGATCTAGTGAGTGGTGCGATATAGTGCTCTGGTAAGGTTGGTGGTCGATATGTGGGGTGAAGCGCTATCAGTTTTGACGAGTGCATGCTATTTTAGATCTCCTCCACGAAGTGAAGCTCAAAGGTCTTTGGTGAGATGTAAATGCCCTTCTCAAACAAGGTCCTCTTATTGCATGAAGTTCGAACGGTGACAATGAGAGCTTTGGTAAGTATCAATCTTCTCGTTTGCATTTTCAAGCAATCTAGGCTCACGTTTTGTGGCAAGGTGATATGCGTAGAGCACCTATGAGTGTTGAAGGGTGGGCCTACAATGACTCGTGATCTGCTCCGATAATGGTGCAATTTCGTTTCAGATATGTGTATGATGGCTCATGTGGATTTGGCATTTGTGCTAGGTGGAGCTCACAGTGGCTTAAGTTATAGGCATGGTGCAGATCGTTGGATGGAGCTCGTTTTTTCAACGACGTGTGTGTGGTGCATGATAGAGAACAAATATTGGCGCATTCTCTTGCTTGGTTGTAGCAACCATGCTTTGTGGCTCGTGTTCGCTTCTGATTCATCAATAAGTGTTGTATTGAGGACCAATGGAAGTGCAAGGAGGTTCGACGAAGCTTTGCGTGGAGGTCCGATAATGGTTGTGTGGTATGAAGATGATGATTGTGTGTTTGGACAACTTGGAGAAGATGAAGATGACATGGCGATCTATGGTTAGTCAAATTTGAAAGTAGAGGACTGTGACTGGTGGTAGCTCCTAGTCATCAAGATTGTGAGTCCTAGGATGAGTTTATCAAGCTACAATCTATACACGAGCATTGACTAATATTGGTGTAGGATGTATGGGAATTATACAAGGACATTGGTTAGCATTGATACAAGGTGTATGATGTTTATGGACGAACATTGGCTAATGTTGATGCAAAGTGTGTGGTGATTATATACAAACATCGGTTAACATTGATGTAGGGTGTGTGGTGATTATGCACGGTCATTGATTAGCATTGATGTAGGTTGTGTGGAAATTCTTGGGATGGTTTAATTCCAAGTGAGTATACTTTCTATGGTGGAGTATGAATGCATGTATAAACAATGAAGATGTGTTTATTTTAATCAAGGGGAGATTGTTGGACTAATGAAAATAATATGTCTTGAAAAGTCCTCCATCACCTAGGATACATAATGGCGTGGGTGTCACTACACCATTTTTTAAGTTTAAACAACAACTTAAAAATGTTGCCTAAAGTAAAAAAACTGTGACCTTAAGTTTAGGCAACGATTTTGCCACAATTTTCCAGCCGAGGAATATACAGTCGTGGCCATTGCTTAAAGACAACGATTTTTTTTCTTCTAATGCCACAAAAGTTTTGAAAATCATTGTCTTAAAAGAAAATAATAGACCACACTTTTTAGCCAACACACACAAAGAATTAATTTGAGTATGATTGAGGAACATGCAATCCATTGTACTCACATGCAACAGAAGAAAACAATTTGACTCTACAAAAAGGTAAAAAAAAAACTTACCTATTTACAATTATGATCGGGTAAAATTGTAGGATTCTCTGTTGTGAGTTTAGAGCTAATCTTGATCGTAAAACACATAAATAGGGTTATTTTTTTAAAGAAAGGTTTAATTATGCCTTTGGTCATCATTTTGGAGTCAAAATCTCAAAATGGTACCCAAATTTTTAAAAGTTTCAAATTGGTCCCTTTTTTTGTTAAAATGTCTCAAGTTTGCCCTTTTTGTTAAGTCTGACTAGACGGCGTGAAATGGGGTGCCACATGTCAGTTCCTCGATTTTTTGAATTTTTTTATTATTTTTTTTGAATTTTTAAAAAAAAATCAAAAAATTACCACGTGTCAAACTGTCATCGTGCCACGTGACAGTGACAGAGTGATGTGATAGTGACAGTGACACGTGTCAGTATTATGCCAAGTGTCATTTTCGTAGTCTCAATTTAGTCCATGTATTTTAATTTTTGTCTCAATTTAGTCCATGTATTTTAATTTTTATCTCAATTTAGTCCTTATTGTTGTAAAAATAATTCAATTTCGTCCCTCTCCAAATTAAAACAAAAATTAATTTTATATAAATGTTATACAAATATTTTTATTAAATTTAATATTTTTATTATATATTTTTAACATAGCTAAATTTATTTAAAATTGTGTTTCACATTCAACTTTACTTAAAATTATTTTCAAATTTTAAATTTGTATGTGTTTTACTGTTACATGAACTAGTTAATTTATGATTTTTTTTTCTATTAACAACTTCAAAACAATTTTAAATAAAGTTCAATGTAAAATATTAATTAAATGAACTTAATTTGGTTAAAAATATTTACTTGAAATATCAATTTTGATGGAAATATTTGAGTACATTTATATAGAAATTAAATTTGATTTCAATTTGGAGAGGGACAAAATTTCTAATTTTAACAAAAATTGGGACTAAATTGAGACAAAAATTAAAATAAAGGGACCAAATTGAGACTAAGGAAATGACACCTGACATAATACTGACACGTGTCACTGTCACTACGACATCACTTTGTCACTGCCACGTGGCACGATCAGCTTGACACGTGACAATTTTTTGATTTTTTTAAAAAAATTCAAAAATAAAAAACAATTCAAAAATAAAATCAAAAATTTGAGGAACTGACACGTGACACTCCCTCTAACAGCGTCAACCTTGAATTAACAGAAAGGACAAACTTGAGATGTTTTAACAAAAAAAATGATCAATTTGAGACTTTTAAAAATTTGGGTACTATTGTGAAATTTTGACTTCAAAATGAGGATCAAAGTATAATTAAACCTTAAAGAAAAGGTAGAAGAAGATAGAGGTAAAAGTTTTCTAAAATAATAGTAAAGTTTTATAAAATGAACTTGACAATAAAAACAAAAGTTAATAATTTTGTTTTTTATCAATAAAATATTCAAGTACTATTTTATTAAACCTTCCAGAGCTTAATTATCCATCTCTAGATATTCACACTACACGTATGTGTGTCCATTTGTTTTAGTCAAAATTTATTGACCTATGAAATGATTTTATTAAAAATAGTTATAAAAATAAATAATTTGTATAATTATTTCTTATTAAAAAATAATTATTAAAAGGATAAAATGGTAAAATAATTATGTTAATTTATAAAACAATAAAAAAGAGTAAAAATATAAATATAATTATTTTAATTTAAAATAATAGTTACTAAAATTGAAAAAAAAAATGTAAAAGAAAAAACGAAAAAATGAATTATATACAAGTATAGATATGTTATCAAAGGCCGCAAAATTAATATTGAAAAACTCATTTAACAAGAAATTACATTTATACGGTTCTTTCGATGGCTTCTATTATATACCGTCAATAAAATTAAATCAATTACAACAAAAATTTTGATATTTAACAAATATTAAAACCACTTCGTCGTCAAGTTTTATAGAATCTTACATCATGACATATTATATTTAGAGATGAATCTATTATTTTTTTTCTGTTAATTTAAATTTTATTATATTTAATTATATTTAATTTTAATAACATTAAAAATAATTATTTTATTATTTTTTAATTTTTATTGATTAACATTACATAAAATATTAAATACATATATATAATATTTATGTTTGTTTTATTTTTTAAATAACATAAAATTATATTAATAATTATTAATTCAGATTTTATTCAATATCACATTTAATTATATACTTTATAAGTTTTGTAAAATTTAATATATATTAATTATTCTTAACAGTACCCTCAGGGCACTGTTTAGTAAAAGTCTTTAATTATTTGATAATGAGTTTTATACTGCACTTAGATACTATTAAAAACCATTTGACATTACTTAAGTACAATTAAGAACCTGTTTGACATTCTTCCATAACATTATAAATTGCTATTAATTTGCACAAACATTTTAGGATGAATACTATCGAAACTTGCGAATTCAGCATCCCCATACGCAAGCATCTAAAAAGAAATAAAAACAAAGTTTTATAGCGAATATAATATGCAGGACGTGGAACACGCAACCATTTTTATATAGAAAAAATAATAAGACCCCGTGGATCGCAAAACACATAATTTATTCGCCTGCGCAGGCATGTCTCTCAAATTCAAGGCATTTCTCTGAAAGGAAAATTTTATATTAGAATACCTCTCCCATGCTTTACCCCTTTCCAACATTTAATAAAAAATAACATTTACACACTTTTTAGTTCATTTATTATAAATTCTTTTATATTTTAAAATAAAAATAATATTTTAAAGATGTTGGAAGGATGTTGAGTGGAAAATTAGATGTATTTATATACTAATGAGTCTATAAATATGTATTAGATGTTCATTGATTAGAAAAGTTTAGTAACACATTAGACATACAGAAAAAAAAACATTAGATGACTATTCATCGATTAAACAAGTCTAACAATATAAGTTTATCTATGCACAAATAAGATGACTATATTATATATGTTAGACGAGTTTGTCCACTCATTGATTATATGAGTCTAAATATATACTGAATAGACAAGTTTAACAATACACGTTATAAGAGTGTATCAATATATTGATTAGACAACTCTAGCAATACATATTAGACGAGTTTGTCACTGTATTGATTAGATGAGTCTAACAATACATATCAAACAAATCTTTTCATACACTTAGACATAACATGGAAATTACATGAGTCTAACAAGACACATTAGACGAGACTATCCATACGTTGATTAGACGAATATAACAAAAAAAATATTAGATAAGTCATTCATACGTTGATTAGATGAATATAAGAAAAATTATTAGACAAATCAAGGAACACATTAGATGAGTATGTTGATGTATTGATTAGATGAGTTTAGAAATACACATAAAACAAATTAATCATATATTGATTATATGAATTTAACAATATATATTAGACAAATCTTTCCATACACAAATTATATGAGTTTATTAATATACATTACACAAATCTATTCATTAAGTGATCAGATGAATTTTCTATACACATTAAACACCAACTCGTACGTAAACACGAATTTATATATACATTACACTTATCTAATATAATTTATTATATTTCTCTAAAGGAAAATTTTGTATTAATACCTCTCCCATCCTTAACCCCTTTCCAACATTTATTAAAAAATAAATCATATTTATACTTTTTTTAGTTAATTTATTATAATTTTTTTTATATTTTAAAATAGAAATAATATTTTATTGGGTTGGAAGGAGGTTGAGTGAAAAGTTGGATGTTTATATAACAGTCATCTTCTCTATAATCATGTTATCGTGATGGCTGTAACATCACGGAGAATATTTTTCTATCATATTGATAGCTGTAATAGTATAATTATTTGCAAATTAAAGAGGATTTCTTTTAGAAAAAGAAGAAAATATTTGTTAACAATTTAATATATATTATAATATTATTAAATGGACAGTGAAATGAATGTATTTATATTTTAAAATATGATTGTGTACACTAAAAAGGTGTATTATTGAATAAAAATGGTAGATTTATAGGTTATGTGATTCGATAAGAAGACACATAGAAAGAGGGTTAACTACATATTTTAAGTGTTTAAACTTTCACGTAAAATTTTGAAAGTTACATCTTAATTTATATTTAAAAATAAATAAATATTATTTTCTTAATCAAACTAGTTTAAAATATTTGGTGTGTCAAAAGATATATGAGAGTGACTTTTGAGTTGTTAATTATGTTTAACATATAAAAAGGTAAACATGTTTAGTTAAAAAAGGAAAATAAATTTTTGACTACTAAATTTTTACAACTTTCTTTTACAATCTTATGTGTCATTTTTCAAGTGATTTTTCATTTTTCGTTTTTCTTATTCTCAATATTCCAAAATCACTTAGAAGATAATATCTCATGTTGTAAGAGAAAATTGTCAAAATTTAATAGTTAAAATATCGTTTTTAGAGAAAGTTGTCAAAATTTAATAGTTAAAATATCGTTCTTAGATAAAAAAAATATTTTCATTCACTTTGTGAGTAAAATGTATCAAATCTCAAAACAAATACAAATTTTAATTTAACATTAAAATTTAGGATTATAAATATATTTAATTCTAGAAAGGAAATAAATAAGTAAAAAGTGTAATAAATGTAGATAAAATCAAAATTTTTCCATGAATCATTTTTTTTTTTAATTTTAGGTTGGAAAGATATGCTTTGCTCTTATATGTATTTTTAATTTTAACAAAGTTTTTTTTAACAAACTTTTGACAAATTACCATTTTAAGTAAAAAAGTATTATTTTATTATTTTATTTTGGTTAAAAAGTAAAATAAAAATCTATTTTAATTCCATTTATAGTAACTTTGTCAACTTTGTCAAAAAATTTCTTGTCAAAACATAATTTTCCTTTTGATTGATACCATATCTCTCACCGATACCACCTTTGATGTTGCTCATGCGGCAGCATCTCTATAAAAGCAAAGGTTGAGTTGTGTGAATAGTAGATAGTTAACCTCAAACACTGTGATTTTCCCTACAAACTAAACACCACACAGCCATGATAGACATACAAGGTTACCTTGTTCTGTTCTTCCTGTGGCTCATTTCCACCATTTTTATTCGTTCAATCTTCAAAAAATCACAGAACATGAAACTCCCACCTGGCCCTCCCATCTCAATACCCTTACTAGGGCACGCGCCGTATCTCCGTTCGGTGCTTCACCAAGCACTCTACAAACTCTCCCTACGCTATGGTCCCTTGATCCATATCAGGATCGGCTACAAAAACATCGTTGTAGCGTCGTCTGCGGAGACAGCCAAAGAGATCCTTAAAACCTCCGAAGAGGCGTTCTGCAACCGCCCCTTAATGATTGCGAGCGAGAGTTTAACGTACGGCGCCGCCGACTACTTTTTCATTCCGTACGGGACGTACTGGCGCTTCCTGAAGAAGCTCTGCATGACGGAGCTTCTGAGCGGGAAGACTCTGGAGCACTTTGTCGGCATTCGCGAGAGCGAGGTGGAAGCGTTTTTGAAGCGGATGTTGGAGATTTCGGCGACGGGGAAGGAGGTGGTGATGAGGCAAGAGCTGATAGCGCACACGAACAACATTATCACGAGGATGATCATGGGGAAGAAGAGTAGCGGTGCGAATGATTTTGTGGCGCAGTTGAGGAAGGTGGTGAGGGAGGTGGCGGAGTTGCTGGGGGCGTTCAACTTGGGAGACATTTTGAGGCTCGCGAAGCCTTTTGATCTTCAGGGGTATGGGAAGAAAAACATGGAAACGCACCGCAAGGTTGATGCGATGATGGAGAAGGTGCTGAAGGAGCACGAAGAGGCGAGGGCCAAAGCCGGTGCTGACAGTGATAGGAAGAAGGATCTCTTCGACATTCTCTTGAACCTCATTGAAGCTGATGGTGCTGACAATAAACTCACAAGGGAAAGTGCCAAAGCCTTTGCTCTCGTACGTATATATCTATATGTTTCCGTTTTCTTTTTTGTTTCCATTTTCTACCAACTTCGGTCCTTGTCTCGCTTTATTTATATGCATTTGTTGTCCTTGGAATCTGCCACGGATATCATAGTGGTGACAAACATGTTCAAACAAAAGTAATCTATTTAAGAACTAAAGGAATCTAAAAATAATATATAAAAGTTAAATTGAGATATGCATAGCAAGCAATATCACAGAGGTTGCAATATCACAGGACATGTTCATCGCCGGCACAAACGGACCCGCTAGTGTTCTGGAATGGTCCCTGGCGGAGCTGGTGCGAAACCCGGCGGTGTTGAAGAAGGCGAGAGAGGAGATAGAGTGTGTGGTGGGAAAGGAGAGGCTGGTGAAGGAGTCAGACATTCCCAACCTCCCTTATCTGCAAGCGGTGGTGAAGGAGACTCTGAGAATGCACCCTCCGACACCAATCTTCGCGCGAGAAGCCATGCGCACGTGCCAGGTTGACGGCTACGACATCCCTGCGCACTCCACCATCATGATCAGCACGTGGGCCATCGGCAGAGACCCCAAGTACTGGGACAACGCGCTGGAGTACAACCCAGAGAGGTTCTTGGTCTCCGATGAGGTTGGAAAAGGCAAAATCGACGTGAGGGGACAGTACTACCAGCTTCTGCCCTTCGGAAGCGGAAGAAGAAGCTGCCCCGGAGCCTCGCTTGCGTTACTCGTCATGCAAGCCACACTCGCTAGTTTGATCCAGTGCTTCGATTGGGTGGTGAATGATGGGAAGAGTCACGACATTGACATGACGGAGGAGGGAAGGGTGACGGTGTTTTTGGCGAAGCCGCTTACGTGCAAGCCTGTTCCACGGTTCACCCCCTTCTCTCCATGAACAGTGTGGATGACTGCAAACTCTGTTTTCTTTGCTATTTTAAGGTTTGGTTGTTGTTTTTAGGAAATGTTTGGTGGGCTTAATGTTTTATGTTGTCGGTTAATGGCAGTTGTTATTCGACTTTTGTGCTCCAAATATATAATAAACTTATTTAAAGGAAAATGTTGGACTTATAAAGTGAATCTACTTAGTTAACGGGTTTTTTACTTAATTCCTGTTATGGATGTTGTGCCTTTATCTCTGTTTTGATTTGTTTAAGTAGTGTCTTCTTTAATTCTTTGAATTTTGTCTTATGCCAATCTCATATGAAAATAAGATTGCATATATGTATATCCATTTACATATATACTCATGTTTTACTTTTCATTTATACCGATCGTGGTCTAGTTACTTTCCATATGCCCTCCTCTTATAATCTATACATTATTCCTCTGTATCCCTGTGTAATCTTCCTAAAAAACTAACCGTTCACATGTATACTCGTGATTTATAATACAGACCCATCGATCATACGTTCAAGAACAACGGATCAAATTAGAGGTCGATCGTTCATGACGATCGTTGACGTCGAATAAGACCGGTCAGAAGACATCCGGTGTAATTAATAAATTTAAAAGCAACTTAACGTAAGTTAGATAACAACTAAATGATGGTATTAAGGCTTGAGTCATAATTAGCTGGGTGATAAGTAAAAACTCATCACAAAATTATATAAATAAGAGGTTTAAGATAATTGTTTATATTGATTATTGCATTTAATATTTCTATATTTGGACACCTACTAACTTAAATATCAAAGTATCTTCTACATGTATTACCCAAGTGGTTTGAGATGATAATAACATATATAACGATTTTGTGAGTTCTTCAAGCAATTTCGTTTGTGAGCATTAATTGTTGGTTTGCTTATTTGAGTCTGGACACCTTTCTCTTGACCAAGTACTTCAACTTATATGATCACTTTCAATTTTCTTATTTGAGTCTGAACTAATTGTTGGTGTACTGGTTTACCATTTTAAGTTGTCATAATTTGTTTGTTTGGCGATCTTTTGCACTTCCAATTTAATGCAGGAAAAAATAGATGAGCTAATGTTGAATAACCCAGATATTGCATCAGATATATCTCCAAATGATCCAATTGGTCTCATATTTGGTAAGGAGCATCCAGGTCGGGTTAGAGGATTGTCACATGGAGCTTGTCCCACTCTTGCATTTAAGCAATTCACTACAAGGTTAAATGGTGTGAATTTTGCTTCATGTAGTGCAACATCAACAAATACGAATGAGAAGTTCCTAAAGATGGAAAATGAGCTCACAACTCTCAAAAACCAAATGCAAACATTGGTTGCCTACATTGCTTCTAGAGATGACGTTCCTGACCATTTTGCTGCTACGACTGCTGATTTGGTACATACTTCGGTTAATGAGGTAAAAATTAATAGTTTATTTAACAAATTACATAAGTTTATTATAATACACATGTGAATTTGAATAAATTATAAGTTTTTTTTATTCTAGGTACCCGATGTTGGAAGTGGTGCTCCATCACCTATTGGTATAAGAAGATCATGTGAGGCAGAAAATACAAGTTAGGAATATAGCTATAGGAACATAGCTCTAGAAATTTAGCAAAATGTATTATAATAATGTTTTGGATTTTTTTTTGGCTTTTGTTTTCAATGTGAAAACTTTTGGATGGTGTTTCATGATATCAACTTTTTTAATATGAAATAAGATTTATGAATAAAAGTATTAATGATCAAGATGTTCTCTATGATTTTATTAATTTTATGCAAAACATATAATAATGGCATTTCTAGGTGTTATATTTCGCATGATAATTCTTTAAAAATAAACAAATTAAGACGGTTTTCACTGCCATTATTTGCGCATAAAATACGGCGATTCGAACTGTCATTATTTGCGCAATGCATTTAATGGCGGGTGTTCCGGCATTTCGTCCAAGACCGCCATATTATTCATTGTGGCGGCAGGATATATGGCGGTACCCGTATCCGCCATACGCACAAAATATGGCAGTCAAAACCGCCATTTTATACCCCAAATAACCGCCGTATTTAATGAATTTTTTTGTAGTGTTTGTTGACAAAGAAAAATTGACAAAGATTTGACAAACTGAGGTGTCTTTTATTAATTTAATGTTTTATTCAAAAAAATAATCCATGTGTGATTGGAAAAGTAAATCAAACAATGTATTGAATTGAGAAGATAAAAGCACCATTAACGAAAAGGAAAACCCTTTCTCGCGCCTTATTCAAAACCCTCCGACGTAGAATATGATTCACATGGTACTGGTCATATGGGATGGGAGTAGAGGATGAATTCCTTTGGTGTGATTGTCATATATTTATGTTTGTATATATGATTGTTCAAATTGTTAGCTCACCCTATCTGCTTGTGTTTGGTGATGATTGTGTACATGGTACCAGGAGCAGATGATGTTGCAGGTGGATCTGGTGAGGCCTAAAGACGAAGCGGGGATAGACCGTGATTATTAGAGTTTTGATGATTTTACTATGTTTTGACTAAATTGTAAACTTTATCAGACATGGATATTTTATGAGCATGGACTTATGGTTATAAAGTTTATTATATGATAATGGGAATAAAGTTTTAAATTTTCCATGTTTTTTGGGAAATGACATTATAATAAATGAGGTTTATTTATTAATTCTTTATTTTCTTATTTAAATCCGTAATGTCCGGTCGGGATGTTATAAATCCCCTATTTGTTTTGAAATGCTTTGTTTTGTTGTGGTTATTGATGAAAGTATGATTGGATGGGTTATCCTTACACATTTTTGCAATGGTCAAATATATTAAATGTATGTGGATGTAGACATACTTGTTGGATAAATGTTATTGAATGAATTGTATTAGTAGGAAGCTTTATATTATTTGAATGATAAAAGTTGCATTGCGTTTGCCACATTAACAGTTACAATTTGGTGTTTAATACTTTGGTCATTGTTTTATAAGTTGGTCCATCTCATAGTTTGATTAATTTATTTGATCATGTGGTGTTATGTGTTTTATCCGTTTTGGTGATGTGCTTTTTTGGTTTTTATGAACGTTTTTTTGTGTGGTCATTTTTAGTTTTTAGGTCCTTGGTGACTATTTCTTGATATCTCTACTAAGTATGGATATGGAAGAAGGTAATAGCTCCATTGAAAATAAGGTTTGAAAAACGTTATCATATATTTGATTTGTGTATGACATTTTAATAAGTCTTATTAGTGTAGTTGTTTAATTTTCTTTGCAGATACATTTGAGGTATTCTTGTGGAACAAAATATGTTGGATCTATTAATAACTAGTTAACAGTAGAGGAGAAGTTATTTATTCAAGAGACTTGTTTTGGATGGTTTACACTGTTTAAGGAGTCTACGAAATTGTCTAGAAACCTTCTTAGTAAATTATGTTCTAAGTGGATGAAAAGAGTGGATGTTTTCAAATAAGATCCCAATCAGTTGGATTTACTTTATTGGATGTTTGTCTAGGTTTTGGGCTTAGGGTGGTTGGTCCAAAACTCAATTTAAAAGAAATTGAAGTCGAGAGTAATTGTAAGAAAATGTTTAAAACTAACAACGTCGACTTAAGCACATTGTTTGACTTCCTATTGCGAAATAGGAAGGAAATTTTTGTACCTAACTTTTGTAGGGTTTATATATTATTGGGCATATGTGAATTGTTATTGCCAAATCATAGTGGGAGGGTTTTCTCAATTATTTTTAAGCTTGTAGATAATATTGAAGGTCTTGGAAATTTGAATTAGGGTGTCGTTGTGTATGAATACTTGGTTGGGAGCATATGTCGTATTTCTTTCACGTAGATGGATGTGTATATTTGTTGCAGGTATGAATTTTTTATTTAGTATTTACTTTACTTGAATGATGTTGTAATATCTGTTGATGATTGACAAATCATCTTCAGTGATATGTTTTGTCGTTATGGGCTTATGATCATATGCTTATGTGGTCCCAAAAGGGTCGATATTTGTCAACCAAATTTCCACGTGTTTTGCATTGCATGAATGTGAAAGTGGGTGATTTTGTCATAAGTTGAAGTTTTAATAAGAATTTGGTAATTTTGAATTTAGTTCCTTTGTTTTGATAGTTGTTATATGGTTTTTTCATTACATGCACTGATTTTTAAGTTGATTTTGAAATTATATGCAAGTTGTTTTTTGTGTAGTTGCCTCACCAGAAGAGTTTGGTTATGTAATTGTTAGAGAAGCTTTTGAAGCCTTTAGTTGTGGTTTTGCTGAGAAGGCAGACGTGACAAACAAGGATGACTTAAAACTTGCGGTTGATCAACAAGAACAGGTCATTAACGACTTTAAGCTCAATTGAAGGAATTGAAAAGAGATATTCATGAAAGTAAGGGTGAATTTAATGAGGGATATGGAGGGCCTTCCCATGAAATTCGTGACTATGTTGATGACATAATTGCCGATAATGTTACGAATGACAATGGTTGTTGCAGTGCTAAACCCAGTTTTTCCGTTTTTGGTAAAGATATGGATGATGATGAGGAAGTTGAAAAAGCAACAGATTTGATAATGAAGACAGAAATGATTGTGAAGAAAGCAATATGTATGCTCGAATGAAGCATCAACCATGGTTACGTTTCAAGAGTGCAACAATTCGAACTTCATTTGCCACATATCAAAGACGGAAGTTTTGTAAATAGATGTGTGTACTTGTTTTTTTTTTTTTTTGAAATTTTTGGAGAGAAAATAGTTGATTTTTTTTTTTTATTAAAATATCGGAAAA
>Ga0214543_1002622_pt1 | contig 35333 bp, 18 predicted proteins | sample CNSS2metaG_FD_160094 | JGI IMG/M metagenome (GOLD analysis project Ga0214543, IMG submission 160094) | Root nodule microbial communities from cowpea collected in UCLA plant growth center, Los Angeles, California, USA - CNSS2 | ecosystem: Host-associated > Plants > Roots > Nodule | place: USA... | reverse complement strand
AAGTCAACTAAAGTTGATTCAACTAAGTCAACTTAGGGAATCAAAAATAACAAACATAAATGAAAGGGATGAAGGATTAGTGAACTTCCTTTCTAAACATGCTTAGTCTTCTTAAGCATGTGTCTTCGTCCTTGGTTGGGGTCAATCCTTCATCACTAACCACTTTAGCATCAACCATCGTAGGCACCATGTCAACTACTTAAAACTTTTCTTTTCATTCCCTCCATCATTGTGCTCCGACCTCAGTTGGGTTGTCCTTCCATACGAGAATAACCTTTAAAGGTGTGTCCTCTCTTCTGGTGCATGAAACCTTCCACTTTATACCCAAGGTCAAATGACTTGTTCATGGGAACTACTTTTCCTCGAAACATCCCACTGACGAAGTTGAAAAGACCTTTCTCCACCTACTGACTGTTAATTCTAGTATGAACCTCTTATCCATTTCAGCCTCTCACTAGAGGTTTGTCATCTCTTTGCACTCCACAATCTCTTCTTTTCTTAGCTTGCTCGTTGGTAAGCAATCTCTCCACTTTCTGCAGCCTAGAATTTGCCAATCGTCCCTCTTCCACTACTCCAAGAAGCACTAGGTGTGGCCATATGACTATATTACTTCTCTTAACGCTGTATGCATTTGCATGACTCTGAACTTCAACCTTGTCGGAATGTAGAATCAGGTTGATTTCTTCAAACGATGTGGCACTTGCATGCACTGATACCCCTTAGTATTCTTAACCTTTGGATTCAACTTCTTTTAGAAAATTTGTAGTATCCATTTTCGAGAGTCTATCCTTAAAGCTCCCTCTGACCAATCGTTATCTTGGGAACTCTAGCATCTTCTCTAATTTATTAATCCAAGACTTAGCTTTCCTTGTTCAATTATATACATCATACATCAACTTCCTATCTCTGAGGTAAGACGTTGTCTCAAAGGCCCCATCTAACACTTGTAAAGGTGAGCAGACCAAGTTGACATTGAATTTGGATTCCCTTATCTCTGTAGACACTAGACACAAAGCACAGAGGCGCGGCAGGACAAACTAGATCATACAAATCAACAGTCTGTCACTTACAGACAACGAACCCTTTTTGTCTGTTACCCTTCCTTCCCCAAACTATTAGAATTAAGAAAGGAAAAATAATCTTTGATCTAGTCATGAGTGTGCACCCTCATCACTTTATCAAGACGTTTTCTGTTCTTAAAACTTTTGGTTTCACTGACAAACTCGACTATACTTGACAACTTACGCCCTCGAGGCATGACAAACCCACAACCTCAGGTCATCCTAAGGACGAACTGCTCTGATACCATTAATGTAACATTCCATTTAATTAATATGCATAATTAAAGAAACGTCACACAATTATAATATAACCATGCAGTCCTGGAGTTTAAACATAACGCCGTACAGGCCAAGGCACACCAAGATGCCACCAAAAAAATAAAATAAAAGAAACATGTTAAAGAGTTTACTGGAATCCTAGAAAGATGTAAAAGCGAACAAGTACATGGGCTGTAGCCCTAAGGATAGCCCAAGAAGGACAGAAAGTCCGACCCAAGAAGAGTAAGCAGCAGGTTCGCCTCTCCCTTGTTGACCACGGTTACCTCTCGCGTCTGCTCCCATCAATAGAATTGATGATCATAGCGAAGATAAAAGAACAACATACAAAGCAACCAACAAGAACAGGTAAGCTAGAGCCAACAACAATTTCATCATGCAATCAAATGTACCTTCATAGCCAATATACACGTATACAACATACACATATCACTCAAACATGTTATGACCCTTCAATCAATACACTAAGACTCGACTCATCCGGATACATATAGCCTGGTCGGATTCAGCGGATGCTTGCACTTGTGGTGGATACCTATGCTCACCCCCGAGCTAAGTGTTACAAGTGTTATAATGAATCAAATTTCCCTCACACACAAGGTTAGCCCTTAATTAATTTCGGGCCTCCTGCTATTCTCACCACAGGAGTCAGTCCGCTCTAAGTGAGACTAACTGACTCCTTAGAGTGTCAGGATGCAACCGTACCTTGATTCCTTACCAGACCATATAGATGGGGCACCACCATGGACACCCACTAACAGGGGCCATGGAATTACGTCCCGACCACTGAAGCACGACCCTGAAAGTCTCACCTAGAGACTCCAAGGAATTATGCACTGACACAGACCGACTTATATAAACAGCCAAGAATTTTCACATACATCACACATGAAATATCATGCCAACACCCATAACCAACTCCTCAATTCTCATACGTTGAATCCTTACCAACTCGTTATTCCCAACCATGAGTAAAGTATTTCTCCTCATAACATAACCATGCCACTGGTTTACCAACCATCAAGATCTATTGTTGCTCATGCCAAATTTGTGACTACATGCACATATACATGTATCCAAATTCTCATGTACAACTCATATAGAAATCATGCCAAGCTCACAATTCCCCACAAATAAACTCCTCCCAACATGCATACTCATTTCCCTCATGCCATCATATAATAATACAATAAAGCATAGTCCAACCATCAAAAGACAAGAAAACCCCAAGCTGAACGCAACCTCGCTCAACCCGTCGCTCAAGCTAAGGAGTCTCGCCCAGGCGAGAGTGTCTCGCTCAGGCGAGTCCTCTTCGCCTAGGCGAGAGTTCACGAATCTTGAACAGGGCCCTTCGCACGTTCTCACTTAGGCGAAACTCGCCTCGCCTGGGCGAGACGCTCGCTTGCTCGAAATTGAGCGAGCCGCCTGGGCGGCCATTTGCGCGAGGAGGCCTGTGCGAGCCTCTACTCAACTCGCCTAGGCGAGATGAGCTCGCTTGGGCGAGTTTAACAGTCGCTGCCACTGCCATGCCTATAACATTCGTATTTTGCACATGCCAACAACAACATCAACCATCTCATGCATTCACAGCAACATACTAGTTCAAGGACCATAAAAATATACCGTAAACAGCTTACGATCACATTAAACAGATTAAATAGAGAAGTTCTAGCTTCCCGTGCCTGGATAAAGCTAGCTGGAAACCTCGACACCCAACTGTGGAGCACGAACAACTTCTAAGAACAGACTCAGAGCTGGAAAACAATGAATAAAAGCAGGTCGTTACGGAACCCTGACAAAAGCTACGAGAATAGACCAAGGAGGGATAACTGCTAGTTGGAGAGCACTTACGTGAGCTAGGGACGGTCAAGCTGAATGCGAACGGAAGGTTTCGTGAAACCTTGGCAGAGGAGGCGGCTGCAACTCTAGGTTCTGTGAAAAGAGTGGAAAAGTGAAACTTAGGGCAACGAAGTATGATTTTGTATACTGGGCCAACTCTTAGGCCCACTTACAAGGACAACCCCTTTAATTTAGGGCAGGCAGAAAATAATCATTCTTAATGGGCCTTACATGGATAAACAATGTCTAAAAAAAATTAAATGAATTAACTTTAGTAGTTATTGAAAAGAAAATGTTCAGTAAAATTAATTATAATAATTTAATCAAAAGATTTGCTTAAAAAATAAATTTTAAATAAAGTATCTCAACTTATAAGTTTTCTTTATGTTTCTCAAACTCTTTGAACCGCCCATATATGCTTTATATAGATCTTCTAACTTTTGTTAAGAGTTTTATAAAGTATGGGCATGTTTTCCTTTAACTCTGGTACACTTTAGAAGAAGTTATATAATAAACTCTATTAGTTATTGCAAAGCAAAATAAAGAAAAGGACATCTATATATATATATATATATCACAAATTTATTTGAAAATAAAATTAAAAACGCTAATGGAAAAATATAAAAAAACAACAATTTTTGAATGCAATTAAGAAAGATAGACCAAGTCACAGTAACGTAAAAGATTGGGTGCTGACTCCCCATTTATGAGGAACATTCCATATACAAAGTTGTTGCCATTTCTTTAATGGCAATCACTTTCATATGTGTAGATGTTTTGTCCCTTTGCAAAGAAATGTTGTGTTCTTGATGCGTTTGATGCGTTTCTGTGTGTTATTTCTCAAATTCAAAAACGACAAGCAGCACCGAAATGTACATAAACACGTGTTCCACGTCAATGAATGATGATGAAAATTGGTTATGGAAATCCTACTCTGCAAACAAACATAGAAGTTGAAAAACCTACTTTCTTAATTAGTTGTGGAAAACCTACAATGTTGAAAGCCATTTATTTATTTTTAACCTTTCTTCTCTCACTAAAAGGTCTATGAATTCATCATGATATTGATACATTTAGTTTAATATTCGTCATTAGTCCACAAAAAGAACTTTTGATACTATATAATGAATTTAGGAGTTATAAGGTTAGTCTATATAATGAATTTAGAAGTTATAAGGTTAACATTATAGTGATATGGAAAGGAAAAGTGGGAAGGAAAGGTGAGAAAGGTTATGAATTCAATTTTTCTCACTAACGAAACTAATAAATAACATCTGTTAAAAAAAATTATATAATATATTTTATATTCTAAATACATTTTATAAACTATTTTTTTATACAACAATAATAAAAAGAATAACTCAAGTTATATATACTAAATAAAAACATTTAAAATGTATGTTTATCTTAAATTTGAAAGCTTTAGACTCTAAAATGATAAGAAATGTCTAGTTAAACTATCTATGGGTCTAACGGATAAAACAAGTTGATAAGTTATTTTAAAATTGAAAAAATAATTACTAGATGATAAATTATTTAATTTATATGTTTGAATTGAAATTGACAAGTTATTTTATTGGATTTTAAGTATGTGATAAATTATGATAAATTAGTTGGAAAAAGTATCAAATAACACAAAAAAAATATAATTACATAAATTTTATCATACAAAATATATTTTTTTATATTTTAGATAAAATATATTATTATGCAATTAAATTTATATTTTTCTAAAGCATTTAAACTTTTTTTTTCATTTAATTTTTAAAAGTCATTTATAATTTATTTTAAAATTTTGATTTGATTATTTTTCGATTCGAACTACTAAACTCTAAATCTCAAATCCTAAACCTTAATTTTTATTTTTTGCGATGCTTAATTTTTGTTTCATTTGAAATTTTTTTTGTTTCATTATAACAATTTTCATTATCTTTCAACGGTTTGACTAATTTGATATTTGAAAAAGTTTTCTTCCATATATCACCACAATATTTTCTATCTTATCATAACCTTAATTATACATCTTTCCTTTATGTGATTTTGTTCAATAATGTATCAAATCATTTCTAGGACATACATTTGATTATTTTTACTTTTTTTTCTAATATTTTTAGTTGTTGCTTATTTTTATCATGTAAAATATTGTTTTGATGAATACTTATATAGTTACTTTTATTTTCTATTCATTCTTATAAGTGTAATTTAATGTCATTGTTATGAATATTGTTTATCACCATCCCACATAAATTGAAGTTCAAAAGATGAAATATCTAGGAATAAATTCAAATTATTATTTTTTTCCATATGATTTTATTCAAGTGGTGTACTAAATCTCTATTAGTGTATATAAAAAAGAGTTAGTTAGAATTTGAAGAAAGAAAATTAGACATTTGAAATATTTTTAATGTAACATTCATATATATATATATATATATATAATGTATATTCAGTCCTCTTCCAAGAGGAATTCAATTTTTTGTAAAAGAAAAAATAAATATTATGTTATTATGTTACATATATTGTCAATATTTGATATCATGTTACATTTGTCTACACATGAAGAGTACATCAATAAAATAAAATAAGATATCCTCCATATAACAAATCTTTCATATTTTTCATGTTTATGTAATCTCTAATATCTTAACATAGATGTAAGATGTAAAAAATATTCTTAGTCAAGAAGAGGGTTGAAATGACTCTTTCTAAAAATTAGGTTTAATTTTAGACTCCTAAAAATCTCTTGTTTGAATTCAATTAATCAAGTTTCTAGTAACCTATCAACTTGAAACATACATTTTAATGGATTAAAAATAGAGTCAATAGATTGAAATCACTTAATAGATTAAGTATAATTCAACAAATTAAGAAACAAAATACATAGGTTGAAAAACTGGAAAAAATATGTAGAAAACACAATTAACACAAAACACATAATTCGACCAAAATACCATCAAAGATTAATTATAGTTGGCAGTATAAGAAACACTTTAACAACATATTACATTAAAGTACCAGAGTTACACAAAAAGATTGATTAAAATGGTTTTCTTAAAGATTTTATCAGAGATCAATTAAGAGAAGAATAATCAAACCAATGCACAAATATTTTTACACTAGTTCACTCTTAACAAAGCTACATCCAATTAGTCAAAGAAACAGTAGAACTTTCTATTATATCAAAAGTTTTAGAAAATCCATATAAGATTACAACTTTAAAAACACCAAAACCGCATCAAGACTATTGAATCCCACAAGAATCTAATTCAACACAGTAAGACTCCTACTTGCAGATTTGGAATCACACCAGACGAAACCCAAATACCTAAGAAAGACCAAAACTTAGTGGTGGCTCTCCCTAGCAAACCAAAAGCTTTCTTCAAGGCACCCACACCAAGCCGACAAAGCTCCAAGATATCAAATAGTAATTCATAAACATTTGCAGTACTGTGTAATTCAGAGAGGATGAGTTTTCCAGAGATTTCACACTGATTTTGCGCTAAAAATGAATGCCACTGACCTCTTTGTAAAATACAGGATTTATAGTATGTTAGTTAACATATTCAACATGTTGATTTGTCCATTCAATCTATTGATTTTACTTGACTTAACTAAATTCAAGTAATTGAATGATAGTTCAGCTGATTGAATATGTTAATACCAGAACTATAACAACAAGCAAATTAACCTATTAAAAACCCTTTTAACAGAGTAAAAGACCGCAACCAGACATAAGACACCTATTCTATGTCAAATAATCTTCAAGTTAAGCTCTAACCTTCAAGCTTTAAGATCTCCACTTATTATCCAAATTAAGCATACTTCAAGCTTGATCAACACACCATATCTTCAAGTCTTCATCACTTTATCAAGTCTTCATCAATCTCCATCAAACCTTTATAACCTCATTAAGTCTCTATGCAATATCATTATCCAAAATCTATGCATCAAATTTATTTGTGCTAACAATCTCCCCTTGATTTGTTGAAGCCAATATTCGTTGAACTGATGAAGCAAACATCTATTTTGTTGAAACGGTCTTCCATTGCTATCAGATTTAGTTCATTTATCCTTTGACTTAGTTCATTAATTTTTCTCCCTCAATCCTTAATTTTCTCCTTTTTTGGATTCATCAAATAGAGGTAAAGCATATATTGAGACATAAAGACCAAAGTTTCATTCATGATAGGACGAAATACAACCAACAAAAGTAAAAATATAAAGAAATATTAAAAATTGATACAAATAATTGATTGAAATTTTAAAATAGCCAACTGAAAAACTACAGAACTCATACAAAAAAGCAGAATGCAACAAAAATATGCAATGCATGATCCAAAAGTCAAGCCAATTAGTCATCTTGAGGATTGTCTCTATTATAGAACATGATCAATATATCATGAACACCATGGATCTGGTCATCCAAATCTTGGAACCTTGCATTGTAGAAAGTGTGATGCTCATCTTAAGCAACATTGCTCAAAGACAACAATTTTTTTCCTAAGGCTACGAAAGTTTTGAAAACCATTGCTTTAAAAGAAAATAATAGACCACATCTTTTAGCCAAAACTTTATTTCATAGTTTTACGTAACACATTTTGAAATTGATGTATTCTTTAGGAAATGATTATTTAATTATTGTGTTTATGATTAGAACATAAAAAGTTAATATCTCTCTAAATAATTGCCTCATTAGGAATCAAATTTATGACCTTGGCTCTGGTACCAATAGTTAGGATGCAACTCTTTCTACTTAAGATTGTAGCAAGAAAAGTGGCATGATTTGATTATGACTTAACCCATCTGTCCTCTATCATAAGACAAGTGATGCACCTTACAACAATGTAATTATTATTGGGTCACGTCATGGTAATTTAAAAATATTTATAGTTAAACGACCATAATTTTAAAAATGTGGTCTAAAATATCCATCTTTTAACAACTATTGCCTATGACTATCAAAATTTTCTACCATGTTGCTTAAAAAAAATAGGGAACATTTTTTGTATACTCTATATGTTTAAGGCAAATAAAACTCACCATATAACCAAAAATAAAAAATTGTGGCTTATTCCTATTTTACACAATGGTTTTTCAGTTGTTGTCATGTCAGGTTGCCTAATTTATAGGTATGAACAAGATTCATAGTGTATAGTATAACTGAGAAGTAAACAACACAATAAGGAGGCCATACATTTATTGTTTTTGCTTACATTTTCTATGGCCAACTTTTAAAAAAATGTTGTCTAAATAATCAATAATTTGTAAAATGTAGCTTTCAGTAGTTTTAGGCCACACTTATATATTTGTGACCTTTTCAATGTTTAGGCAACAATTTTATAAATGTAGGCTAGTTCAATATGGTCAAAAGTAAAAAATGGTGTAGTGGCCCCAAAAAGTAGGTCAACTCACCCATCATGGACATCTCGATCAGAAAGTTGTGTTTTATACCACGTTTTTCACAAAAGTTTTCAAACTTTTCATTTTAAAACTCTCCTTCATGATCATTTTGAATGGAAACAATTTCAAAACTCTTTTCATTTTCTAAAAGCTTGGCAAGGCTTTTGAAAGCATGATAAGTATCATTTTTGGATGCTAAAAATAATGTCCATGTGAACCTAGAGGAATCATCTACTATGACGAATGAAGTTTCCACCAAGACTCATGGTTTGTGAAGGTCTAAAAAGTTCAATGTGAAGCAGTTCTAAAGGTCTTTCTATTGAAACATAGTTCTTAGGTTTAAAAGAAACCTTAGTTTATTTTCCTTTTTGACTTCACACACCTTATCCTTTTCAAACTTGAGTTTTGGCAGTCTTTCAACCAACTGTTTTCTATTTAGCCGATTTAAATGTTCCATGTGAATATAACAAAGCCTTCTATGCCATAACCATGTATCACCTTCTTTTGTAAGAAAACAAAGTATGATATATGATGCATGATACAGATCAAGCAAGTATATATTGCTAAATTGTTTCCTATTAATACAATGTTGTCAAATGCATAAAAAATGAGACAATGACTAGGTTTAAACACTACTTTGTATCCCTTATCATAAAGTTGGCTTATACTTATTAGATTATGCTTTAATCCTTCAACTAAGAGTACATCTTTGATGTTGAATGAGGATTCATTACTTATTGCTCCCGTTCTAAGGATTTTTTCTTTGTTGTTATCTCCATAAGTTACGAATCCTTCAGTCTTTGAGTTCAACTTTGCAAACTTTGATTGATCACTAGTCATCTGCCTTGATCATCTACTATCTAGGTACCACAAATCTTTCTTTTCACTCTTTATGACCTGTAAAACATATTTACATTACATGGTACCCTTAATAGGTTGGGTCCAACATGGGTAATCCTTCCTTGGTCCTTTTGAGATCCATTTCAAATATCCCTTAGAAACATCATATTTTCTTGCATTGCAATTTTTAGAAACATGACCTTTTTCTGAAACAATAATTGTAAGATATGAAAGATATATCACTTGATTTGCTAGTGGAAAAGAAATTAGTAAACTTCTTGACTTTCTTTTCACTAAAGGAATTGTAGCCAATACCAGCCTTTCCAAAATAACAATTTTGAGAGCCAAGAACAAGTTCTAAACTTGTTTTTCCTCTTGTGAATCTTGCACAAGTTTTTAAAAGGTTTTTGACTTTGTTTTCCAAAATTGTGCAATTTTCACAAGGTTTTGAAATCAACTTATTTTTATAACAATAGGTTAAATTTTTGTAAATCAGATCCAGTTTTTTAAATCCTCTTTTAAATCGGTTCATTCTGTTTCTAGTTGATTAACTTTGTTTTCTAGCCAATTGTTTAAACCTTTTAGCCGATTATTTATGGCAACAATTTTGTTTGCTTCATTACGCAATTCCTAAAAAAACATGCAGTAATTGACTATAATCATTCTTATCTTTTAAGGACAGAGAACTCTTTTGTCTTGATGATGATGACCATAGCCAACCATGAGATACAAGTTTGCCTCCTCACTTTCTTCTTGTGATGAGCTACTTATTGAATCATCATTATCTTCCAAGCAATGTATGCACGTCTCTCTTTGGGCTTGCTTTCGTTTTTCATGTATCTTTTGTTTGGTTAATGTTTGGACATTCAATCTTTATATGGCCTTGCTTACCATAATTGTAATAAGTAAAATTAGGAGTACTATTTGAATCATTATGTTTAGAATTGTATCTCTTTTGCTTACCTTTGTTACCTCTTCTCTTGAGATACTTTACAAACTTCTTGGCAAGTAGATACATATTCTCATTCTCACTAGCTTTAGCCACATCCTTATCATTTTTCTTGGTACTTGAGGTCGAGCTCTCTATGGCCAAGCTTTGTATAGTCGAGCTATATGTGGTTGAGCTTTGTGTGGCAAAGCTCTTTGTGGCCGAACTCTGTATGGTTGATCTTTCTATGGTCGAACATTGTACGAATGAGCTTTGTATGGTTGAATTTTGTGTGGCAAAGCTCTGTGTGGCTAAGCTCTGTGTGGCTAAATTTGTCACTGAGCTCTATGGTCCAAACAGTAAAAAAATAAGAAGATAAGATAAGTATCTTATCTCTTTATATGAAGAGAAAAGAAAGTAATTAATGCTTGCACAGTTAAAATATGTGCCCATCTATCTATCTATATATCTTTCTCTGTGTGTGTGTGTATATATATATATATATATATATATATATATAATGTGGGGGTAAATTTCTTTAACAAAAATGGAAAAGAGAAGAAGGAGGAGAGAGAAACGAAGAAAAATAAGAGAGAGAAGAGAAGAAGAAGAAGGGGAGAGAAACAAAGAAAGATAAGAGAGAGAAGAGACGAAGAAGGAGAGAGAAAAGAAGAAAAAAAAAAGAGAAGGAAAGGAAGAGAGAGGAAGAGAATGTGAAAGAGAAAGAAAAAGAAAAAGTGAAAGTATATTTCCTACAATCACTCAGGTAAGGAAATGAGAAATATATCATTTTATCTATTACTATTATTTATTTTATAACTATATTTCCTTAGTGATGTGTCCCTAACCTCACTTTATTTATTTATATTTATCTACAATTACACACCGATGGTATTTATTTATTTATATTTGTCTCAAGTTCTGCTGTGACCCTATTTGTTTATTTATTCAATTATATTGTTTGGTTTCAAATATTTATCATTTTATTTGCTTATGACAAATAAATGTAATGATAATAACTAGGGTGAAACGATAAAATTTATGACTAATAAATATTTGATGATTGTAGTTGGAGGCATGACCTTGGAGATTTAAATGAAAAAATATTATTTGTGATGAGATGTTCTTGGATTATTATATCAACTACAGTGAAACTCATTTATTCTGGTTAGCCACTACAAAATTAATTCAAATATTTATAAAGTATATGATAAAGTTTGAATATATTATGAATTTCTTATGATACTTGTTTCACTTCTCTATTTTATTGTTGATGTATGAAAAAAAACGAAAATCTCATCACCAAATCTTTTCACAACAAATATTTTATATCCTTCCAAACACTAGTTGGCACACAATGTTAATAGTTTTGTAACTTTTCAAGGAATAGTTCTCTTTACTCTCAATTTTGTGTCACCACCAAACTCCTAATTTAGAAGAACAAATTGGTGTTACCTTTTATATATCTCCTACGATATTGTATAAAAGAATGGACATCACATACTTTGAGTTATTATATAATACTAGAGAGAATTAAATTATTTATTAAACAATAGTAAAAATATATATTAGAAAAAATTGTGAGACGTGGATGAAAAGAAAAGGAATGAATACAATAAAAGAAAAAACTGTAAAGGTAAAAGCAAGAAAAATTGTTTTCTATACTAGTTATGTTTAATTTTTAATGAGTGAGTTATACTTTCTCAATTCCATCTTTACTTTTAGGTAAAGTTGTACATATTTATTAATGGGTTAACTATGTTTTAGGTCCTCAAACTATTGAGCGTTTTTGGTTTTGGTCCCTCCTTCAAACTTTAATCTATTTTGGTCCCCCATCTTCTGAAACTCATGGAATTGGTCCCTATTTTAGGATGCCGTTAGTTTTTTTTTAGCTGGTAGACGGAGTTCCACGTCACACGTTATTTTTAAGGGACAATTCAACTACAGTGCAAACGTGGAAAACAAAAATTAAGCTGAAGTGAGAAGCTGTGGTTATGTTAATTAGAAAGTGCAGAAAAGGAATTCGAAGAGACCTTTCGCCAGCTTGCCTTGGATGATAGTGGGAGTGCGACTGTTATTTTTGAAGAGGAGCTTGATAGTGGGACTGCAAATTGGAATAAGGTTTTGATTTTGAAAGAAAAATTGGGGGTTTTGGTTTCCAGGTTGAACATAAATTGGGAGGTTCGTGTCGCGAAGTTCTTCGACGAAGGTAAGTGGTTATTTTTTGGTTTCATTATTGTTTTTCTCTGTTTAGTTCCATTAGGTTAGCATCGAAGTAATTTTTGTGTTGCTTTCCAATGTAGGGTTCGAAATGGGTTTTGATCTCGTTTTGTATCATATGAGAAGGTTTGAAAAAAAGAGGGGAGTGAAGTATGTTAGTGGAGAAATACATGTTGTTAAATGCATTGATCCTAATCGTTGGTCGTATTTCAAAGCATTGGGGATAGTCAAAGAGTTCAAGTATTGTGGTGAAGTTAGACTTTGGTGGAAGAGTTCATCTGAAAGCCTTTACAACAATCTAAGGCTACTGAGTGATGATAGGGAAGCATTGAACCTAGCTAAGTATGCAGAGGATAATGAAGAAGAAGTTGAAGTGTACATGGAGCATATTCCTAGTATGCCATAAATAATTAAGTGTATTGAAGGAGTGGGCAAAGAGGCGGGACAATAACAGGTTTTGCAGCAAAAGGTTTTGGAGGAAGTGGTTGTCGACCAAGTGGTTGCTGATGAAGTGGTAATGGGGGAAGAAGAGGTTAGGGAAGAAGAGGTTCGAGAAGAAAATGGTAGGGAAGAAGGGGTTCGAGATAGACTTGATGAGAGTGAAGAAGAAAAGGTTGTTGTTGATGATGATGATGGGTTTGGCATGGATAATGACAGTGTTGCACATGATGTGCCACGTAGAAATTTTCAGCAGGTATTGGAGAGGTTGAAAAGATTGAAAGCAAAGTCCAATTAGGTTAGGAAAAAGAAAGATGTTGGTGAAGGGTCATTTGTGACTAATGACTACGTTGGACAATATGAAATCAATGAAGAATATGATAGTGAGCAAATGTGCTTTGATGTTGATACTGATGAAGGTGTTAATGATAAAGTGCCAAAATTTGTGAAGTATAACGTTGAAGATATAAACAAGAGCTTCAAAGAGCTTCAAATTCATATTAGGGATGGAATTCTATTCTTTGAAGGATTTTGAGCATGCCCTTATAGAGCATAGTGTATTGAATGGGAAGGAAATTAAATTTGTCAAAGAATGGTGACAAAAGAGTAAGGGTTGTTTGTAAAAAGAAATGTGGCTTTATTAATGGTGAGCAAGGTTGGTGATAGCCAAACCTTTAAAGTGAAGACACTTGTTGGTAGTCATAGATGTGGGAGGGTTATGTTCAACAAGAATGCAAATAGAGATTGGATTGCACAGGTTTTGTTGGACAAATTTTTAGATATTGGGAACATGACCGTAAACCAAATAATTGATGAAGTTAGAGAATTATAGTGTTGGGGTAACACAACTCCACTGGACAACCCACATGATTTGATTAATTGTAACTTTGTAGTTAGTTTGTTGGTTTAAGTGAAAACGTTGTCTTTTTTGTCACCCACTAATGGAACACTATAGTGGTGGGTAGGCTTGTGGCGGACCACCTTTTGTTGTAGGCACCACTTTTGATGCAGGGACCACATTTTGATCATGGACCACTACTAAAATTTTGCAAACATTATGCTTTTTGTAATGACTTATCAGTTGTTTAATTCATATGGTTGCAAGGTCCACTTTATATAATTACTTGATCTTAATCATTTGTTTGTTTGGTTCAAACTGTCAAATTTTTTAAATTACTAAAGAATTAACTCATTTATGTCTTAGCCAGATTTATAGCAATCTTCACATAAGCCAGATTTAAAACAAACCAATATGTCATTAAAGCTACGAAAGGGAAAAAAATATGGCCTGCGCGTAGTTACAAATATAGCCAAAAGATTGATGATAATAGCACAAGGGAAAAAAAATCAAACTATGTAGTAGTAATACCAATTCAACAACAATGCAAATTCTCATTTCATTCAGTAATAGCAAATTCCCACAAATACATTACATATCCAAAACAACCCGTACTTAAAAACCATCACTACCACAACTCACAACTACAAACCTAATTACAATTCACCTTCAACAAGAACATAACCACAAATGCAACTGTAAACGCCCACGACATAAGAAATAAAAATTGCAAGAATTTCCCTAATCTTCTCTCTTGTTGCAATTTCCTCTTCAACTTCTCATTTTTCTTTGTCAATTCCAGGATAAATTTCTCGCTATTAAAGCAAACTTCATCTTCTTCTACTATTTTTCCATTGTTAGCTTCAATTTCATATTCTTTACCTTGAAATTCAGATTCCCCTTCATTAACCCACTCAAAATAGTTAAAGTGTGAATTGGACTACAAAAGAACAAAATTAAACCATTACCGTAGATCAAACTGAAGCAAAAGTAATGGAATTTGTTATACTTACAGCTGAATTTCTACATCTCCAAAATAATCTGCCATTGTTCTTCACAATTGTTGCCTTTAGGAGCAACAATCTTTCCCCACACCCACATACTTTTGATCTTATTTCCGAAGACGAGGCACAACTCTACGACATTTTCGAACCAATCTTCCTCTGCGTAAAATTGAAACCTTTGCTACCACTCTTCATCACTAACTCAAGACTAATGTTGTTGCCTCAGTTTCCCCAACACGAACCAATCTTCCTCTTCAGTGACACTCCTTAGCACCTTAGCACCGTTCCAATCCTTAAATCATAATTTTAGGGTTCATATCCTATTTGAAGCTTTTGAGTAAAATAAGGTAATTAACTTTCGTTTTGCCACGTTTCATTGTAGCTTAATTGACCCTTAAAATAACGGGTGACATGGAACTCCGTTTGCCAGCTTCAAAACAAAAAACTAACGGCATCCTAAAATGGGGACCAATTCCATGAGTTTTAGAAGATGGGGACCAAAATAGATTAAAGTTTGAAGGAGAGACCAAAACCAAAAATGCTCAATAGTTTGAGGACCTAAAACATAGTTAACCCTTTATTAATTTATTATTGAAGAGAAGGGAAAGAAAGAATATTAAATTATAACACATGCCATGAAGAATATAAATACACCTCGGTATTATTAATTAACCTAAACTTTTACATTGAAATTCAATAAAACGAAGGTTAAAATTATCCTTTAGGTCTCTATTCTTTTATTTTTTGTATTTAATTTGGTCTTTGGTTCAATTTTTTTTATGGACAATTGTTAGTTGTTAGTTTTGGTTAAAGAGAGTGTTATGATTTAATTAAATTACATTTTATGTTAAATTGATTTAATTTAACCTTTATGTTATATTTGTATAAAGAACATTAATGTCATATTTGTACATATCAATGTTAGTTTAAATGATTTTCTTTTTTCTTGTTTTGTTTTCGTTTTATTTTTTCTATATCGTTTTTAAGTTATTTTTTCACATGTCAATCTTGCATTTTGTCACTTGACAATGTCAGTGTCTTGTCACTTGACAATGTTAGTATTATGTGACATGAAATTGATACTAACACGTGATATTAACATTGTCAAGTGACATGACATGAATTTGACAAGTAAAACAAAAAAAAATAACAAAAAAAATACTACGAACTGATACATGGTAGGTACAAGCACAATATTATTATCGTTTATAAATATCTAATAGAAAAACTTAAATTAAATTGATTTATCACAAAAGTGGAATGTAATTGAAAAAAAAAAAGTAAAAACAAAAAAGATCACATCGAATAACAACTATAAAGTAAGGTTAAAAATAAATTAAAAATATCATATCATGAATTCACTTTTATTAAAAATATATCATTGCACTTATCTTATACTAAACTCGTCCTACTCTTTTATCCAATATCATGCCTTTTTTATTCAATAAATATAAGGTATATATATTAATTTAATAGAATTTATGATTAATAAATTCAACATTTATGACCTATGATGCACAAATATGATACATCTATCGGATACAACAGATATCCAATATGTCGATATATTTATTTTAAAAAATAATATGATATGATACGTGATAGATACGTGATATAAAAATATAATTTTAGAATAATTCTTACAAACATAATACATAATAAAATATATTATTGTGATTGTTAATGTGTGAATCCAAATTTTCTAATTAGAGACCAATTATTTTGGTAGCCAAAACATGGTAACTAATGTTAGTGACAAATTTAAAAACTAATTCATAATTGAAACTATTTTAATTATCAATTTAGAGACCAATTATTATTTTTTGGAACTATTTTAGTTGTCAATTGGTCACTATATAGTGACTAATTATTTTTTGTCACTAAAATTGGTCACTATTCAAATATTTTATTGTAGTGTAGTATGAATATATAAAGTAGATACTTCATTAATAATTATTGCTAAAGTATTCTAAAGTATCAGACACGATACGTGTCGGACACGGATACGTGACCCTAAGTTGAATTATTGGTGCATAGTTTATGACTAATAAATGTAATAATTATTTATATTTATATTCTTATTGCTTAATAAATTTGATATAATAAATAAAAATTAAATGTAGCATTGATTGATATTTTTATTCCTGATCAAATTTTATGTAATAAATAAAATCTTTAATGTAATATTGAATGTTTTTTATAATTAATTATATTTAATTATAATTTGTCTTTATATTTTATGAACTTTGTAATTTTAGTTTTTATTTTTTTTGAAATTTTAATATTTTTATCATCTTTATTTGATTTTCTAAACTTTTTGATGCAATTTTTATTTTTAACTTTTTAATTTTTCATTATATATAAGTTTGCTTAAATTTTAGCTTAATTATACATAATTTACTACATTGAAAAGAGTAATAACTCCATAAACTTACTTCGAAATATAATTTAATATTTTAAAGTTAGAAATGGAATAAATTTACAAATAATAAAAATTGATATATATTTATATATACGCCTTCATGCTAATCCATTCAGAAAAGAATACTATATTTTCAATCAAAAATTAATTTATACAATTGATTAACAACTATCCACTTAATTAATTTTCAAGAATAAGAATAAGGAATTCCAAAACGGTAACTTTCACCGATTTCAAGAGTATTGTTGCCACATCACTCCCTCAGTTCTTGTGTCCACGTGGTCATCGTCCCCTATCCATTCTTTCTATATAAGATACTTCCCACTCTTCGTTTGCTCAACCCGTTCTCTTCAGTTCTCTCCTCCATTTCTCTGATCGGGTTGAGTTTCTCTCCGGATCACCGAAAAGTTCTGCTCTGCCAGAGTCAAAATTATGTTTCCTCTTTCCAGGAGGCTATTGACGCAACGGTCGCTGCTGCTTCACTGCCGACGCAACTTTGCTCAAGTGGCGGTGGACGCTGAGAAGGGCCCTACTGTCCAAAACCTTCCACCGTTTGATTACTCTCCGCTGCCGTATGTGGGACCTACTGCCGATGAGATTCTGGCGAAGCGCAGAGAGTATCTGAGTCCTTCCATTTTGCATATGTACAAAAACCCCGTGAGTTCACCCAACACCAGATTATTTTCCCACAACAAATACAACGACTCTGTTTCAAAGCTTTTACCATGTGCACAATTTTGAACATGTGCAACACCAGCCTCACAATTTTTACGATATTTTCAAAATAATTTTCATATATTATAATTGTTAATAATTTTTTTTATTATAATGGTTTTGATAAATAACATTTTTAAGTCAAATATATACCTTGATTTTCAAAAGTAAAATAATTTATGCCTTAATTCATCAAAAAATATGATTACTATAAAATACATAAATTCACAGCAAATAATTGTATATTTTTAGCTATCTACATATATATTAAAAAAAAATTAACAAAGCTATATCTCATATTAATTTCTAATATATTTTTAATTAAATAATCAATTTTTAAAGAGTTCTACGAATTATTATTTTATATTTAGTAGGTTTAATGCAAGAGTGAAAATATTTAAAGATTTTTCTATTTCTGATTGAATGGATTTAATGCTCTGCAAAATTAATTGAATTCTGCTAGAGTAGTTTTAATATCCAATGAGCATTTGATAGGAATAATAAAGATTTACTTGTCTGAAAATAGAAAAGTGATAAAGTAATGGTTGGAGGTGCAGGTGAACATAGTGGAGGGAAAGAAACAGTACCTGTTCGATGAGAATGGGAGAAGATACGTGGACGCGTTTGGAGGGATTGCTACTGTGTGTTGCGGCCACTGTCACCCTGATGTGGTGGAGGCTATAGTGAACCAAACCACAAAGTTGCAGCATTCCACCGTTCTATACCTTAACCACGCCATCGCGGATTTCGCTCAAGCTTTGGCTTCTAAGCTTCCCGGTGACCTAAAGGTTAGTCCCTCTTTCCCACACTCTTATTACTGTGTCTTCCTGTTTCTATTTATTTATTTATTTTTTTAGGAGGAATGGCAACATGGACACATTTCGTTTATTTTTGTTTTTTTCGTAGAGGTGTAAAATTTAATAACCTGACTTTTATTTAATTAAATTAGTAAAAATAAAAAAATGTATAAGTTTATTTTTTTTAATAATATTTAAATTTTATAATTCTTAATTTGTAAGTATATTTTGAAAATAAAAATGATTTTAATTTTTTCTGACATAAAAAAAGAAACCCTAGAATTGTTTGAACATGAGATAAAACTCTAATAATCAACTTGCTTATAAGAAACATATGTGATTTATATAGTATTGGACACTGACTTTTAGGAATTTAAGTCAATACGAACCTATATACGGATCTATTTATCATTGGTTCACGAACTATGCTGGTCCACTATTGGAGTCTACCTTTTGTTGGTTTACGGACTATGCGAGTCTACCCATTGTTGGTCCACAGACTATACGAGTCTACTTTTATTGGTTTACGAACTATGCTGATCCATAGACTATGCGAGTCTACCTTTTATTGGTTCACGAACTATGCTGGTCCATGAACTATGCGAGTCTACCTTTTATTGGTTCACGAACTATGCTGGTCCATGAACTATGCGAGTCTACCTTTTGTTGGTTCACGAACTATGCAGGTCTACTCATTGTTGGTCCACGAACTATGCGAGTCTACCTTTTATTGGTTTACGAACTATGTAGGTCTACCCATTGTTAGTCCACAAACTATGCTGGTTTACCTATTGTTGATCCACGAACTATACTGGTCTACCCTTTGTTGGCTCACAGACTGCGTAGTCTATCCTGTGTTGGTCCACACAAAATTAATTAAAATATTCGGTCAGCTCTACACTTTTTCTTGTGTGATTTATTTATTCTTTTTAACCTCATTTTTTTATTGGGATTAGAAGATGATAAAGCTTTTATTTTGGCTTGATCTAACCATTTCAAAATTGTTATTAAGATAAAATAAAAATTCTAAAGAAACAATTCTTACAACTATCACAATAATTACCAAAACAGTTATTATATTAGCACACTTGATTAAATTTCTTTTTTATAAATAAAACCACTTCGCTTTATGATCTGAATTATGATGAACGTGACTTCTCCATACATCTTTAACTATAACTGTTTCTCTGTTCTCTCTGATGATTTACATGTATAAAATAAAAGCATTAGTTGGATAACCAAACCAATAGGAAATAAATTTTTTTTATTTTAAATCAAGGATGGTATGCATTTTTCTTTTTCTTTGTGAATCATTAGAAAATTGTTCTGTACCATATTTTTACGGGTGCTGATTTGAAGAGAAAATAAAGAAATTAAAGCGAACGAAATGATGAAGTTCAAAACTTTTAGAGCAGGTTCCACGTCAGCCACTATCTCAAAAGATGGGCATGTTTCAATGATCTGGTAGAATTTCTGTAAAATATTGCTTTCTTTGTCCATATATTAATGGGTTCATTGGATTGAGATGCCACTGGTTGCGTGGATGGCATTGGTGCTTCAGTATTGCACAGTGTTTCAATATTATTTATTTCTTTCAACAAGTTAATAATGTAAAAAAGGTGTTTCACATTAATATTTTATTTTACGATTTGAAATAATAAAAAACTTTGTCGTTTTCATTATGTTAGGTAGTGTTTTTCACAAACTCTGGAACAGAAGCAAACGAATTGGCCATTCTGATAGCAAGGTTGTACACCGGGTGTCATGACATAATATCTGTGAGGAATGCTTATCATGGTAATGCAGCTGGAACAATGGGAGCCACAGCTCAAAGCATCTGGAAATTTAATGTTGTGCAGGTACAAATTATTATTATTATTTTTTTCATTTTTAAAGTTCATATAGTAATTGGTACTATTTAATCCCAAAATAATAAAAAAAATAACACAAGTAATTTTTACAAAAATAAAATTATATACAGTAAATTCACATATTTTTTATTTTTATTATTATTTAAAATGAATAATTTAAAAATTACCCAGAACACAAGTCTATGTACTGGTGACACGTATAGTTGAGTGGATCATCACATCGGTACTAAACTCAATTTTTTAACGCAAATTTCCACGTTCCACAACAACCCTTTGTTGTGTCTAGCTACAATGGACGTGTGTCACGGGTCACATATGAAGTGATGCTGACATATGATTAAAAACTCGGTTTATAAATGAATTAACTCTTAATGTATTGTATTATGTTATTAGGCTTATCACTCATGTCTAATAATAATAAACAATTTAATGATCAAGATGTTAAATTCCGAGAAAAAAACAGTGTTTTGAAGATTTTATATTACTTAATATTACTTAATAGTATAATCAAACATGGTATTTATGGGTAAGAACTAACTTTGTTTCCTCTCACTCTTAAAAAGTACTTTTATCAAACTCTGTATTTAAGAAATTGAATACAGAGTGTGGACCATCCTAATAGCAAATGATATTTCATACACGTTTTCTCTGACTTGGCTTTGTTTCCGTTCTACATTATTAACAAAAAAGCATCTATCATGTGTTATCCTATCTTCGGAATAATTTTCAGTTTCTTTATTAGAATATTAACGATAGGCAGATAAGTTCATTATATGTGTCAAAAATTATCATAATTAGGACTCTTTCAGATAAATTTGAAACTAGAGATCATTTTGAAAGATTTTCTGTGAAATATCATGACCCTGTAATTGTGAATTTCTCATTAATACGACAGCCTATTCCTTGCTTGCGTCAAATTAATTACGATTATTTTGATTTTATACTGAGATAAATTTTTATATTTTTAAATTTTTTAAGTTTTTAATTTCACATTTTTGACCCAAAATGAAGTTCCATTATATTTTATATAGTATTATAATTTTCATTTAAGATTTAATTTTGTTTTTATACTTCTTAATTTTTTTATAAATCCGGCTTTAGTCTTCTAAATTTAAAAGCATTGATTTGAATCCTTCAAACTCAAAAAAAAAAAAACAATTACAGTGTTAATGCTTCAAGTATATCTTAGTCCCTTATGTGTTCTTGTGCTGATATTGTGAACAGAGTGGTATTCATCATGCAGTAAATCCAGACCCTTACAGAGGAATTTTCGGTGCTGATGGAGAGAAATATGCAAGAGATGTTCAAGATATCATTAACTTTGGAACTTCTGGACATGTTGCAGCCTTCATGTCTGAAGCTATACAGGTATTAAGACAAATATGTATATCTAACATCATCTTGTGATAATTGAAGTAACAAGATATTATAATTTAACTTATGATTGAAACAACTTGGGAATGAAACACACCTTGATGCTGGTTTTGTTTGTGATAGGGAGTGGGGGGTATCGTTGAACTGGCTCCTGGTTACTTGCCTTCTGTATACGATACCATCAAAAAAGCAGGAGGACTTTTCATTGCAGATGAGGTTCAGGCTGGCTTTGGTCGCACTGGTAGCCATTTTTGGGGATTTGAGTCCCACAATGTTGTTCCTGACATAGTCACAATGGCTAAGGTAACTTTACTAATGTCGTGTAAGATTATGATTTGTTTATGATTTGTTTGGATAGATAATTATCGATATATTAGGATACAGTTATTTTTACATCACATTTTTTTTTCTGTCATTTGACACTATCCTTCGTTATTATTTTTTTTTTCTTCTGAAAATATAAAAGTTAATTTTTATTGAGATTAGTTTACTCATAAAAATTGTTAAATGATGTCCAAAAACATTTTTTTCATTTTGTTTGTGGAATATGATACTTTGACAAACTTATTTTTTGACAAAATTTATTTTTTGACACACACCAAACCATTTTTTTTTCGAATTACATCCAACTTTTCTTTCTTTTATTGAGGTATTGTCATGTATATATTGTATATCAACAAAACTTTATTAAAAAATAATTTTTCTGTTTTTATTCTAATTTGGCAGGGCATTGGAAATGGTTTTCCCCTTGGTGCTGTTGTAACAACTCCAGAGATTGCAGAGGTCTTAACCCACAGGAATTACTTTAACACCTTTGGAGGGAATCCTGTTAGTACTGCAGCAGGGTTGGCTGTTTTAAAAGTAATAGAGAAAGAACAGCTTCAAAAAAATGCACTTGAGGTTGGCTCCTATTTGAAAGAAAGGCTCACTACCCTAAAGGACAAATATGAATGTAATATCTTCACCCTTCTTATTTCATTCTCATTACAGTTTTACATCCAAGAATTTCTTCTAATATATGCATGCTCTGTTTGGATAAAAAAATATGAAAGTGATTTTCGGTACACATTCTCAAGTTCTAGATACAAAATGAAGAAACAAGTCTTTAATATTTTAGGAGTAGAGTACATTATTTACAACATTAGAGACACAAAGCTATCATGATTTCACTTTTTTAAGAACAAATTTTATAACCTACCTTGGTTTCTTCTGTAGTGATTGGTGATGTGAGAGGAAGAGGCCTGATGCTAGGAGTTGAACTTGTCACTGATCGTGAGCTTAAAACTCCAGCAAAAGCAGAAACATTGCATGTAATGGACCAATTGAAAGGTAAAATTAATAACCCTCTAATATGCACTTTGGTTCTAGCTAGTTTTCTTCTGTATTACAAACTGATCATTCTGCTTTACTACAGAATTAGGGGTACTTATTGGCAAGGGTGGTTACTATGGAAATGTCTTCAGAGTTACACCCCCGTTGTGTTTCACAAAAGAAGATGCTGGTAAGACTCAACTTCAATTGTGTTCCCTGGGAATGTTATATTCTTATTTACTGCAAAAACAAGTTCGTCACATGAAAACACTACACATATGTTTGTTAGGAAACATGTTTATAATAACAGCTTGTGTATTCCTTTGTTTGCAGATTTCGTAGTAGATGCAATGGACTTGACCTTGTCTAAAATGTGAGGCTTAGACCGAATATCTTAGGTTTAATAAAAGTGTTATATTATCATAAGTGAAACGGTGTAATATCATCTTCACAGCCTGTAAAATTTCCTGGGATGCAGAATTAATAGCTAAAATTGCCAACCTATCCATGATCTTAGGATATGAATGAGCCAACAACTCGTTGTCTCTTGTTTGATGTTTGTATCTTTTTCAAATGAATGAGCCAACAATTCGTTGTCTCTTGTCGTTTATCTTTTCTTCCCATGCTATTATCTGTTGCTTTATTTTCAAGTAACTTAAGGCAACGCTCATATCGATATCGAAATTGATATTTTAACAATTAAATTTTAACAATTTTTTTTATAACATGAAATAATATGTTCGAATATAACATGAAATAATATGTTCGAAGTAGTTTTCAAATTAAAGAAATACATAAAAAAATAAAAATTATTTAAAAAATGTTATCTCAAAAATTATTAAAATTTAATTATTAAAAAATCCTACGTTCTGCCAAAACTGATAACTTGGCCATTGGAAGTTTCTAGCAAATAACACAGCAACTTCTTTTATAGAAAAAAATTATTCATTTCGTTTTCTTTATTCAGCTTCTATGATAGTGTGACTCTGCCCCCCACGACATGGGTAGGTAGAGCTTCGAACAAAGCTTCATTGTGAAAGAGATGTTTTGGCCTTACCTATTGTTATGAATGTGATAAATAAATTCACTTACTGATGAAGAAAAAAATGGTTCAGAAGAAAATCGGCACTATATATTTAGGTGAAATTCATCCACTCAATGTGGTTGTGACTGAGATTTTGATACATGTCACTTGAATTTTATACTTTTAAGTACAACAAATTAATATAAGTAGGGGTTTTGCCATTGGTATAGGATTTGGACAAATCTATTATTTAATCCATTAAAATATAATTAGGCTGGAATTATAACATTTTTTATAGTAAATTTAATCTAATTCAATGTTTAATGGATTGAATTGGGTTATTTTTAAAAACTTCCTTTGAAAAATTATAATTTTCAAACATTAACCTAATTAAAAAATAACACAATATTTAAAAAAAAATAATTCAAATTTTTAAAATAAGTTTTTGTAAACTAATTTCAAGATATAAAAAGAAACACACATTTAAAATTTTACCTACCTAAAATAAAAATGTAATTAATTGTTAGTTAAAAGGAGTCATCTAAATTTTAGTACTTTTAACATTAGAAAAATACATTCTGAAACCCGACACCCTAATTAGATTATATTTTCCTTTCTTAAAGTAATGAATATTTGGTATAAAAAAGCAACTCTGATATATAAGCAGGTCCTTTATGTGGATTAAGTTATGTCTTAGCCAAAAGTCAGAAAAGTTATACAATTAAGAACAAATTATTTCCTTATTGATATCACTATAACATTTTTTTACTTTAGGTAATATTAGATTTATCCAAAGGTATAAAAGTGTTGCCTAAACATAATAACATAGGTAACAATTATACATCCATGGCTTAAAATCTTTTAATGGCAACACTTTGTAAAATGTTGACACTTTATGCCACATACTTCCTAGTGTAGTCGTGGACGTAGGCATATACATTGTACGCCGAATCACGTTTAATTCTTTGTCTTTTTCTTTTCTCTCCTTTATTATTTCCTTTATTGTCTTGTTCCTAACAATTGGTATCAAAGCTGATGGTTAAAACCAGCTCAGACGAGTGTAGTATGGTCCTAGTATCGAAAGTCTTCCTGGCAAGGGTTCCAACGAAGCGTGTCCCATTAAGAAAAGAACGGCGGTACAGAAAAGGGCAAAAAAGGAGTACTCATGGTTGGGAATGCTTCCGCTGGAGGAGGAGTTTCAAAAACTTGTTAAGACTTTGGCAAGTGTACCAAGTCACGCAAGTAGTAACCGGTAAGACCGGAATATCGTTTCCCAAGAGACTCGTGTATACTAAATATTTGCGTAATTAGTGACTAATTTAAACTAATGAATAAATTCATAATTTGGTTTTTTGTATGAAATTAAATTTTGCACAAATAATTAAAATTGAACTTTGGAAGTTAAAGGCACTTAGTGAATGGAAAAGATTGGAAATGAAATGAGTTGATATTGCCGGGGTTAGAATTCACCAACTATGCTCTCATGCAACTACAATTTAACATCCTCTTCATTAATATGCTAATGCCAACCCACAATATTACTCAAACCCTAATTTCTTAATAAATTGAGCCTAAATTTCCTTATTGAAAGTCAATTCCTTAAACTCTTAATAAGCAAATTTGCTTTATGCACAAAGGTTTAAGACAACCAATGGGTCAAGCCCCATTCCTAGGTACAAGCTCCATTGAGTTTTCTTATTCCAAATCTAGGTTTCAAAAGATATTTCCACACCCAATGAACCAAAAATCATGCAAGAGATGGCTAAATCAATGCAAGCTTTAAGTGAAGAAATAAGAAGACTAGCAATTAATGAAAGAGTCATATATATAATCAAAACATTTGCATTTACATAAGAGTTTCGTGGCTACATCTAACCCCAACAAAAATGGGTTTAGCTCTCCATTGTCATGGAGAGCTCAAGCTTGCAAATGAAAGAGATGGAAGAGAAAGAGATACAAAGAGGAAGATGGTGCTGTTCCCACAAGCCCTAGCACTCCTCCAAGCTCTCCAAATGCGTTCTTCGTGCCTCCAAAATGCCAAAGATTCGTTTCCCTTCGCGAAAACAGAAGAAAAAGAGCCAACTTGCCACATCAGCGAACACTGGCGCCTAGCGGAAGGGTCTCACCGCTAGGCGGTATCGAGCAAACAGGGGGTAAAACTAACAGCTACCGCCCGGCGGTGTCCAGTTACCGCCAGGTGGTTCGTAACAGGGGCGCCTGGCTGGCACTTGGTTGGCGCTTGACTGGCGGTCTGTTCCGCTTGGCGCTTGCTTCGTGTCGTCAAGCGCTTCCTGTTGACATTTTTCTTCTTCTCCTTGCTATTCCGGGTCACTCATTAGTCTGAATTTTTGGAACAAAGCTTCCCATCTACAAAAAGGACACAAAAAATGGGGATTAGTGGTATATTTAGATAAATGTAACCCAAAATGTATTTATTTACAAAAGTAAGGTAAAATTGAGGATTAAGTAGGTTAAAAGCTTTGGAAGAGATGATTTTGCTAATGAAATATAGCTTGGATAATGGTAAAAATTAACATTATCAACTCCCCCAAACTTAAAACCTTGCTTGTCCTCAAGCAAAAAGGTAACTTGGCCTAGATGAACAACACAATTGCAATGATCTAGCAACTCAAGAAAACAAATGTCAATTGTGCTTGCTCTTATTTGAAAGATTGTGTAGCACATGTGTTTCATTAGCAAGGCAAACTAAAGCTATGGTGTTCACAAACAAAAATATCACAAGTGCATGCAAGAGTTTATAAGGGATCAACAATCATGGCAAAATGTTTCCTTGATCAATGGGAACCACTTCTCACAAGAACAAGTGTTTCACTCAAGCCCACAGGTGTATGGATATAAACAACATTCTCTCTACCATCACAATGTCACACAATTTAACTTTGCTTTTTGTTCAAAATGGCTAAAACTTTCACAAGCATGCTATCATCACAAGGTCTTTTATGGCTTGTATCGTGGCTAGGCTAAGAAGGAAATTTGGTTTTTCAGGATAACAAAAGTGCCTTGAGCTAAGAGAGCAACTAATCAATTCATGAAAGTATTTTTCTCCCTTCTCTATTGAACCAATGAAACCAATTCCCAACTTCCTTGCACCAATTTTCTTTTCTTTTCTTTTCTTTTTTTCCTTTTTTTTTTGAATTGAACCAAAAACTTTACAAATTTTCCCATGCTCCCTTGTATTAGCAATAATTCCCCCAAACTTGAACCATACTCATGACTAACAATCATTTGCTCTCTCAAGCTTAAGGTAAGGTAGTCAATATCTTCACTATGCTCAAGGTTCAAGGAATGAGGCTCAAAGAAGATTCAAAGGGTTTGCACAAGAAATCAACTTGAAAAAAATTGGCTCAATTATGTAACAGGCAAAAAGAAAGATGGCCTTGATCATCTGTAGCATGCAAGTAAGTCATTAGCAAATGAACTCAAGCAAAGTCAATTATGAGTCCACAGTGATAACATTCACACAAATCAACTCTGGGGCACAACCTCTCACAGGGTATTTGGGTTCCACAATTGTCAACATATGCCAAAATCATTGATCATAATTAAAATCAAGCATCACTATATCAAAATGAGAGCAACTACAAGCTCATGCTCACAAGCAATTCAACATCATTTCATAGCAAGCACAAAAGATGATCATGAAAAGTACTAATTCAATGCAAAAGATTAGTTCACCACAACCAAGTTACAAAGTTCTACACTACGCTAAAAAGTTCAATACTATCAAAAGAAAGTTAAAAAAAAAACTGAAATCTAAAAGCATAAATTAAATCAGGACTATAAGCAAAACAAGTCTTGCAAAATGTGAATCACTCTCTCCAAATGCTCAAACGTCATCCTCGCCCTCTTCGTCTAGCTCCTCCTCGTCATCATCACCAGCAGCTGAGGCTCCACCTCCCCCAGTAGTAGTGGCCTGGGCCCCAGGCCAAGCAATAGTGGCAGCAAACTCTTCAGCTGATGGGGTGTGCAGCTCGGGAATAGTTAGGGAGATGCCCCTAAGCATGTCAGCATTGGCCATCCCCATCCGGTATAAGCCTTGCATCTGGGGTTCCAGGAGCTGAAGATGATCGAGCTTGGCCTCCAAAGCCTGCAACCGCATGTCAATGGTGGGTGTTGCCTCGGGCTCGGGCTCTGGCTCAGGCTCTGCCTATGGCTGATGGCGCCTCATGGGTCTTGGAGCAACTGAGCAGAACCTCTAAAAATATGAAAAGTCCAGGTCCTGCGTTGCTTTCTCCAACGGGGGTACAGAAATATCCACCCCTGCCAGGCTGCAAAGATGGGTGATGAGAGAGGGATGGCCAAGAGCGGCCTTGCCAGTGGTGTTGGCACACCGGTGGATCTCATTTGTAATAAACTGCCCTACATCCATCACCCGACCTGTCAGGATAGTGTATAAAATGGTGGCGCGTGCCTCTGTATGAACACATGGGAGCACGGGGAGATGTTGGCGTGCACAAATGCTGACCAGAAGTGAGCCAAGGGGTGAAGGGAACCTCTCTAAATCGTGCCCCTGTGAAATCCTCCACCCGCCAAGCAGAGTGCTTGGATCAGCTCTCCAGGCGCCACGCCCTCATCATCCAACACTGAAAATTGGCACTCCACATCATCAACCAGCTGGGTGCCCAAGAAATCATTGATTGTGTCCGCATCAAAGGGCACACTTTTCCCCCGCACATAGCTGAGAAAGGTGGGAGCTGCTGAGGTGGTAACCTTGGCATTAGCATAAAATTCTTTCACTAAGGTTACACTAAAAGTGCTAGGATAGCTACCCAGCCTTTCCCAGCCACGCCTGATAAACTCCAGCTGAAATTCGTTGACCTCCCCGGGCAGGAGAATCACTTTCCTCTGTGCCGCCAACTTTCGTTGCATGACCACTTGGAAGCGGTCCTATTATCCTTTGTGAGGAAGTAGTGAGAGTAAATTCTCTCCTTCCGCTTTTGCCCTTTTGAGGGGTTGCCAACAGTGGTCTTCATTCTTTTGGGATTTGAGGAGGATGCCATCTGCAAAATAAACATTGGTACAAAGAGGCAATTTAAAGTTAGCATTGGAGTGAGATATTCAATCAAAAAGAGAGTTAATTGTATCTAAAGACTAAACTAGAACAACAAAATGTCAAGTCATTCAGATGCAAAAACCATTGTAGCATTGGTGCCTCACAACCCAAGCAACAATCACAAGAAAATAAAAGAAAGAGGCAAAAATAGGGGCCACCGCCTGGCCCCTCAAAAACTGCCGCCAAGCGCCAGCTCGAACCAGCGAGCTCTGCAAGGCGCCACCGCCTAGCGGTAAAACAGGCCAAAATGGCCACCGCCAGGCGGCAATTAGTGGGAGTGATGAAGGGCACGAGGAAACGAGAGTGGGTTCAAATTTGGGATTAGGGTTTGAATTTGAGAGAGATTGGGAAGTATAGAGTGAGATTGAGAGTTAGGGTTTTGAGAGTGGTGAGGAATGAGAGTAAGGCACCAGGCGGGAGTAATAAGGGGGTAAGGGTTTGGGCCAGGTCAAAACACATTTTAAAAGGCCCAACCACAGCTCGCGCAGCAGTACCGCCTGACGATAGGTCACGAGCCGCCAGGCGGTATACCAGTAAAATCACTCTGGAGCTGTTTTTTTGGTGTGGCGCCAGGCGGGCACTAGGGAGCTGCCAGGCGGCTGGCTGCTGGAATCCTCCCAGGGGTCAATTTTTTTGCTGTGCCAGGTGGGAGGGGAGTGACCGCCAGGCGGTTAAGCTGCAGTGGTGTAAATTTCGTGTTTTTGGCTATCGGTTGGGTTTGTTTTGACTAAATTGTGCTCCCACCAACCTTTCACTCTTGCACACATACTTTTTTAAGCTTTTCAACTTCAAACCAAGCATTCACACTCAAGCAAAACATTCAATTCACTTAACAAATGCACAACTTAATTTAAGACATGATTTCACTACACAACTATGCTACTCCTATTCTCACAAACAACCAACTTTACACTACCACAATCTATGATGCATAAAGGTTGAACTCCATCCAAAATGCAACAACAAGCACATGCTATGACATCCTAAAACTAAACATGCTTAATAACATTCTAGGCTATGCTTCCACAAATTCACAAATGCATGCAACAAAATTAGCTCAAAGTTCAAACATCAAATCAAACACAACCATCTATGCTAACACACTTCACACATGCATAAAAACACAAAGCTATATTAAAAACGAAAATTAAAGGCTAGAATGAGTTTAGAGCACTGGGTTGCCTCCTAGGAAGCGCTTGTTTAACGTCACGAGCCTGACGGGTAAGACGCTTAAGCTTGGTTGGTGCTTTTGGTGTGCTCCTTCCCAACCTCACATCTATACAACTTCAATTGAGCACTAGTCACCAATTTAGTCCTTCTAGAATAAGGAGCTTCAATTTCAATCCTTCCATCAACTTTGATGTCTCTAATAACCCACAACCTTGACCATTTTGACTTGAATCTTCTAGGGGAAATCTTCAAATTTTCCTTTCTCATCACAATTTGTTGGCCAAGTTTAAGCTCATTCGTTCCCATCAAAGAGTGGTGGTGAACTCGAACGTCATCTTTCTCTTCCTTCTCTTCATTCGCTTTCGCAGAGAAACAATTGGAGCACTTTTCAAACAACTTTGAAGCTTGCCAAGGTCTACTAGTCACAGATAAGACTTCATTGACGACCTTAAGACTAGTTTGTTCATCAGTCGGTTCTTGCACAGCTTCAAGAACATTGAACGTCACCTCCTCATCTTGGTCTTTCAATTTTAGCGTTCCATCATCCACATTGATAACAACCTTTACTGTCTTCATGAATGGCCTCCCAAGAATGAGTGATACCCCTTTATCTTTCTCCATTTCCATCACCACAAAATCAACTGGGAATTTAAGATTATCTATTTGCACCACCACATCTTCCACCACGCCATAAGGGTATTTGATGGAGCTATGTGCTAGTTGCAAGGTCATCCTTGTTGGCTTGGCTTCGAGACCACCAATATTTTTAAGCATAGATAGGGGCATCAAATTAATGCTAGCCCTTAAGTCAACAAGAGCTTTCCCCATATCTTGATTTCCAATGGTGCAGGGGATGGTGAAGCTACCCGGATCCTTGAATTTTGGAGGAAGATTTTTCTGAATAATGGCACTACAATTTCCTTGCACTTCAATGGTTTCCTCTTCTATGTATTTCTTCTTTTTGCCAAGGAATTCCTTCATGAACTTTGCATAAGAGGGTATTTGTTGCAGTGCTTCAGAAAACAGGATCTTGATCTCAAGTTGTTCGAATATGTCTTTGAACCGAGCTAATTGTCTCTCTTTCTCTTTTCTTGAAGGATTTTGAGGATAGGGAATGGGTTTCACAACAACTTTCTCTTTTTGTCTTTTCTCTTTATCCTTCTCTTCACTTTTATTCTTTTCTTCTTCCACAACAATATCTTCATCAACTTCTTCCTCTTGAATCTCTTCTTCATTCTTTCTCTTTTCTCTAGCCTCCACCTTTTCTTTAGAACCTAGTCCAACCTCCTTTCCGCTTCTAGTGAAATGGCCTTACATTGTTCTTTGGGGTTGGCTTCAGTGTTGGCTGAAAAAGAACTTCCTCGTTGATCAGCCAATTGCTTGGCTAATTGCCCCACTTGCACCTCCAAGTTTTTTATTGATGCATCAGTGTTCTTTTGATTTTGAATTGACATTTGCATGAATTGCTGCATCATATCTTCAAGCTTGGATGTTCTATCAGACAAAGAAGGATGTTGGTAAGTTTGTTATGTGGGGGCCTATTGGAAGGTCCAGCTTGGCCCATGTTTTGGTGAGATCTCCATCCTTGATTATAGTTCCCTGGTCGGCCTTGATTGCCCATATAACTAACTTCCTCTTGAGATGTGCTTGGCATAGCACATTGTCCATTGGTATAGTTTCCTCCACATAACTCACAACTTTGCACTTGTTGGAGTTGAGCTATAGAGGCATTTTGAAGCTCTTGAGGAAGTTGTGACAATTTCTTCATCAGGGTCTCCAACTGCTGAGTCATAATCTTGTTCTGAGCCAATAGAGCATCTTGAGATTGAAGCTCTAAAATACCCTTCTTTTGAGAATGGGCTCTCTCAGTATAGGCTTCATTATCATTAGCTGCCATGTTCTCTATTAACTCATATGCTTCCTCTGGCGTCTTCCACTTGATACTCCCACTGGCAGAGGCATCTAACATCAGCTTTGACTGGGATTTAAGTCCTGCCAAGAAAAGAGTGAGTTGTGTAGGTTGATCAAACCCATGAATGGGAGTTTTCCTCAGCAGTCCCTTGAATCTATCCCATGCTTGGCCCAAGGACTCATCCATATCTTGTTGAAATGTCGAGATTTCCTGTTTTCCCTTATTAACCTTGGACTGGGGAAAATATTTGCTCAAGAACTTTGCAACCACATCATCCCAGTTAGTGAGGCTATTTTCAAGAAAGGAATTCAACCAGGCTTTTGCAGGTAATGCTAGTGAGAACGGGAAGAGACTCAGGCGTATGGCTTCATTAGGAACTTGATGGATCTTCACAGTATTGCATATCTCCAAGAATGTGGCCAGATGAGTGTAGGGATTCTCATGAGACATGCCATTGAACTGATTACTCTGCACCAGATGAATAAGAGCTGGCTTCATCTCCATGTTGGTGGCATTGACGGTTGGCCTAACAATACTGTTGAAGTTGATATGGCCTGTGAATGCTGCATAATCTTCCAAAGTGCGTCTTTCACGACCTCTACCATCACCATGAGGATTGTCTGCCATTTCTTCTTCTGGAAAAGAATCAAGATTCTGAAACAGATGAGTGATGGGCAACTTGTTGTGCTTGAGCTTGTCTTCTCCTTGTTGCACTATTGTTTCTGTGGGCAGTTTTCTCTATCTCGGGATCAGCAAGGAGTGGTTCTGAAGATGCAGTCCTCCTTGTACGGATCCTACCCTGCATAAACTATAGAGCAACAACAAAAGCAAGCTCGAACTACAAGTTAGCCAAAAAGTAATGTGCGTATATAAGTAAACAAAAACAGTAAATATGAACAAAAGAATTTAGTCTAAATAAGTCAAAAATCACACAAAAGTCTAGTATTAGACACGGGTCCCCCGACAACGGCGCAAAAAACTTGTTAAGACTTTGGCAAGTGTACCAAGTCGCACAAGTAGTAACCGGTAAGACCGGGATATCTTTTCTCAAAAGACTCGTGTATACTAAATATTTGTGTAATTAGTGACTAATTTAAACTAATGAATAAATTCATAATTTGGTTTTTTGTATGAAATTAAATTTTGCATAAATAATTAAAATTGAACTTTGGAAGTTAAAGGCACTTAGTGAATGGAAAAGATTAGAAATGAAATGAGTTGATATTTCCGGGGTTAGAATTCACCAACTATGCTCTCATGCAACTACAATTTAACATCCTCTTTATTAATATGCTAATGCCAACCCACAATATTACTCAAATCCTAATTCCTTAATAGATTGAGCCTAAATTTCCTTATTAAAAGTCAATTCCTTGAACTCTTAATAAGCAAATTTGCTTTATGCACAAAGGTTTAAGACAACCAATGGGTCAAGCCCCATTCCTAGGTACAAGCTCCATTGAGTTTTCTTATTCCAAATCTAGGTTTCAAAAGATATTTCCACACCCAATGAACCAAAAATCATGCAAGAGATGGCTAAATCAATGCAAGCTTTAAGTGAAGAAATAAGAAGACTAGCAATTAATGAAAGAGTCATATATATAATCAAAACATTTGCATTTACATAAGAGTTTCGTGGCTACATCTAACCCCACCAAAAATGGGTTTAGCTCTCCATTGTCATGGAGAGCTCAAGCTTGCAAATGAAAGAGATGGAAGAGAAAGAGATACAAAGAGGAAGATGGAGCTGTTCCCACAAGCCCTAGCACTCCTCCAAGCTCTCCAAATGTGTTCTTCGTGCCTCCAAAATGCCAAAGATCCTTTCGCCTCGCGAAAACAGAAGTAAAAGAGCCAACTTGCCACATTAGCGAAAATTGGCGCCTGGCGGAAAGGTCTCACCGCCAGGCGCTAGGGAACAAACAGGGGCAAAACAACTAGCTACCGCCCGGCGGTGTCCAGGTCCCGCCAGGCGGTGAGCAGCAGCAGCGCCTGACGCTGGCGGCCTGTTGCGCCTGGCGCTGTCTCTGTGTCGCCGAGCGCTTCATGTTGACATTTTTGCTCTTCTCCTTGCTATTCCGGGTCACTCATTTGTCTGGACTTTTGGAGCAAAGCTTCCAATCTACAAAAAGGACACAAAAAATGGGGATTAGTTGTATATTTAGATCAATGTAACCCACAATGTATTTATTTACAAAAGTAAGGTAAAATTGAGGATTAAGTAGGTTAAAAGCTTTGGAAGAGATGAGTTTGCTAATAAAATATAGCTTGGATAATGGTAAAAATTAACATTATCAACTCCCCCAAACTTAAAACCTTGCTTGTCCTAAAGCAAAAAGGTAACTTGGCCTAGATGAACAACACAATTGCAATAATCTAGCAACTCAAGAAAACAAATGTCAATTGTGCTTGCTCTTATTTGAAAGATTGTGTAGCACATGTGTTTCATTAGCAAGGCAAACTAAAGCTATGGTGTTCACAAAACAAAAATTTCACAAGTGCATGCAAGAGTTTATAAGGGATCAACAATCATGACAAAATGTTTCCTTGATCAATGGGAACCAATTCTCACAAGAACAAGTGTTTCACTCAAGCCCACTAGTGTATGGATATAAACAACATTCTCTCTACCATCATAATGTCACACAATTTAACTTTGCTTTTTGTTCAAAATGGCTAAAACTTTCACAAGCATACTATCATCACAAGGTCTTTTATGGCTTGTATCGTGGCTAGGCTAAGAAGGAAATTTGGTTTTTCAGGATAACAAAAGTACCTTGAGCTAAGAGAGCAACTAATCAAATCATGAAAGTATTTTTCTCC
>Ga0214543_1002619_pt1 | contig 35356 bp, 15 predicted proteins | sample CNSS2metaG_FD_160094 | JGI IMG/M metagenome (GOLD analysis project Ga0214543, IMG submission 160094) | Root nodule microbial communities from cowpea collected in UCLA plant growth center, Los Angeles, California, USA - CNSS2 | ecosystem: Host-associated > Plants > Roots > Nodule | place: USA... | reverse complement strand
TATATATTTAGAGTTTTTTTTTTTATATAATATATATTATATATATATATATATATATATATATATATATATATATATATATATATATATATATATGATATTTGTTATCTATGCAGAATTTCATAGGTAATGCTTTGTAGAAAAGTTTTCCATCAAAGTGAGTCATGGTTACCTACGAAACTTTCGTACGTAATTTACTTTTCTGTTACCCACGATTGTATACATTATCTACGACTACTCTTTGTAGATAAAATAAAATTATCTACGAAAAATATTTCGTAGATATATTTTCCTAGATAATAGCCAATTTTCTTGTAGTGTCAAATTGAGATTGTTAATATGTGAATAGCATTTTGATTGATCTTGTATTTGATAGTTGTTGAAACTCTTATTTATGATTAATTCAAGTTTGGTATGCGTTTGATATCTGTGAAGGTCCTTCAGCTTATTAAACTTGACTGGGAATGCATAATTATGCGAAATCATGTGATGCAGACTCCCTAGTCAAGGGATAGCTCGCTCAACGAATACAAAGCCAAAAACTCACTAACTTGAGAGTCGTTGAGCGAACCCAAGATTTGTAGTTTTTGGTCGAGTACCTACTCGCTCAGTGAATTCAAAATCAAAATTAGGGGGATCACTAACTTTGTAGTTGCTGATTGAACCTCGCTGAGCAAATTATTAAAGGATTTTACTCTTGGAGTCCCAGTGATACACTCATTGGGAGAGCCATTTGATCATTGAACGAGTAGACATTTGTGCACTTTTTACCTAGCAAGGAGATGGTTTCGCTGAGCGAGTGGATTAAAACCTAGGTAGTTGTTAGAGGATCAATTGTAGAGGATTTATGATTTCTATGAGAAAATTGTTAAGAAATTACTGATATATGAGATGAGATTGAGATATGGTTATACTAATTCAAGGAAAGTTAGTAATGAATTGTAGTAATGCATGCATTGATGTAAGGATCAAGTTGGAAGTTATTATGACGCTCTAATAACCATTCAAATTCTCAAGTATAGAAGAATGATGTATGCGGTGAGAAGAGCAATAAGTCCTAGTCTAGGGATTTTACCTGACCAAAGGCGTTAATGGACTAACCTTGTGTATGGTATAACTCTTTGTCTATCGCTTTGCAGAGCATTGGATGCCACTATAACTGCACAACTTACTAGGATCCAATATCAATGCAAGTATCCGGATAATTGAGTCATAGTTTTAGGTATTTGTATGAAATAGGATGATTGAATTATGTATGACTTAAATTATTGGATTCTTAAATGTATTTGTATCACTTCTTTCTATTTTGTTTTGTCTTGTGTTTTATTCTTATTTGCAATGATCACCTGATTGGTGTGAGCAGATGAGGAAGTTGTAGCATGATTGGTGCAAGGATGAATTTTTTTAACCTTTTAAGATCTTGAATACAATAAGAGTGAAATATATATATATATATATATATATATATATATATATATATATATATATATATATATATATATATTCAGTGTACCTTTTGGATTACTGTAATAGGTTATTTACATTGTTTGTATCAGAACAATAGTTCCTTTAGGATATGAAGGTTTAGGCATGCTTAGCTTCCTTTGTGTGTTGTTTCCAGTTGGTTATACCAATTTCTTTGGACTGAACTGATGGTCATTTCCTTTGTAAGTAGAGTTATGGCACCTAGACCACCTCCTCCCCCTTCAACCTCAAACTTCTAATATTGTGCGGGCAACTGAAGCTATGGTTGGAACGATGCAACAACAACATGCCTCTATGGTCTAACAACACAATCTATACTTGCAGCATTTGGAAGCCTTTAAGGAGGTCTCTAAAGCAACTCCACAGAGGCATCTTAATGCTTTGTCTTAGCTAGAAGCAAACATAACCATTGTTGGTCCTTCGTAAGCTCCACCTCCTCATATAAGGCAATACTCCACGATAAATATAAATCTGGTTATTATATTTGTCTACTTATGATTAAAAAACTTAGAATACAACATTCCACAATAAAAAGAAATAACTTATAAGCTTTTATATTTTCATATTTTTTTATCCTCATTACCAAATATTTAATTTTCTTTACCAAGAGACATGACATCATTAGATTCTTACAAATTCCATACTCCACCTCAAGACCCTATTGATTGTAGGGTTTCAATAGACCCAAGAAAGACAAGAAAGACTTCTTATAGCAAGTTTATTTTATGTGTAAGTGCATTCTTTTGGCTACCTTACTTACAAATATTATTTTAAAGGTATATTATTGATTTAGTCCCCTAATTTTTTTGTTTGGTTCAATTTGGTCCCCTTATTATTGATTTGTTCATTTTAGTCTCTCAATTATTTAGAAAAATTCAATTTGGTTATCTCCGTTAAGTTGGAGTTAACACCGTGTTCATATAGGACACGTGTCAAGCCCTGAAATTTCTTAATTTTTTTTCTAAAAAAGTATAAACTGCCATGTGTCAAGTTACTGTCGTGTGATGTGACAGTTTACGGTCTTGACACGTGGCAGTGGTAACAATTGTTTTTAATTTAATCCCCTATTTACATTTTTTATTCAAGTTAGTACCCATATTTTTTAAAACGATCAAATTTGTTCCTCTCCAATTTGAAACCAAATTATTAAATAAGCTTAATTACAACTTATATATACATATTACAATATTTTTTTGAATATATACATTAAATCACTCCACCTAAATACTAAAGTTATTCTATTTTTTACATTTTTACTTTTGTACTTTTTTACACTTGTAAAAATTAAAATAATTTGAATATTTAGGTATAGTGATTTGATGTATAAATTAAAAAAAAATATACATTTTAACATGTATATATAAGTTATAATTAAACTTATTTATTAATTTGATCTTAAATTGGAAAGGCTAAAATTGAATCGTTTTAATAAATAGGAGCACTAAATTGAACAAAAAATTTAAATAGGAGACTAAATTAAAAATTATTATTACCACTGTCACGTATTACGACGATAAACTATCATATAACATGATGGTAACATGACACATGACAATTTATAAATTTTTAGAAAAAAATTAAAAATATAAAAAAGATAAAAAAATTCACAATGAACGCGTGTTCTGTACAAAATATTAATTCCAACTTAAAAAAAATACTAAATTGAACTCTTTTCGAAAATTAGAAAACTTGGATCAATAATAAAATAGCCAAAGTAAATAAAATATTAAAAAGCTAAATTAATAATTATATTTATGTTAGGTTCCTTTCAATCCAGGAATTGTCCCAGTTTTTGTCTCTTTCCGCCGACACTTGATTGCAGCATGCAAGACCATGCACTCAAGGGGACAAACACGTATGGTTTATATACTTAACTGCATTAACTGCTTCTGCACTTCTGCAGATTATCCCATTGTCTTGGAAAAATGACCCTATTAACTACTCATTCAGACTCTCCAGGCATCCATCTTCAGATTATCAATGAAAACATATATGCAACCATCACCTCTCCCATTTTCAATTTAATTACAATTAATATTTCTCCATTCTCTCTTCTCCACCTCCAATAATGCCACTCATTCAACATCAATAGTATTAATTTTGATACATTTTTAATATAAAAATAGAAAAATTACATGATTGAGGGATAACGAATATTCTCCATATACCTGTTAACTACTGTAACTACTCATTCTCTTGATATTACAAGAGCTAGCATTGACACTACAATTATTATGATAAAAACTTAATTGTAAATATAATAATAACGGTAATAAAAGTTTTTGACCAAAAAAAGTACGGAATTGGTTGTCATAATGTAATAACAATATTATGATGATGACTATGATAGTAGAGATGAATCGGTGACAATAATAATGTTAATAGAGTTAATAGATAGTGAAAATAATGATAATTAATGACAATAAAGATATTAATGACAATGGTAGTTGTGATAAAGATGAAGAGGTGTAGGAAAATGTGAAATATTTATTATCATGCTACTTTCACTCAAGTCACTCCTTAAATATGAATATGATAAATAAGAAAATGGATTCCAAATTTTATTAATCATTATTACGTTGTGCCGATAAATAATTTGTATGAATGTCATAGTTAAAAAAAAAATCAAATTAATTTATTCTCATTGTTTTTGTAAACAAAACTTTGCTCATTACATATAAAACTTTTATAGATGTTATAAGTGAAAACACATGTGTGCATTTTTTTTTCATTTTTTTATTAATAAAAAATAATAGTTATAGTTTTAAAAAAAAATAAAAATAATTTTTACAATTTTATTATAGACAATTTTTATTTATTTTATAAATATTTATTTATTATAACAATATTTTATTTTAAAAATAATTAATTAAAAAAAATTCAAATAAAATAATTATCAAATAAAAAAGCAAATAAAAAATCACTCAAATATTAAAATTGATAAGATAATTATTTTATTTTAGAAAATTTACTTGCTAAAAAAATTTAAAAAGATATGTATATACCAAAAAGTTAATTCTCCATAAAGATGATACTGGTCATATATCAATAATATAATATTTCAAAAGTAATGTTTTATTTATTATTCTTTAACCAACAGGAGTAGCAACATTTATTTTTTTATGGAAACAAACCACCAAATCGAGTATAAAATGAATCATATTAAAAAGGAAATGAAATACCTATGCAACGTGCTCTCAATGTCTCTTATATTTTCAACCATAAATAATGTATACCAACCTGGTTAAAAAAAAAAATGTGATAATATAAAAAAAAAAGTTGATGGACATATTCCGCTAAACAAGTAATAAATAAATACAACAAAAAAGGTTAAGACATTTTACATATCACTAAAAGTAGTCATTAATTACGTCTAAAGATTTCTCTTGCACGAGGTCATTTTCAACAGAATAAGCTTAGTCATTGATTTCACATATAATATGAAACACATGGCATGATGTTATAGCATTTGTTGTGAGATGACCCGAAACTTGAATCTATATATCTCTTCTTCTTCCTCTTTCTCTTTCTCAGTATTCACCAATATTCACAATGCTTCCTTACCATACCCTTCAAGAGGCACAAGCTGCCCTAGGAAGAGGACTAACCCTTCCTGAGACAATATGGTTCAAATATTCTGCAGACAAACCTGATTTTCTGCTCCATTGCCACAACTCTCTATTCTTGTTCCTCTTTTATTCTATTGCTCCTGTTCCATTCCTATTGATGGAGCTTAGTGGGAACCAGAAAATACACAAACACAAGATTCAGCCAAAGGTTAAGAGAACATTCTGGGAAATGTTCAAATGTTACAAAGATGTCTTGCACACCTTTGTCATTGCAGTTACTCCACTTCAGATCATTTCTTATCCCACCATAAAGGTAAGTCCTTTCTTTTCGAGTCTAATGTTTATCATGTTAGTATATATATATATATATTTTTTTCATTTAATTACTTAAAAATCATTATATAATAGTGTTTGTGTTGAAAATTTAAAAATATGAGTCTAAGTTTCATGTTGAGTAAAGATGAGATAATTGAATACCATATAAGAATGAAAATCTATAAACTCATTACATTATGATTTTGGGTTAAAAATAATGTCAATATCTTATGAAATTAAACTCGGGTCTCGTTGATTTTACGGTTATCTTTCAGTTAAAAATTTCGCTTCAGAATAGAAAATTTTATATTATACAACTTTTACTTTACAAAATAAGTTTTGTGATAAATTAGGTTTAAACTTTTTTTTAATTATATAAATATATTTTAATCCATTTATCAATTAAACTCACTTTATTATATTAAAGTACAGTCCGACCATCAACAAATATCACAAAATTATTCAAATAATTATTACAATCTTAGTTTTAGAACATTAAAACAACCACCAGATGAGTTGGATCTTTAATTAGATAAGTTAGATAAGGACAGAAATAATAAATACACTGAATACAATCTTAAATTTAATCATTAAATTTAAAAGACCTAGCATATAGTACATGTTGATGAATTATAATTGAATCGACCATAAATATATAGTTTACATAATTATTAAAATAATAATTACAACCTACCAATCTTAAATTTAGAACATTCACAAAACAATAGATGATTTGAATATTTTCTAATATATAGAACACTATAAATACAGTGAATGGACTCTTAGGCTAATAACACTTTAAAAGTTAAATATATTTAACAATTAAATTATTAGATTATAAGGTGCAACAAGTAAAATATTTAGCCATAGATTGTGAATTTGTGAAGTTTTTGTTCTCCTAATCTGGAAGTAACGCATATTAAAGTTTGAGGCAAATTATAAGACTCTATTGATTATTGCATGTGGTATCAATTGTCCTGTAATGGAGTCAAGTGGGTTAAGTCATAACCGAATCGTGGTACTTGAATTATTATATTCTTAAGTAAAAAGAGTTGCATCCTGACTAATGATTATAACTTTTGACCTAATGGTAAGCGCTCGATCTTAACAATTGATATCAAAATCAAAGTTACAAGTTCAATTTTCGGTAGACAACTATTAAGGAGTTAAGGAGGAGACTGTTACTTAACATCTTCATTAATATTTTAACCTTTCAAAATAATTTCGTGTATAATTCGTGTTTGAGTATTGTAATTTATTTTTCAGGTTTTGAAGGAGATATATAATTGTAGGAACATTAGTACGTACAATTGATCAATGCTCCGACAATTAGATGCTAGTTAATATTCCAACACATGAATAGGATTGTTCCACCAGATAAATTGTATGAATATTTAATAATTTTGTGATAGTTTACTCATCAAATCTCTTCATATTTTTTTGGAAACTACTTCCGTTCTCATTTTTTTTAAGAAAAAAAAATAATGTAATTTAGTGTAAGCTTTTTTTCCTTAAATATAATAATTTTTTTATTTTTTACTTCATTTAATGATTTTTCTTTTAAAAAATTATAACTAATGTCTTTGGTTGCAATACTGTATCCGACTCATCTTCCTATTTAAAAAGTTCAGATGAACACAGTTTTTTATTTTTTGTTATACTAAATTAATAATGAAGACATTTTAGTGAATAAGACAAAAACATCTTTATCTAGGTGTAGGGGCGAATCCCATGTGGTCTCAATAAATTTCAATAAAATCATAAGTCAAGGACAGTGCCCTACTCATTCCTTAAAGATCTATATGTATATACATTCTAAAATGATAGTAACTAAAAGTTTTTTCATAAATTAAAAATAAACAATAAATACATCACTTTTTAATCAATTTTATTATATTAAGACAGCTGAGATAATTAATTTAAAGGCAAATTAATATTACATTGAAGTTGATAATATTCTTATTTTAAAAAAAAGGGTTAAATAACCTTTTCTATTTCATTATTATATATATATTTTTTAAATTTCATCTCTCTAATTTGAATGATTTCAGTTTGATTTCATATTTAAAAAAAAATGGATAATTTTGTTGTTGTTAAATTTATAGTCATGTTACGGTTGATAAAATGTATCATTTGTTATTTTTATACTGTATATTATTGATTCAATATTATCATTATCAATTTAATGAAAAAAATAATATTAACCATTTTTAAAAAATATATCAAATTATCAACATTGAATATTGTTGTACCAAAGTGAAACCAACATAATAATATATAATAATATCAACTTACTAAAGGTGGCAAACTCCATGGTACTTTATAGTTTAAATCGGGACATGTGAAACAGAGTGGTAGGTATACTTTATTTGGCAATTAAATCGAACTTTGAATTGTATAAAATAATTATAATTTGTTGTATAAAAAAAGCTTTATTGAAAAATAATAAAATAATAAAATTTTATACATTTGTCAGAAAATGGTCTAACCTTTCATTGCCTAAAGAAGAAGAAAAATATAATTGGCATTGTAATTTTATTAATTTCAGTTTACAATATGATCTGCAATAGTTAACAGTTCGATCTTAAAAAATATAAAGCAGGACATGTGAGCCTATGTTTTATTTATACAGTGACTTAAATAAACTTAACTCAAATATATCATTCTTTTAATGAATTAAAGTATTTTTTTTATAACATTGCTTCAGTTATACATCATAATCATGTTTGGTATTGACAATCACTCTAAGAGACAGGGAAAAGTACTCATTTATTTAAAGGATTGAGATGTGGTCTCCTCTAACATTTTTGCTAATTTAATTTTTTTAAAACATTTACTTAATTAATTTATTTGAAAGCTTGATTGGCAAATAAATATTAATGAACTTACATTTAGTTTTCATAGTTATTTCAAAAGTGTAAATTTATTTTTTGTAAAAAATTAATCAAACATTTAGTTTTTAATTTTTTAAATATAATAGTTTAATTTACAGTTAGTCTATTTATTTTTTATATTTTTTGTAAAAAATAGGAAATGTTGACGTAACTATAGGTATGAAAATAATATTTTTTAGCTTAAATATTAATATTAATGATTTAAAAAATAGGCTAGTATTTGTATGATATACTATGTTGGATCAAAAAATTTAAATTTACAAATTTAAAAAGTAAAAAAATTACATTAAAATGCTGTAAGGATTGAAATTGTAAGTTTTTTTTTTCAGTGGATTGGGATCAGAACTGGTTTGTCACTGCCATCGGGCTGGGAATTATTTTGGCAGATATTAGTTTACTTTGTCATAGAAGATTATTTGGGCTATTGGGTTCACAGGATGCTCCATTGCAAATGGGCCTATGAGAAGATCCACAAGCTACATCATGAATATTCGGCACCAATTGGGCTATCAGCTCCTTATGCACATTGGGCTGAGATAATCATATTGGGTATCCCCGCATTTATTGGTCCAATATTAGTACCAGGCCACATAACAACCTATTGGTTATGGTTCATTTTGCGCCAGCTAGAAGCCATTGAGACTCATAGCGGGTAAAACTTTAATTTTTTTTTTCAGGATATCTCATTTTACACCCTTATTATTTCTTGCTGCACCTTGTAAATGTTAAAATTTATATTTTATCCTTATTACGGGAAAGCTTGTCCAATTTGAAATAAGCTTTTGAATTCAAAAATCACTCTAAAAGTGCACAATATGCAATTAAAAAAAAACTTTCATATTATACAATTGGAATTATTTTTTGAAATATTGTTTCGATCTGTACAATTTAAAAAGTTGATTTCAAATTATAAAATATGTAAGTCATTTTAAAATTTTACACTGAAATTACACTACCAAAAGTATCATGTTTAAAAGGAAAATTGATTTTTATATCGTTCAATTTTGAATAAATTTCCATATTTGAAAGCTACCTTCTAAAAAAACACATTTAAATTCTATAATTTGAAAAATTCTTTAATCACGTTATTCAGGAAAGAGAGCTAACTTAGACCAGAAGAATGCAAATAAGAAAAATAAGAAATACGATTAGTGACTTTCATGGTTAATTTTGTTTATGCACACTCTTTTTCATCATGCAAGTACAAATATAACCTTCATTAAATTATTTTAATAATGTTCAAAATATACAAACTAATTATTTTTAAATCTAATTTATCTTATGACATGGTTAAGGTATGATTTTCCTTGGAGTTGCACGAAGTTTATACCATTTTATGGAGGAGCAGCATTCCATGACTATCATCACTATGTTGGTGAAAAAAGTCAAAGCAACTTTGCCTCAGTATTTACCTATTGTGACTACATTTATAGAACTCATAAGGTAACCTTCATATTTTTAATCAATTGGCTTAAGCATTAGTTAATTTTTTATTCTATTTTTTATATATAAAACATTGGAAACATTCAATATTTTTGGTAAAAGATAACTATCATTGTACTAATAGGTCCTACACCTTATTTTTCAGGGATACCAATACATAAAACAGAAGGGGAAGGAAAATTCTACCTACACCAAAATGTACAAGACAAGATGAAGTAGCTGTGTTATGCTTTCAACTTTGAGATTGACTCTATAATCAAATAAATAAAGAAATAAAGTTTAAATAATTACTTACCTTGTCTTACGTTTATAATTTTTAAGATATTTAAATATATTGATTTTAAATTGATTTTATTCTAAATTAATTTTATTTTTAAATGTTTAATTTAAATAAGAAAATTTAGATTTATCGAATTTGAATTTCCTTTTTGGATAAAATTTTTATACTACTACCAAATTCCAACAAATATTTAAATACTAAATAATTGTCAAAAGTTAAAAGATATTAATATTAATAATATTTTGTAGTCATTGATGTTATTTTTTTTATCAAAATTTTTCAAGATTTTTTTCATTTTATATTTGCAATTTTTTTCTCAATTTATGTTAAATGAGATTATTTTTAAATTATGAAATGACAAATCATATCAAATCCAACCGAGTTTATTGGTTCACATCCTATTATAATCTTATCTTCATTCTAATATAATCAAATTTATACCAACTTAAGGAATAAATAACTTAATTTTTATCTAAAAGACTTAACTATCTACGTATTATGTTCAAATTTATTGATTAATTATATTTGCATTTCAACGTTTTGGTTTAGTTATATTTATATTTAACAACATAGAAACTTACATTGTATGGTTCAGATTTTCTATTTTCTATATTTATGCTAAAAGGTTTTTATTCACAAATTTATATGTTGTTTATAAAACTAATAGAAACATCCTAGTAACGAATAATCTAAGTCTTGATTGATATAAATGATAGTGATACTGTCCTTTAAGTAGATTAATAATTTATTTATTTTCAGTAAGAAAATTACTAACTTATTTACTATTAGGTTTTCTACCTCTCTAGATATTTTAATTTAATCCTATAAAAGGAAGTTAATTTACTTATGAAAGCTTATTAATTGTTCTTTTTCTTTTTTTAAATTATTCGAAACAACTTAAAGGCTTAAAAATTTAATAAACCTTGTTAAATCGCAATTCAAAAGAAAAATTACATGGTGTTGAATCTTTAGATTAATTAGTAGTTGGGAATACGTAGGTCTGCAATGTTAACATTTTACAAGTTAAATTATAATTTTTGTCTTCCATATTATAATGGTTATATATTATAATTCTTTAGATATGTAGAGATATTGAATTCATGCTGCTTAGGTGTATACTTGAGTCTGACTCTAACTTAATATGCTTAGACATATTTTAAGAATATATTTTATTTACAATCCAACCATATTAGTGACGACTCACAGATAAGTTTTCACTTTAAATTTTATAATAATTTGTATAAATTTTATTTAGGTGTATAATTTCCAATTTTTATACCATTTTAGCTCCATAATTATTTTGAGTTTGTACTTTTCTTATTATCCTTACTTCTTTGTTTTCATAGGCGAACATAAACACGAGCTTACGAGCTTAATAGTTCGGTTGTGGAATTTTAGCACAAAAATGCATGAAAATGATTTCTTTTAATGACATAAACTGTAGTCACTAGCAACATGTCCATTATGTTCTCTCCCACAACACTATAACACTAATCTCGCATCACTTCATGATTCATGTCAACCTCACCAGAACAACCAAAACCAAACCCAAAAACATTATCTATGTGTCTATAAATTATTTATCACAAAAATTCGAAATGTACAAGTCTAAGCAGCAACTAAAGGGCTTTGTATCATTTCAGCTCATCATAGTTTCTCATTCAACTTTCAAAACGCAGCTCTAATCAAGTTGTGAAGGGAAACTTTTCAAGCATCTGTCTTTAACGTAAATTAGTAGTCAGTGAGAGCATAGGCATGCTAATGATGGCAGTGTGGTTTAGGATGAAGGTATAGATGGAGATGCCCACAATTTTACTTTCTTGTCAGCACTGGCTGTGGCTAAAACCAAGACTTTATCATTTCCTGTAAAAGTTTGTGCCAATTATGGAAATTTGTTAAGAACACAGTAAATTAGGTGAAGGACCAAAAGGAATGGAGTCAGATTAGCGTCTTTACCCATTGGAATAGCCTTAGGAGACCACGAAATGCAAGAAATGTCACCTGCAAATGAAAACAATAATCAAGGAGTGGATGATCAGAGATAGAAAATTACTTTATATGTTGCAAGGGAACAACTAAAAGAGTTGATGATTGGACATACTGTCATGGGCTTTCTCAGCTGTATCCAAAACCTTTCCAGTATCAACACATAACCACTGCAATGTGGAACCATGGGTTGCAGCCAAAATTTTTCCATCCGGGGAAATACTAAGGCGGTCATAGTGCAAAGCAGCACCAGAAGAATCGCGAAGAGGAATAGGGAACACCTTCAGTGTCTTTGGATCCTCATCAAGGTGATATCGAACTTCAGGATACAAGGAAAATAAGGTGAGATGAATTGAATTAATTAACAACCTAGTCCTTAAGACAGCACATATGAACATTTGGATAAGAACCTACTTGCCCAAACCCCATGGAAAAAATAATACCATTGACTGATCAAATAACAAACCCATTTATCAGGTCAAATAAAATAACACGCACAAAAGAAAACATGTCGGTTTTCAGCTATAGAATCTCATCAAAGTGCTGTTTGAATTCTTCACTAATAGCATAAGGCATGACCAAATATCTTGTCTACAATCTTTAAAAGTATTTGCAACTGCGGTCGACACCAAGAGTTTGCTAGAAAAATAAAATCAATTACATAAGTAAAAAAATAATCATCTTTCAAAATGTGCTCACCATTGATATTCCATATTCTCATTGTACCGTCCTTGGATGCAGTGATTATTTGCTCAGAGTTCGGTGTAAAGCATAACCAAGTCACAGCACTCTGACACACAAGTAATAAACATATAATCATAGTCAAAATATTTCAATGCAGGTATGCCTTCATGAAAATCATGCTCGTGAAATTTCCATTGACACAAGATATTCTAATGTAATAAATGAAATATAAGACTACTGCATAAAAAGTATATGAAAATTAATTTATAGTATACCTTTTATATAAACAGAGTAGCAATGCATTAGAAGGAAAATATAATCTTTGAATTTTTTGGCTTGAAAAGTCTATATATGTATAAATGGGAGGTTAAATTAAATTTTAGTCACCCCCAAATAATAATGCTAACCTTATGCCCCTTAAGCTGCATAACATTTAAAACTTCCTTGGCAGATCCATCCTTTGCATATACAATCTCCCAGACCTGCCAAACATTGTAAACAAGAAAAAATGGAGAATACATAAAGCAATGTTTAAAAACAGAAGCAGTAAGGTTCTGATAAACGTTGTCAATCAAAAAATATAATGCAAAGCATAGTAATGAATAATGGTGTATTGAGAAGCTCCCTGGGGTCATCTAACAAATTGTTAGACAACTGTATTCTATTCATGTCAAAGACGAATTACAAGTCATTGCAATATTATATTTAATTTGATTTATTCTTGCTTTCACAATTTGTATGGTGCAGTTTCAAGTGATATATTGCTGCTATCTTGGTTCTTGAGTAGGCAAAGTTATTGACAGATTATAAACAAAAAAGACTTAATTATTAATTTGGTCCCTTTATTTAGGTTTATGATTCACTTTGGTCTCTATATTTTTCTTTTTGACTCAATTGAGTTTCAATATGTTTTAAATAGAGTTAATTTGGTTCCTTCCATTAAATTAGTATTAACCCCATTTGGAAAGTGCCACATCCCCCGTTTTATCTCCTTTTTGCTTTAAGTAAAATATTCTTCACAATCCCTGTTTTTATATTTGTTTTTCTACCTAAATAGATGAAACAGACTAATTGAGTTTCTAAAGTCAAGTTTTTTCCACAAATTCATTTGTCCACACTGGTCATAGAACATTAGAAATCATTTGGCTGAAACTGTTCATTGACCATTCACAAAATTAAAATAAAAGGTGTTGTGAATACATATATGTGGAGAGAGAGAGAGAGAGAGAGAGAGAGAGAGAGAGAGAGAGAGAGAGAGAGAGAACAGTGAACAAGGAAGGTGATTGGATATACAAACTTCACATGTACAAACTTCAACCCTAGCTAGTAAAAAAATAAGAGCTTAAGCTTAAAGGATACTTCTTACTGCACAGTACCAGTTACCCCTCTATGTGTGCACACATAATAAGTACTAGTAATTCATAAAAAAATAAATAGATGTGCGCATTAAACCTCACCTTCACATCTGCAGTAAATGCTGCTGCGGCAATAAATCGACCATTCGGTGATATAGCAGCCATGTTATTTTTCAATTGATTTGTATCCACATGACCAACACTCTTCCCGGTTTTTCCATGCCAAAGAATGATATCAGTCCCTGAATTAGAAATCAAATTTAGGATAGCTTAGAGAAAGCCAACATCAAGTATTAAATTTCAGCATAAAGACACTGACAATAATTTCATTAGCAACTTGAATTAAAAGTACAATACAGTGCCTTTGATTTATAAGCAGCATAAATCTCACACCACATCCAAATTTTAGTTAACAATTCAATTTTTCTTACTAATAAGTTCCAAGGTTACATGTCAGACGGTATAGGTAGCTCAGACCTTTGCAGTATTTAGTGGTGAAATAAATATGTAAAAAGGAAACATAAACAGAAATGCATGATCTACTTAAATCATTTTATGGACCCTTCCCCATACAAGGGTTTATTTTCGTGCAAGCTACTTCTGATTAAAATTGGAATTCCCTTCATAATCGCAGAGCATACTATTAGGCGAGAAGACCCTGAATATATAAATAAATTATGACAGACAAACAGAACATTTTCTTCATAGATTCCAAAGGGAAATGGTGAAAGATACCTTCTGAACAAGAGGCAATAATTGTACTTCCATCGCCACTGCCATAAGTTGCTGAGGCTCCAAACATGGTCAATATTGACTTTTTATCATGAACTTTGTGATGCTCCCACTTAATTTCTGGGAGAGGAAGTTTTGTTTGTTTATTTTCTGAAGATACAGGCTTCCCTTCTCCATACATATATAATGAAGAACCAGAAAGAGTATAAGATGACACAACAATGGAGGATGCATCATCAGAAAATGCAACTGCTGTTGGATGACCACCGGCGGGTAAATTAATCCTTAGAAACCTGCAAAAGAGTAGAGACAATAAAATTTGTGCATGAGATATGATTGACATTTATTTTATATGATGTTCCAAGAGGCTTTTAAAATGCACATACTTGAAACTTTTACTTGAAGCATCATCCAACTTAAACACTCTCAGTACTCCATCAGCGCAAGCTGTTTGCATAGACAATATAAAGTAGCAATGTAAGAAAAAAATTCCACATAATGCTTAATTGCTTGTAGAGGTGAAAATAAATAAAAAACAGAACCATGAGAACAGGAAGGAATCTTAGGTCAAAGAAATCTACAAAGGAAATTCGGAAACAACAATGATGCTTGAAAAGTAAGAGTCAATACAAGTGATCACTTTGAGACAGCAAGGAAAATTAATAAGGAGGCTGCAAATGCTAAGCACTACTTTCGCAGTTCCTTCATTGTCATTGACTACAGTGGTTTGTCTTAAAAAAATGAAATTTAAGTCTAATTCAACTTTATAAAAGTGGTTTGGTAAGTTCAGGTTTTCATCCACTTATATAGTATAATTTGGTCTTATCTCTAGTCAATATAGACTCTTCAACAGTTTGTCCATAACTTCAATGATATACCATTGTCTCTTAAACATGTCATGGCCTATGGGGAAAAAATATTTTTATGGCAGCTCTGGTCATGGTATTTTACAGCTATTTTGATCCTTTGGTTTTGGTTTCGTTATTTTGACAGGTAATATATTGTCCACCTAGTATTATTTTCACTCATCTACCTAATGAAGTTTCTTGTTTAACAAAGTATTCAGAATAATGAACATATCAACAATGAAGTCAAGATGGGTTTTCCTTTGTAGTAGAAAATAAGTATAACTAGAAATTTTTAATTAAAGACGCACATAGATTCATAGAAATGGAAATATTTGTCCATAGATCCATACTTCCATGCAAGCACCAAATTTAGTACCCATACCCATATCCTATGCATGTATACCCCTGCCCGAAAACATACTGGATTTTGGCTAAATGAAATATGTTTTCATTTTTAACATATCTTCTTTTGACAAACTAATAAAGTAAAAAAATATACTACCAATATTAATATGAAAAATTTCACAAAACCACAAGCATTAATAAAAAAATGTAACATCTAACTCATATTCACTGTTATCATATTCACTGCCACTAGGTTCCAAACCCAATTGTCACCCCATACTTCTCACTCACATTGTAGGGTTTTTTGAGTGGGCATACTGGGAAGAGTTGGTACAAAACCTGAGAGTTGTAGATCTGATGATTCCCAAGCCATGAGCCAACCCATACACAAGAGACTTGATACCACCTCTAACCCAACACCTTAAAAGAATGAGTTTATGGGTCTTTCTTCTCATATGTGGGACTCCCAACTCCACACTTGAATTCCTCACAATCTCTCTCATGAATGTGAGTCTCCATACATTACAAATTCCCCCTCTATCATGAAAGTGTTCTAACCATGAGTCCTCTACTCATATAACACTTCCCACATATGACGCAAATTGTTGGGTTTATCGAGTAGACATACCAAGGAGAGTCAACACAAAACTTTAGAGTTTATTGATCCAATGAGTCTAGAGCCATGAGTGAACCCATAAACAAGAGACTTGACACGCCTCCAACTTAAAACCTTAAAACAATGGATTGTAGATCTTTCTCCTTAAATATTGCTCACCTCAGTCATCTCCAATCAACGTGACTCCTGACCTCACACTCGGATTCCTCACACACTTCATAACCATTATTTGCTCAAATAGTCTTAAAAATTGAGTTTAAGTCCAAGCGTCAGTTTTGACCAGTTTTCCATGAGAACTTCTATTTTGGGAGCGAAAAATAAGAAAAACAATGAATGAGTTTCTCCATAAGTTAAAATTAACTAACTTATGCACAAGAGGTTACACAAGAGAGTTTCTACAAATTTGCTTATACACAAGCTATGGCGAAACTAGTTTTTATGTCTGTTCCTATTTTTTCCTCTTAGAAGTGTTTATAGAGAAATCTAAATAGGCCCTCACTCAACCCAAAAAATTAACCTATAAGGTAAAAGTTATTATCCACTTATATACTATATTGTGAAACTATCTCTAGTCAATTGTTCAATTACCTCTGGTCAATCAACACATAATGCATAGAGAAAAAGTGAACTAAGAAACACAGATCTTATAACTGAGGAAAATAAGAGGCACAAGAGAATTGAACTAAGCAGGGCAATGAAAATTGACGAATTCATCTTTAAAAGGAACCGTATTACACCTGTTGCCAAATTGCGCCCATCGTGGGAGAAGCATATCCCTGTTACCGCATCACCATGGCCCTTCAAGGTATTCAAATCCAACGGATGGTGTCGCTTGTTTTGATCCTAAACCCATAGAAGAAACCACATTTTGAGAACCAAACCAAACAAAACACGGAAATGAGAAGGAGTTAAGAATTGGAAGCTACCTTGTCGGAGGAATGGGGTTTGGAGAGAGGCTTCTTGGGAAGGGGTTTGGAGGTAGGGTTGGGATTGGGATCGAGATCGGATTTGGCAATGGATCGAACTTCGGATTGGCGCTTGCGGAAGTAGGAGTTGAAGAAGAGAAAGGCAATGATCGCACCCAACACGAGCGAAAGCGCTACGATGGGTAACGCTGGATCCATTTCAGAATGAAGAAGAAGAATAACAACGAGGACTAGAACAAGGGTTTGATTTTGTTAATGCTGTAGAAGTTGCACGCGTCGATTCTTAATCAAACCGTGGATTTGCACGTCGTGTGCAGAGATATGCAGTTGCAATTTGCATACAATTTTTGTTCACGATTATATAAAAATTAAAATATTAAGATTTATAAAACATTTTATGTTTTGTAATTTAATTTAAGATAGATTTATACATTACAAGTAAAAATTATAGTCGTTAATGAAAAGTAAAAGAAAGCTTCGAACAAAGAAAATAAACTAATATTTTGTTCTTCAACTTTTTTTTTAAGAATTTTCAAATTTGTAATAAATTATTAATTATGACATCAAAGGTTAGGCTATATGAAGAAGAAAGAGAAGAAGATCATGCACTTGAAAATCAGTGAAAATTGATTGACATGTGAAAAGAGTATACATGGAAAGCATAAACAATTTAGCTTTTACAAAATTAAAAGAACCTTAAAGAAATATAGACTTAAATTTATCTACTATGATATTTGCGAAGACTAACAATTACAGTCTAATGACGTTGATTGGAGAAGTTGTTTAGATATAAAAAAATCAACTAGTTTTTAAGTTTTATTTGATTATTCTCTAATTTTTTGGAATTTTGTTAAATAAGGTAGTGTTTAAGTTTTCAACATAAATCGGATATTGTGTTTTATATTTAGTGACTAGTGAAGTAGTTTGACTACAACAATAACAATTACACTCTTTTACAATAACAATTGTGTCATACATCTTGCTTCTAATTTTTCTCACCATGATGGATTCAAACATATAGATACTATATTGTTTTTCATTGTTTAAAAGGAGTTCTTTACTCTCATTCATATTTGAACCGAATAAAGATCATATTTGTTGTTGCCTTTAATAGTTTTATTAACAAATAAAGAATCATCAACATATATACTTCAACTTGAAACGATATTAAAATAAAATATAGTTAGATATTATTAATATTATATATAATTAATTATTAATTGTTTATTATTTAGGTATTATATATAATAAGTTATTCAATTTCTTCTAAATATTAAAAATATTTATCAATCAATTTTTTAGTTTTCTTGTTTACTCAACATGTTAATATATTTACTATTATACGTAGCTTTTATCATTTTTTTTGTTCTTGTATTTAACAATGATTAAAAAATTATTCAATATAAATATAAACATTTTCACGTGCTTTAGAGAGGTGTATAATTTGACATATGCTAATACAATTATCCACTCTTTACACGTTTATTCTCCAAGTCCAAGAATAAAATGGGAGAAAGAACATTAATATTGACATAACATAAAAGATCACATGAAGTTTTTGTTAAAAAATATAAGACCATATTGAGTAAAAAATAAATAAAAATAAATATTAAATGATTACTACAAATAAAAACCAAAAATACTATTACACCAACATTTAATTCAATAAATTATTTTATATTTGTTTTCATTAACATACTTCCAACCAAAAAACTAAAACAATAGGCTTTACCACATCTTAATCTTTATAAAATAAAATGTCAAATTAGCAATTCTAATACATGTCATGCTTCACAAACCAATACCAAGGTAAATCTAATAATAATATAGTATTCCTATTATGGTGCAATCTTAAAACATAAAAGCATATTGCAAATACATTCACAACTTCACATCAAGTGGTTCTTAAAATTTTCACCTATCAATTATTTCTTTTTATTCAAAATACATGCACTAACTTCATTCATGAAATTTCAACTTTTATAAACATATCATTCGAAAAATTTACTAATTTATTTATACATGCATGGTTCAAAAGGTGAACCTCAACCCAAAAATCACAAGTACTAGAATGAAATTATAGAACAAAGTCAAATTCCCTTTACCTTAATCTTCTTCATATTATAAAAAGAATTGCAACTTCAAAAGGAAAATGTATATATCAAGAACACTAAATGTAAACTCAATAAATTAAGTGCTAACATCAAACAACCCAAAGAATTAAGATTTAAAATCTTGATTTCTTGCAATTGACCCACACAAAACCTTAAAACAAAGCACATGAAAACTTAAAGAGGTACAAAAACGAAATAAAAAAAAAAAAAAAAAAAAAAAAAACAGAAGAAGCCTACCCTAGAGAAAAACAAAGATATTACACACTTGTGGTGGCTAGCTTGAATGTGTTATATGCATGGGAGAAATGAAAATGGAAATTAGAATCTTTGGAGAAAATAAAAGGAAATGAAAGAAGAGAGAATAGGAAAAATAATATGCAATTTCTTGTTTTGGAAATAAGAATAATATAATCTCTCTTGACCTTATCCTTCTAAGTCCACCCCATGTGCTATTTATTTTCGTTTTTTCAACTATTGACCCAAAAATAATAAAAACACAAGTCCTTCAATTTTATATCATCACTTTATCCTTCACGAAAATAGATATAATAATTTTTTTGGGAAGACTTTAACAAGATAATTCGGTGAGATTTGTTTTAAAAAATATTATCATTTTCAAAGGATCAATAATAATAATAATAATAATCTATAACAATATATAAATAGAAATCCTTTTTTTATTCACATTTTGATATTTTTGTTTTATCCTTAATTATTATTTTTAAAATGAATTATTTTATAAATATTTTACTCTTACCCATTATTCTAAAATTATTTCTGTCTTTAACAATTATGTTTAAAATTTCTTTTATGTATATATTTTATTTTTCAAATTTTATATTTAAAATTATTTTAATAATTAATTATATATTTTTTATTTATTTTAACTCAAATTTCTATTAGTATTTGTGTGTTCGATAGTAACAGTAGTAGTAATAATAATTATTATTATTATCTAAAGTGGGTGTCATGAGGTGTGTAATTTTAAAAGGATTTAATTTTAATGCGCTTAGTATAATAGTTTTATATAATTAACTTATAAAAACATCTTGAAATAAATTTTACCATATTTATTGAAAACGATAATTTAAATTGTGATAATTTCGACTATGAAGAAATCTTAAAGCACGCAAATTGTTTGAATGATGTGTTAATTTTGACTGAAAAATGAATATCAACGTCGTCAGAAAATAAACTATGCACTAACATTTTTTACATGTGTTAATTGCATAAATTTAAAATTAATGACACATTTAATACATTTTCTTTCTCACCAGAACTTAATTATGTTTTTAATCTTTGACTTTTTGAATAATTATAGTGTGATTTCCTAATTTTTTTTTACAAAAATCTCCTTATACTAAATTAAAGACTTTTATTTCTTCAACGTCGTTTCTTATATCTAAAGAATAAACTACGAGATTAAAATTATATATTTAAAATATGACTATGGAGTATAGTGTAGGTCATTTCCTTCTCTATCAATGTTTTCAAATTATAATATTAGTAGCTATCATAATAATTGAAAAAAACTATATTAAAATGTCTTTTGTGTCACTTCCAACTTGCAAATATGAATAGTTAATTTAAAATATGACATAAAATGACAAAAGAATATGATCCAATATATAACGTGACGATCTTGCACACAACAATTGGAATTATATATGAACCAAATTTCAAATTGACCGAAAATAACAATCACAATTGTTTGATTGATTGATTTACTTTTCTAAACATTTGATGTTATACAAATAGTATTTATCACAATCCATAAATATAAGTTCTTGAAGCATATGTTAATCTTCGTATTAATCATTGTTCATAGATAACCCTTTTGCTTGCAGCATTGAATTGCATCTACAAACATTTCCTCCATGCTATGCTTAAACTCAAATCCAGCATCCATAAGTTTCTTGGAGATTAAATGTGGAAGCTTGACATCATGAAATTTCTTCACCTCGCTAGAACAAGAAAACCAAAAAATCAAAATTAAATCACAGTTATAAATTTGAGAAATTTGAGAAATAATAGTTCAGAACTCACTCTACTGATATTTGAAAATTGGGGTATTTTGCTGAAAGAAGTTCTGCTATTTCTTCAACATTTGCAATGAACGGTGAGCAATTATACCTCCCTTTTGGATTAGGATGATGAAGGAGGAAGATATGTGCTCGTGCAATATCATCAACATGTACCATGTGAAGACGAGAGGCACAAAATGGATTTTTCTCACCTGCACATCATCGATAGACAAAATTAATTTATAACATGAGATTTGTATATATTATCCGGATAATGATACGATATGAACACAAAAAGGAGATACGGTTAAATTGAAAAAATATAGAATATGCGCCATCATATATTTGCATATTAGTTTAAAATTGTCAACTAATATAAAAGAAATCTAATTTATCTATCTAATATTCAAAAAGTGAAAAGTAGTTATAAAATTTGATCCTTATTTTAATCATTATAATAAAAATTTATGTAATAAGTTTACAAGTTTATAAATTTTTAAGAAAATCATTAGATTTGTGGTTATTAACATCGTGATGGAATCATGCCAAAATCATGTCAAAGACAAAGAAATGTTGGACATATGTCAAACACGAGACACACCATTTATAAGAGGTATTCGAGCATCATATTGTATGTCTTACATTGAAACATAAACATAGCATGAGATTCAACATTAATGATACGGTATGAACAGAGGAGATACAGTCAAATTGACAAAATATAGGACATGCGACACAACATATATTTGTATATTGGTTTGAAATTGTTAACTAACAAAAAATCTAATTTGTCTATCTAATATCCAAAAAGCGAAAAGTAGTTATAAGATTTGTTTATGTAATAAGTTTACAAGTTTATAATTTTTTAAGAAAATCATTAGATTTGTGGTTATTAATATTATGATAGAGTCATATCAAAATCATGTCAAAGACAAAGAAATATATTTCAAATTGGACATGTGTCAGACACGGGACACACCATTTATAAGGCATATTCGAGCATCATATTGTATGTCTTACATTGAAACATATACATCTTAAGCTTGGGATTCAACACTAATGGATAGTCGAATAACATTCTAATAACAGGTAACACAATAAACCCAACAAATAACAAATATTATAACAATGAACTTCAGAAGATTATGATACTATATTAAGAAGTGAACTTTAAAACTAACTTAATCTAAAAAAACATGTAAAGTGAGATCAAATCCTATAAATCTACTTTATCTCTGGTGTGATGTACAATATTAAGTCTACTTTTGACATGTGTAGCAATGGTGTAACTGATCATAAATTCAAAACATTTTCTAATAAAAATTGATGAGCAAAGAAGTTGAAAAGGGTCCTACAAATTGAAAGTTGCAGCACATACCAAATAAGAAAGAGAGAGTGGTATATATTGAGCCAGGGAGTTTATAGGACAGACGAAGGGTCCAAGAACAAAAGTAGGAATGAGAGTGACAACATCCAACCCATGTTTTTTTCCAAATTCAAGAACTGCTTTCTCTGCCATTGTCTTAGAAATTGAATATGCCCAAGCAAAGGGCTTCAAATCTCTGAGAAGATTCTCATCACTCCAATAACTCTCATCCATCACATCATCTTCTTTCTCCTGCCAATAAACAGCAGAAGCACTGGAAGTGTACACAACCCTCTTCACCGTCTTTGAATTCAGACATGCTTTCAGAATCCCTAAGGCTCCATCAGTGCTTCTTTTGGTCACCACTTCCTCTGCTTCCTTCAATTCTAAGGTCAATGCTTATAAATCTTGTTATGTTAGAAGTATCATATCGATTAAATTTAAGGTCAATTCACAATATATAAATGGTGCAATCTTCACCTTATAAGTCGGTTTTGTAGGGTTAAATTAGGCTTAAAAACCTACTTTTAGCATGGTATCAGAAACTTAGAGTCTATCATAATAAACTTTCTTAAACATTTTGTTCCACCCGATATCAAACCGTTAATTATGAAATGAATTGCGAAAAATTTGTACCTAGTTATATATCATGAATAAGAGTATAAAATATCTTTCAGAATTTCATATCAGATCCACTGAGATGAAAGGTGTATAAATGATTAACCTGGATCAGGTCTAACAGTGGTATGAACAGTGTAACCATCTTCAAGTAGTCTCTTGATGATCCATGAGCCAATAAACCATGTGCCTCCAGTTACACAAACTCTTCCTTTTCCTTCTTCCATTTGTGGGTTTTATATTTTGATCCGTTTCTAGTTTTGATGGTTTTGCTTGAATATTCATGAATGGACTCATATATACACATAAAAAATCAAACATGCTTTGCATGGCACTATTATACTTTTTGTTTCGGTAATGGGGGACAGATATCATTGCTCTTTTCTGGAAAGAACAGAACAATCTATTAATATTTTGTAATAAAGAGATTACAGTTATATCTTTAAGTATTTGTTGTTGGTTTTTAATTTTTGAAAAGTTATTGTTTGATTCTTGATTTCTCTTCTTCTTGTGTAGGCCTTTTGTTAGTTTTTTTTTTTTTTTTTTTTTTTTTTTTTTAATTTATTTAGTTTAGTTTCTACCCTCTTTTAAAAATAAAGAGCAAAATAAATACTGAATGAATCTAAGTAGAAAAATGATGATATCTAGATAGATTAAATGGGTAGGAAAAATTACAATAGAAAGGAAATAGAATGATTATATGAAAAGGAAAAGAAAATGAGAATTAGATTATAATATTAAAAACATGGGATATCAAATAGGAAAATTCATTATTTCTAGAAGAAAAAAGACATTTGAATATAAAATTGTCAAATTGACTCACACACAAACAAAATTAATAAAATTTCCTGACTTTTTCTTCTATTCTTTTGTACTTTTCAATGCAGTTTCTAAACTACCAATCAGATTGAAAACCCATCACAGGATGAAAAGAAGAAAATATACGTTTTTGTTGCTCTAAGCTTTTTTTAAGTTTACAATTAGTCATTTTTAAAGCAATTGTTTTGGGTTGAGTTTATTAAATTTAGAAATGTATTATTTGGTATTTCAAATAGTTTAGATGTAGGGATTTAGAATTTTATGAAGGTTTATTTGTATGTGCTTTTATTTTAATAACTATTATATTATTATTTAATGTTAGTGATTGATAAATGGACCCAAGGGGTACTGTAAATAATATAAGTTTAGATGGTTAGGTGTGAATTTTGAATTGGTCTTTGAGTTGGTTTAAGACAATGAAAGTGAGAATAGTCTTTTACTAGTATCTTTAAGAAACAAAAAAGTCTTTTCCCTATTAACATTACAATAGAGGAAAACATTTTTTTCATTCACTTCAAATGAAATTTATCTCGAATTTAGATAATAAAAAATCATTTTCTTGTTTTTCATTTTCTGTTGAATAGAGGGTTTTTAAGCTGAACATTGCATGTGATTAAGCATAAAAACTTTGCATGTGAGTTTGACGCAGTATGTTTCCCGAGTTATTGAATTTACATGAAAATAAAAGTTGAATCTCTTTTCAATTTGAGTACAAAATTTTAGGAGACGTTTTTTTCTTTTCGGAAATAATGAATGCTTTGTTGAAATTAGAACTATGATTATTCTAACTATTTGAATTGTGTTTTCCTTATTCATATCCTCAATACTTTCATGTTAGGATTTTTGGATGCTAAAGTGATAATAAAATACATTTTAGTTTAGTGATAAAGTTGTTAGTAAATATTTTATTATAATTTAAAAAGTTTTAATATTTTAGTGTTTGGTTTACCTTCTTGAACAATGTCAGGCGCACGTTTATTGTGCTCTTAAGTCGGTGATCACCGTCTCAGATTTCGCATTTTGAATTTAATTTGTGTAATTTGATACTTTAAATCAATTCTTAGTATTTAAACATTTAGATGATTATAAGTTTTTTTTTTCCTTAGCTCAATCGGTGCCGTTATATAGAGATATTTTCAACAATCATCAACCATTTTTTAAGTTTTCACAAATTCAATATACATTAATCATGATTATATACATATTAACAAATAATATACAATTAACTTGTCCACTTAACATTAACATCTTAAACATCCAATTTAACATATTTCGCACTCAACCTAATTTAAGTAAAAAACAACCTTTCAATTAAACTAAACATGCAATTTCACAATTCAAAATACATTTCATCATCCATTTTAACACGTCAAAACAAAATTAATTAAGTTTCGCTCACCTTAAGAATAACCTCAAAACATATTGATGGCACTCACAAGTCTTTTGACTCACAAAAACTTGAACTTAAACTAGAGACAACGTAAAAACAAGCAGATCAAACCAAAATGATTATCGATTAGCAAAGAGTGAAAACATAGACTATAAAAGCACATGCAACCTAATAAGGATCACTTGTAATGCCAAAATAAGACTGGAGCATCGAAGGAGAACGAAATTCTCAACTTACCTAGTTTAAATTCAAGTTGAGTTGAGTTCATTAGGAACGAGATTGATTTAAGCTGGTTTGGACTTAGGTCAAGCTGAGTTAGTTTAGACCATGATTGAGCTGAGTTGATCTTGATCCAAGTCAAGTCGAGTCTACCTAAACCTAAGTTGAGCCAATTTGACCCTGACCCAAGTCAAGTTAAGTTCACCTTGACTAAGATTGATACAAGTCAACCTATGCCCAAGTTAATCCAAGTTGACCCAAACGTAAGTTAATTTGAATCAATATGAACACAGGTCAAGCCAAGTCAGCCAAGACCTAGGTTGAGTTGAATCAACCTGACCTAAGTTAAGCCAAGTTTGTCTGGGTCGAAGTTGAACAAATTCGAACTTGGACCAAGTCGAGCTGAGTCCACCTGAGTTGAGGTCGAGGTGAGTTAGCCTGATCCCATGTCTAGCCGAGTCAACCTGATCCCATGTCTAGCCGTCAACGTAGGTCGAAGTCAAGGCAATTCAGCCGAACCTAAGTAGACTGAATTCGTTAGGGCTGAGGTTGATGTGAGTTGACCCAAGCCTAGGTTGGGTCTAGTCAATTCAGGTCTAGGTTGAGTCAAGTCAATTCGAGTGTGAATCGAGTCAAGTCGATTCAAAGACCAACTCAAGTTAGCCTGGGCTCATATCAAGCGGAGTCAACTTGAGCTCAGATCGAGCTAAGTTGCCTAGTCCCAAGTTGAGTTGACTCAACCTAAGCTTAGGTTAATTTGTGCCAACCTAAGTCCAGGTCCAACTTAGTTGATCCTAGACTGTGTCGAGTTGATTTCGTCTAGGCTAGGTTGAGATGAGTTAGTCTAGATCTAGGTTGAGGTGAGTTAGTCAAATTTAGGTCAAGGCGAGTTAGTCATACCCAGGTCAAAATGAGTTGGTCTAGGCCCAAGTCGAGCCACGCTACCCAGTGTAGTTTGAGCATGGTAGTCAAAAAACGCGATCCAAACCGTAAGATTGTACAATTGTACGATCTTCTTCCACCTCTCTGATCTCATTTCACTTAAAACTCGCGATCTTCATGGATCGTGTGAGATCGTCGTTGTAAATCACGAATTGTATGGGAGTGGCGATTCTCGCGAGATAGTCCCTCACAGTCACGGCGGTATTTCTCTCATTGTCTCGCATCGCAATCCATTCCAACAGTGAGGGAGAATAAGGAGATAGGTTAAGCAATGACGGGGACACCTCTATCAACATCAACTCTCGAGATGACGACAACTCTTGCAGGCATAGTGGCGGCTGCCTCTCTATCACTTCGTGAGGGAGGATGAAAATGGAGTTGTTTTAAAACCCTAAATCTTTAACCTAGTTTTTTAATAAGTATATTAAAGTCAAATTGTAAAGCCCATTTAGTAAGTAAATAGCCATGACAGTAAAAGCTATTGCATGGTAAAAATAACTCTTTTAAAATAAAGAGGGTAAAGAGTCATGACAGTAACTATTAAATAAAAGAGTGTAAAGACCTTTAACAATAAAAGTAACTCTTACAAAAAAAAAAAAAAGAATGATTCCCTCTCTTCCAAAGAGAGAAAAAGCGGGACTGTGTGATTAAAAAAAAGTAAAAGTGGGACATTAAAAAGATAAAGTTGTCAATGTTACGATAAAGAAATAATAACTCTCTCCATCTTGTCAAAATTAAAACTAATCCCTCTCTTCTATAAATCGAGAAGACTACCACTAGACAATTACTCCTACTCACTGAAACAACCACTCCCTCTCTTCTTTGTTTGCACCTAGTGATGAATTCTTTTATTTAATGTATTATAAGGTTTAGTTATGAATTTTAAGTGAAAATAAAATTTGTAGGATCTTACGATCCAATCCGTACTATGATCTTCCGATTTACGATTTATATTATTTTTTTCAATTTTGAGTAGGATCTTCATTTTGACTACCATGAGTTTAAGCTATATAGCCGTGAATCTAAGGCAAGTGTAGGTCAATCATGATAAAGTTGGGTTTGGTTGAAATTTAAGCTATATAGCCGTGAATCTAACCTATTTAAGGTCTATTTAGATTCAAATAAACCAAAATGGATCAAGTCAAATTGAGACCATATCGAACTAAATAAAATTAATCCCACGTCAACTTTAATTTTATCCACATCAAATTTAGTCTAAATTACAAAATAAATTTAGTCTCATATAAATTAAATTAAAACTATTTTTATTAAAATAAATTTAAAATGTCAATCCTGGTTTATTAAATTTGAATTAGATCTAACTCAATTTTATAAATTCCAAATTATCATCACTCCTAAATAAATATTATATTTTGCTTAAAGATATAAAGATATATCTTTTATAAGAAAAAAATCTTTTACGATTTGACATGTTTTATGTTTCTGAGAAAGACATAATTATTTTACATATTTGTACCTAGCTTGCATAGATGTGAAAGGCTTTGTGAGTCAAATATCACATCAATGATTCAACAACATATAAATGTGATTTAGTATACAAAAATATAAGATACAAAATAACAAATAATTACTTTGCACTGTTGTAAAAGAAAAAAAAAAATCATTTTACTACTTTAGCATATGTGCGTCTTTTATTATTTTTCTATATGGTCAAATCCAATATTATGCGCACGTAACGTTTTGTCGACGACAGCATAATTGTGTTCCTCCTATGAAAAACTTTTTATATCGGTCGGAAAAGGAAAATTAAATGAATTTTACAAATTAAAATTATTGTGTGCATAAATTTATTCATTAAAAATCTCTCATAATTTTTAAAAAATAGCTTATGTATAGAAATTGACTCTGAAAGCCATGTCTCCACAAATCTCCTCTTATCTATCTTAAATTAATTTCCAAGATTTTCTTTTATTTTAATATATTTTTACTTTATGAAATCACTAATATTTCCTATCGTTATTCTTTTCCCTTTTTATTTCTTCCTCTTGTCTCCGTTGCTTTTTTTCAGGTATAACTTGTTCCGATTACGTAAGTTCGCCGTTGACCGCAAATTTTTATAGGAAAATGATATTTTAACCCACTTTTTTTGACCCACTTTTAACCCATTGCTTTAATCACCATTAGATCATCTTTTTTTATTATGTGATGATCTAATGATGATTGAAGTGGTGGGTTAAAAGTGGGTCAAAAAAAATGGGTTAAAGTATCATTGTCCATAGTTGTTTACGGAATCACACACTGAAAAATTCTAACTCAAAATCATTGATTGTGATAAAGTAATCCCACACAGTTTAACATCCATGATTGATAATATTTTATTATACATGTTTTTTTTTCCACCGCTGATATCTTTAGTCCACCAAATCAAAAATTAAATAATTCTGATTGTTGCATGGTGTGTGTCTTTGACAACAGATGAATTTTCACACTTTCACACTGCGTCAGATAATGCAGCAAGATTTGAAAGTAACATGAAAACATGAATATTAAAGGATAGAAACAAAGCAGAAAAATTATATCCTTTATTGATTAATCAGGAACAACAACATGCATCAAACATTGTAGATGCCTCCAACAATTTATTTGGTGAATTCGATGAGTGAAAATGATTTAAAGATAGGCATTTTGCTTGCAGCATTCAATTGCATCAGTAAACATGTCCTCCACACTATACTTGAACTCAAAACCAGCATCCACCAGTTTCTGCGAATCTAAATGTGGCAACCTCGCACCTTTTATTTCCTTCACCTCTCTGAACGAACAACACAAATCAATTATTAGTCCTTCAATTAACACAAAACCAGATACTTTGTGATGTTATAAACTGTGACTGAAACTGCAATCTAAAACCTGACTATGTGCAAGGAGAAGAACAGAACTTACTCTGCAGATAGTATTTGAAATTCTGGGTATTTGGTTGAAATAATTTCAGCAATCTCTTCAATGGGTACAATGAAGGGTGAACAGTTATATCTCCCTTTGGGATTAGGATGCTCTAGCAAGAAGATATGTGCTCTAGCCAAATCATCCACATGAACCATATGGTAACGAATCACACCAATTTCTTCCTTTTTGCCTGCATCAATTTAACACCAACTTCAGTTATATAAACCTTTAATCTTGTGAAAAAGTGTCATGTGATTTCAATAGAACCCAGTTTGAAAGATGAAAAGGAAAAAAGGTGAAGAAGTGTACCAAACAACAAAATCAGTGCTCTTTCAACAGAGTCAGGAAGCTTGGGACAAATGAAACTCCCAACAACAAAGGGAGGCACAAGACTCACAACTTCCAATCCATTTTGTGCTCCAAACTCAAACACTGCCTTCTCTGTCAACACCTTTGAAACTGTGTAAGACCAACTAAAAGGCTTCAAGTTCCTAAGCAAATCAACATCACTCCAAGCACTTTCATCAACCACATCTTGTGGCTCTGGCCCAGTGAAGGAAACAGTGGAGGCACTAGAAGTGTAAACCACCCTCTTCACCGTCTTTGATTTCACAGCTGCTTTCAGAATGCCTAGTGCTCCCTCAATGGCCCTTTGGGTCACAACTTCTTCTGGCTCGTTCACTGCAAAATCAATCGGTGTGGCAGTGTGGAAAATCCCAACACACCCTTCTACTGCTGGGCCAAAACTCTCTGGGTCACTCAGATCAGCGTTGAAAAAACGTAGCTTTTCTGATGCACCAGGTAGGTTTGTGAGAAAGCTAACATCCCTCTTGCGTCCTGTTCATGCCAAAATAGAACAACATAGTCATAACCTTGTCTAACATTAACTTCTGTAGAGCGTATTTGTTTTATAGTAAAAACATTATGAAACGAAACAGTATCTATGTCTTTTCCTCGTACGAATAAAGTTTTAGTTACTTACCTGGGTCAGATCTAATAGTTGTGTTAACAGAATATCCATGTTCAAGGAGTGACTTGATGAGCCATGAACCAATGAAGCCTGTGCCTCCGGTTACACAAACTGTGCCTTTTCCCTCTGTCATTTTAATACTCTTCCTGTGGCACGGTTTACTTTTCTATGTGTTGTGCACTTCTTCACACACTCTATGAGTTTCTTCTGCTTTCTCTGAATGTATATAAATAGAAGCATATAGCAATGTATTAGGTTGGTAGCTTTTGCTATCAACTACAAGGTGATGTTTCAGTGCTGTTATTGACTATTCTTTGGGTCAAATATAGCACAGTTGAATGAATGAACTTCACTCAAGTTAATTTAGTTTTCTCCATTCAAAGAGACACAATAGGCACATTTAGAGTTGAGAAAGATAGTAACCAAGAAAAATATATAATGTAGGAGATAAGTCTCTGTTTTCTGCAAGTTTGAACAGCTCTCTCACCTACCAAACTCACTTATAGAGTTATAACTTTGGTTTTAAGTTCTATTCTAACTATTAATCAGAAGAAAAAAAACTCTATGATTATAAATACATAATTCGTTTTAATATTTAATCTTATCATATAAACAACAGAAATTAATATCTTAATTGAGAGTAAAATATATAAAAAAAATACAAAACTTATTAGAGTGTGTACAACCTTGGAAAAGCTAATTTCCTTTTATAAATTAGAAGGATAAATGATATACACCAAACTGCACATGCTCAACTACCGAATATAATTTAAATACTCAAACTAGAATAAAATATTTATATTCTATTGACTGGGGAAGCGTTTAATTTTATTCTAAGAGAAAAAAAAAGGCTGCTTTCTATCAAACCCTGACAAATATTGGTGAAAAAAAATGACCCGATCAACTTGTAACCCATATGGGGCCAAATTAATTTAAGAAGAGAAGATTATTAGATTGGTTAATATTATTGATGTAGTTCAGATTGAAAGTTTAGACCTTTATTTTAGGTTTTAGTCTAATTCATCTATTTTTTTTTCACTCGATTCATTTTATTATTATACCACTCACATCACACACAAAGTTGATTATCATAACTAAAACAAAAAATAAATAGTTTGTTATATATGTCCTTCATTTCAGAGGCAGAAGACAACTAATTATTACAACTAAAAAAGAATGGTTTGTCATTTTTAGACAATAAATTATTTTGGTTCCATTGAACGACAAGAACTCAGTGTTAACCAAACATCAATTATGCATCATTTATCCTTAAAAATTGGAAGGTTACATGTGGGAATGGAGTTGTATCACGTTCCTCCAAGAAGAGTCAACTATGAATGTTTTTTGTGTTTTGAAAAGTTTATTTTATTGGGAGAGAAGTTGAGATGGGAGAATGAATGGAAGGAAAAAGAGAAGTTAGAATTGTCATGGTTTGATTAAGATGGAATTGTGAAGAGAAAAATTGGACCATTTCCACTATCCAAGTATTGATGAATTGATTCACTTTATTGATGAATTGATTGCATCTAATTGTTGAAAAAATAAAAATACCTATTATCTTGACTTATATAAATTGATTTCACGTTAAGATATATTTCAAAATAAATAATATCATTATATGTTGAAAAATCCAGAACCTTTAAAAGAATGTTATATAATGAAATTGGTTGGAGCAATTTAAGACATATCATGTTTACATTTTCACAAATATACAATTTTAATAGGAGATTTGGTACTCCATTTTTTGAAAAATATTTTATTTAGTTCAATTTTTACTATGATTTAATTGCTTATAAGATATGCTCGTACATGTAAGTGATAATGGTGTCAATTACCTTTTTAATGTAAAATGTGAATGGTAAATTTAACAATTGATATTTACTATATACTATTTCAATGAACATGTTATTATTTTATTATTAAAAATTGAATGATATATTAGTAATATTGTTTATAAGTTAAAAGATCAAATTTATAATTAAAACTTTACAACATTGCATATTTACAAAAGTTTTAGAAAAAAAAATATATTTCATACCTAATTTATAAAATTGGAACTAATCAAAACCCATGTTAGGTTATGTTGGGTTAGAAGGGGTGGTAAAGTCCTCCACTTCCACCCTAAGTAGTAAAAGATGAGATTAAAATAATACTTGTGTTGAAAGAAATGTATAAACTAGTCAGGTTTTGAGTCTAACACGTAATGTTTAAATTTAGTTTGTGAAAATTTTCGTTGATTCGAATTTGACTTGGTTAATTTATAATTGTTTTCAATGACAAGAAACAAAATTAAAATTAAAATCTCACACAAATTATTCAAACTAAACTTTACCACAGATGATCCCTGTGGATATTTCTAACTTATTGACTTTTGTTTCTATTAAAATTTTATTAAATTGATTAGTCAACTTAATATTTCTTAAACATTGTAATGTTGTTTGATAACAGTACAATACATGCTCAATATAGCTTGAAAAATTCAAATATTCTGAATTGAGCAAATAAATTTAGTTAAGTTTTGAGATTTTCAGAGTTCTCCACTTTAAATTAAAATAGTAGATAACTGAGATGTAAAATTGTAATAAATTTAGTAAAAACTAACATGTATTTACCTAAATCATTCGTATATGTATTCATCGAAAGATTTCGTCAATATAGACTGAACAAATGCCTAAAAAAAAAGTTATAAACTAAACCATTGTTATTACGTCATAAGATAAGAGATACTTAACATAATTCTAATATAAGATGTGTCGCATTTTTAAACATATATTTTTATATTTTACATCTTCATTATGTATAAATAAACTTATATAACATGGTTTAAATCTATATATTAATTGCAAGTAATCCAAATAAACATCTACTAAAAAAATTGTATTTGACATTAACTAAAAAAATTGATTGCTTTTGATAAAGAAAACACAACTAATTTTAATTGAGAAAAACATTATTATAAGCCATAAAAAAATTTAAATTATTATCTAAAATAACAATTACAGTTGACTATATCTAAAACAAAAACCTTCCAAGATCAATAGAAAAAAATATATTAAATTAATAGTTTTATAACTTTTGATTAATTGCCAGGATTTCCATAACTAAACAGTCAAGTTGATGGAATATAGAAAGAAAATGCATAGTTGTAAGAAAGAAATAAAAAGAAAATTTGTATACTTTTATATTTTAAATAAAATTTAAAACTCTATAATTTTAGATAAGCAAATTACTTTGAAAATTTTATAATTTTTATTTTCTTTTAAAATTTCTTGTCTAAGAAACTTATTATATTATAAAATATTTCAAATCTTCTATATAGAAGAATTGGTTTGACTTTTATTATTAATTATGAAGTAGTCACGCGTGTCTCCAGCTAAAAAGGAATTTGAATTGTTTGAATATCTACATCATCGCACTAATAGTCTGGAGTTGTACAAAATGGACTAAGCTTTTATGTTTCATATAAACAAATATAATAATAATAATAATAATAATAATAATAATAATAATAATAATAATAATAATAATCTATAACTATATATAAAGGGGATTCCCTCTTTTATGTCCATATTTCATAATTTCAACTTTACCCTTTATAATTTAATTATTTATTAAATTTTTAAAAATTAACGATTACTTTTACAAGTTTTTATAAAATTATTTACTTATTTCTTTTTTCTTTTTTTCTCTTACTATTCATTAACAATTATTTTTCTCTTATTTTTTCCGTATATTTTATTTTATTTTTTATAAATATATTTTTATTTTGTTTATTAACTTAATAACATTACAATATCATCAATTATTAATATAATTCAAAAAATGTGTACACACATGTGTGATAGCGCCTGTATTTACACTAGTAATAATAATAATAATAATAATAATAATAATAGTAATAGTAGGAGAGAAAATAGAAAGTTTAAGGAAAATTCAAGTAAAAGCACTTGCGTCATGCAGTCATGTGATCCAATTTATTTATAGCATTTGACCCAGTCATAATTTATCTTTTTTATTATATTTAAATATATATTTTTAAATATTTAAATATGTTTTATTATTTTACTTTTATAAATTAGTAATTTTGATTTGATTTTAATAAAAAAATGTTTTCAATTTTAGAAAGTTTAAAATTTAATTTTTAATACAATATTAAATGTGGATGCGTTCAACTTATTTTTATTATAACAAAACATTTATTATTATAATAATTATTAAAATAAAAATATTATTAAATTGATTCTTATAAAAATAGTTATAAAAACAAATAATTTTTATATTCTTATTATAAATCATTTATTTTATTTGTAAATGTTTTTTTATTATGAATAATCATTTAAATGTTAATGAACACATATGGAGAAGATAAGGTCAACTGTGTGGGGTGGCTGGGACTGTGAGTGGTGGCTAAATAGAAGAAGCTAGATTTTCTCTGAAAATTATCTTTCAGAAGACTAAAGAAGAAAGTTAGATGTATGATAACACAACTTCATATGTAAAGAAGATTTT
>Ga0214543_1002616_pt1 | contig 35392 bp, 13 predicted proteins | sample CNSS2metaG_FD_160094 | JGI IMG/M metagenome (GOLD analysis project Ga0214543, IMG submission 160094) | Root nodule microbial communities from cowpea collected in UCLA plant growth center, Los Angeles, California, USA - CNSS2 | ecosystem: Host-associated > Plants > Roots > Nodule | place: USA... | reverse complement strand
AGATGTGGATGGTAATGAGGATGATACCACAGAGGGGTTCTTCCAACTGCAGTGGTGCTCGAACGACTTACCACAACTGCAGTGGTGGTCCAAAAAAATGTCCCCTATGGCCTCGGTTCTTACGTTACCCGAGGCAGAAAAAGCGTTTTATGGCTCCAGTTAACACCCGAGGCCAAAAGTCATACCTTTTGGCCTCACCCCAATATGCCTCGGTTCTAAAACCGAGGCAGAATAACAAAAACAACCGGGGCCAAAAGCCCTTACTGCACTGGTGTAAGTTTTGATAAAGTGTTGATGAAAAAATTAATTAAACTAAACTAAAAATTCATGAAAACTCTGAAATACATTATAATGATAGAATAATTTTAGTATTATATATATAGAATGATAAATAAGATTCAAAGACTCAAAGGATGGGAAATAAAGTGAGGATTTTTGAAAAAGAAAAAGAAAAGTGTGAGTTGCACACCTGTTTAGGGTGACCAACTCACATAGAATCATGTTTGAGAATGAAGTTATATTTAACTAATTATAGTTTATTATAAATTTAAAACGTTGCCTGCACGGTGGAGGTAGAAAGGAAAACAAATTAGTTAATGTAAGTGCCAATATTCTTCAATTTTTTTTAAAATCTTTACAAGACCAATAATCGTCTTCAAAAGGTAGAACCCTTCTTTCAACTTTGTTTATGCCAAATTGATTCCTTATTCGTTAGGGTTTTGGTTTTGTTAATTGAAGGTTTGATTAATTAGATTTAGAAGGAAGGAATATTGTGCGTGTGTTGAAGGAGGAGACAAAAGGGATATTCAGAAGAAAGAGGATATGGAGGAATATTACAGTCTTCTTCTTTTTCAATCCTAAATATTTCTTTTGCTTTTCCTTTGTAACAGAGAACAAAAAAAGAAAAGAAAAATGGCAATAAAAGGCATGGCTTGAAGGAGAAGAGTGAGGGAATTTGATGCACTCTTTTAATCAACACTAAAACTTTCACTTTTTCATTTTTTTAATTAAGAATCTCACATTATCTTTTCTTTCTAACTTTTCTTTTACTTGTTAGGTTCCTTTACGTGCGTGTTGCTCTTCATTTTCTTCTCATATTTTCATCCACAAACTTAAAACAAAAAAATTAAAAATTAACTCTTTCATACGTATGCATAAATTGAAACTATATAAACAATATATGTATATATTTATAAATTAACTTATAAATAACTAACCTAAATTTAACTTATAAAATTAATTTTATTAGGATAGAAACTTTTAAGTCTATTTTAATTTTACAATGTCGATTTATAAAATAAGGTTACATTTATATATTATAATTTAGTTATATATATATAGTCAATGCTGAATATTCAACATGCTATCATATGTTAAAAATCAAAATAACTAAATATTTGTGAATGATTAAAGTAGTAAGTAACTTGATAGATATAATAAATTTTTCTAAAATAGATTATGATATTATATTAAGAAATGAACGCTCAATACAATTTTAATAAAAAATCAGAGTTCACAAAAAAAATTATATATGTTAAATACTATTTTTTCTGAATTATAAATATACATGTTAGTTATTTTTCTATTCGCGTTAGTATGGTTAACTATGAATGAGAACCACTTTTGAGTTTTGGGATATGTCAATCCAGAAAAAGAAATTGTGTCAAGTTTTCAAATATAGTTATTTCTTCCAAAAAAATATTATATTGTAGAGGAAATTTCAAATTAACTAAAATCAAACCACATAGGTAATAGATTTTGTTAAGCAAAATTTAATAGGCCATTTGATTTTGATTAAGTGCTTTACAACAATATATAAAACATTATTTTATAAATATTAAATCTTAATACACTACAAAAAAAATTATTATCAACGGTCCGAATCTATTGGAAACAATCAATATTCGTCGATAAATATGTATTTTTGACGGATTACCAACGAACCCTTATCTGTCGGTAAGAGAATCATAGATAATATTTACTGACGGATTATGTTATTCGGTAATTACCAACGAATATGTCTTTCAATAATTATCGGTAAATATGTCCTTCAGTAATTGTCGACAAATAAATTTCATCATTCACTTACAAATCTCTTCGTTGAAGCGAGATGAAATAAACGATTTTCTTCAATTGTTCTGAATCTTCGCTTTCCTCCAAATACACAAACAAACACGTGAAACCACGATAATGTGCATTCAAAGTTCTCTTCTATGTATTGATCCACACAAACAAACACATTGTAAAATTAAGAAATTAATGAAAAATTTAGGAAATATATTTTTAGGTGAAATTGTATGGAAAGGATGACGTGAATAAGTTACGCGTAAGATAGGTAACATCACCTAATTATTTTCTTGAAGTTAAATTAAATTTGTAATGTTTCTTTTTAACTAGGGTAATGATAAATTTAGGTAGTGTTTATTAAAAGTCGTTGCAAACTTTTTATGGCATTAATAGGGGTTTAGCAACGTAGGTAATTTGCATGTTCTTAGCAACTGTAGTAAATAACTTGCCGTGATGCTTTTCCAACAAATTGACCAATACATTTGGGTGAGATTTAAACCATTAATATAAATTTTCTTTCCTTCAATTTTAAATAAAAAAAAAGATTAAAATTCATATATTGAGGAATCGAATTTTAGATTAATTTTCTGACGAAATTACATTCATTCATGTTGAACATTCGGTTTCAATGGAATAATGAAATCAAACTCTGAACCAATACAATAAACCATATTTAGATGATTATTTAACATATCGAATTATTTGAGATAAGATACTATTTAGTTAAAAAAATAGGCTTAGTTACTATTTTGGTCCCTTAATTTGTTGATTTTGTTCATTTTGGTCTCCTTATTATTTTTTGGTTCAATTTGGTTCTCTAATTTTTTAAAAGGTTCAATTTGATCATTGTCGTTAAGTTGATGTTAAAACCGTCTTCGTGGCCACATGTCATTTTGTGGAAATTTCAAAATTTTTTAATTTTTTTTCAAAAAATTAAATTGCTACGTGTCACATAGTTGTGTCACGTGTCAACTTGAGAATTTTTTTAATTTTTATTTTTTCTAATTAAAAAAAAATTGTCACGTGACAGGTTATGATTGTACTACGTGTCAAATTAACATTGGTGGTTTTCAATTTAGTCCCTCTATTTACAATTTTGATTCAATTCAGTCTCTCATTTTTTAAAATGATTCAATTTTATCCTCTGTAATTTGAGACCAAATTAGTAATTAAGTTTAATTACAACTTATATATACATGTTAAAATAATTTTTAATATATTTATAGATCAAATTACTCCGCCTAACTATTCAAATTATTATTTTTTTACATGTGTACAAAATTTTATGTGTAAAAAATTACAAGTGAAAAAAATATATTTAGTAAAAAATGTTTTTTTTTTTTTTGTAATTTCCTACTTTCCCCACTTTCATCCTAGTTACACACACTTCTAATTAATCCCCGCATGCAAGAAACAAATCCCTCCACCACAAGCTTTTGTCATTTTTTTAGCACTTTTTACCTGACTTAAAATTACTTTAAAGTGAAAGGTTGAGATTAGAGCTATAAAATAAATAGAGAAAATATTTGAAAATTTTGTATAAAGAAAAGAAAAGTAAACTCAATATCTCTAATTAGTTTATACAGAAGGAGGTAGAGAATGGTTTGATAGGGTAGAAAAGGTTGTGTTGGGCATGTGTAGGGCAAGGTTGTACTTGTGGGTGTCCTTACCAATGTATACAAATTGGTGTTATTAATGATTCTGCCATCATTATTTAATAGCCACCACTTTGAGATGGGAGAGCATATACCATCAACATAATTGAATAAAGAGAAAGGGAAAAAGAGAGAGAGAGAAACCACATAAGTTTTAGTATCAATCCACCTTCCAATACTTTCTCCCACTCCAAAAGTTGCACAATTCTCCTCAATTTCATTGCATTCAAAGAGAAAAAGAAGAATATCTAATTCTAAAATAGAATATAATAGTTCCACACAAGCAAGGAATATCTATGACTCACGAGGCTCTAAAAGAGTGGTAAAGGAAGAACAATGGAGAATCCTTTTCTACTGCTACCTCTATCTTTACACAAGTGGGTATGAAGCCAACGCCATCCTCCTTTTACAATGTAAAAACAACGAATTTATGCTTTTCTAGGTCAGATTACATTTCTTCTACATGCTTCGAAACAGTGTGCGAGACATATTTAATATTCATGAAAAAATTAAGAATTTTTTTTATAAATTTATTATTTTAAAATTTTGGATTCAAAGTGATTTCGATTCTTTAATTGAATTCAGATTTCATTAGTGTTATATCTTAAAAGTAAAAATAAAAAAGTTGAAAACGATTTATAATTTGTTATCTTAAAATTTTGTATTCGAAGTAATTGTATTTATTTTAGATTGAATTTAGGTCTCATTATCTAATATCAATCAAAATTTGTATATAATTTTTTTTTAAAAAATTTCTCCTACCTTTGTATATAGTCTATAGTAAGTAAATTAAATATTTGGGGTTGTGAATTTCATATATTACATTAGTTTAAATTTTAACTATAAAACAATTTAAAATTTAATCCTTTAGACCAACATTTTTTTAATAGCATTAGTGTAGGAAGAGATTTTGACACTAGTTATTTTAAAATTTTTACTTCGATTCTTTAACCAAAGCATATTCAAGTGAAATAAAGGAAGAACTTTAAGATTCAATTTATAATCGAAGTCTCTTATTTATTTTATACTTTTATTTTTTTTCTTGAACCGAAGTCTTCCTATTTTTTTTTTTTAAATTATTGTTTCAAATTCTTCCCATAATTTTACCTGCTCAAAAAGAATCATTGACAATATTAAACAGAAAACACAAACAAAATATGATTCTTTGTCAATTTACTTTGAATTAAATTTATGCAATGTACATATATAAAGCAAAATAAAACACAATCCAGAAACTCTATCAAATTGTTATACACTATAACTAACTCAATAACAATCTCAGAGTCAACCGCAAGCCTTATAAATGTTTAAAGCACCAAGTGAGGAAATACGTCTAGTGTGAAGAACCTGAACAAAAAAATACCTGCATTAGAAAAAAAGGACTACGAAAAACAAACTGCAAGACGGGAGAATGAATCTCTCGCCACTTTCGAAATAGGAAGGAAAGGGAGGATCACAATAGCAACGTGACAACATAGGTCGCATTGGCGCCAAAAACTTTTTATAAGATTGGTAAGTGTACCAAATCACACAAGTAATAAAATGGAAAGTCCAAGTATCATTTTCCAAGATACTTGTGCAACATTTGACAACTCTTGCAATTCAAAATTCACAAAAACAAAAATAAAACTTTTTGTATTTTTATCAAGCATATGGTGTGCAACAATATATGATAAAGGTTTCACTGAGATTGAGTTTCACGATTCAATCCAAAGCAAAAACACCAAACAATATACTTCTAACTCCTTCTCTAGCACTCACGTCTTTTGTAACAAGTCCTATTGTGTTACAAACAAGTCTAAACTTGAATAATAAAAATCTTATGTCTAACAATTTTTATCATAAATTTGCATTAATATCAAGATTTTGATGTTATGAATGACTAAATGTTCCACATCTATATCTAGCAATGTGAAATCTATTAGCTTTTCTATCTTAATCAGGTTTCCCAAATTATCTTTCAATCAGTAGGTACTTCCACATATACAACCAATTTATAATATGCAGATTAAATAAGAATAGAACACAAGTGTGGTGAAAAAATAGAATTCTATTGAATAGTGGAATTCACAAAGTTAAAAATACACTACATCAAACCCCATGAATAAGGCTACTCCTTAACATTTTGAATACTAGAGTAATGATGAAGATCAATGTCTTCGAATGTGTCTCTACCTTCTCACCTTTTAGGTCAAGTGTCCTTCTCCTTAAAAAAATTAGTTTTCCCTCCCTCTCCCAAAAGGAGTTTTCCCCAAAAGGGGTGTTGTTTTCCCAGAAGGTTCTTTTTCCATATTACTTTTTAATTTTGTGAAGTCTTCTATTTAAAGACTTTCTTAACTTGGACTTAGCCTGAAATTTGTATTTGATTTTATACTTGAAGTAACCAATTCTACTATAGATGATTGATTTTGTTGATATATTCTTTAATCTTCAATGTTTTTCACTTATCTGCCAAATTGTAAAGCAATATTTACTTTTCCAAAATTATTTAATAAACCCTTAATTATTTAAAAAGATAATAATAAATAAAATAAAAAACATGATAAGAGGAATTAAATGAATTTTGGTTTGATAATTTAATATGAATTAAGTTAAATAATATTTTTATTCATATCTATGGTCCAATGGCGTTTGTTTAATTGGTCAACATGGATTTGAATATTTAGAGAACAATGATAAAAAGGAATTTAATGAATCTTGAATATATGGCTGACCTTTCTTTTGCAATTGTTTTCGTTTTCAATCTCTTTTTCCATTTCTTTAAAAATTCCCTAGTTTACTTTCTATAAAAAACTATTAGAGATTTAATAATAGATATATGTCCTTTGATAATCAACATAAGTTATGATCTTTTAGATGTTTAGATCAGAAAATGAACTTACAAATCAGTGTCCTGGGAAAAATCAACACTCAAAGTACAATATAAGATTCTAAAGTAGAAAATCACTCTTACAAGTATCTCAAAAATCTCAAATTCTAATTAATTTCTAACCCGTTAATTAGTATAAAGAGAAGGATAACTATATATAGCCATTTAGACCAACCTTGACCAAGAATTGCTAAAAGAAAGAAATGAGGACAAACAAATTTAATCTAGGTTAATGTCTAGAACTAGCTCCATACTTTCACATGCTTATCACTTTTCATGTTATTATCACATTACCCTTTAGCTCACTCTTTCCTTGCCTAGCATTTTCCTTGGCCAAAACTCTCATTGGTCTTTATTTGACTTAAATTAATGGTTATTCTATTATTCTCTTCTTCTCCTTCTTCTCACACATCTCTATTTAATTTATATAAATATTTTACCATAATTGATGAAAAAATTGGTGCTTATTTTAATGACAAATTTTTGAAAAACACAATTACCAACAAATTGATCGATGAATTTTCAAAAATACAATTACTGATAGATTTATCGACAGATTTTCAAAAATTTAATTACCAATGAATTTTCAATTTTTTTTTATTGACGATGAATTTAGCAACAAATTTTATCATGACATGGTTAAAGATGAAGCAAAAACTTTGGTGCTCATTTTACAAACGAAATTGATGAACAAAATTATCTATTGGTAATAAAATTTATGAATTATCGATGAATTTTACAGACAAATATTTTTGTATGTAATTAAAATCCTAAAATCTGTCAATAAATTTTATTTTGTCGATAAAGGTAAATTATTTTAAGGATAAATCTTTTGTCGTTGGTAATATATGATACCTTTTTTTTATAATGTTTTTAGCTTGCAATCCTTTGGTAGTGGTCCCTGTCTCCTTTTGGCTTGATAGTCTTAATTACAATCTAGACTATAATTACTATTTGAATTTATTTTACCAAGAAAAATAAAAAATAAATTTTACATTTTGAGTAAAAGAAAAATATAAATAAAGAACTAAGAATATTTATGTCAACAAGAAAGTGTTCTTTTATCATGCCCCCAACTTAGAAAGGTAGGATCAATAAAAAAAATGACTTACAACCAAAGAATATTTAAGAACTCATATCAAATGGGTTTAGCACACAAAAATAAATCGGTATAAACTTGTGAACAAGTATTAAAAACAACACTTATTGATCATTTGAAGCCACTTGAAGCATTAATCCTTAGGAATCAAGAATTTAATTGGTGGAAATGGCTTTTCTCATCTTGGATGTTCTTATGTTTAACTCAGTATTGAAGCATGAGTTTAAGAACTCAAGAGCAAATCAATTCAAGATAAAGATGAAAAATATTATCGACATAATACATGATATGCTTAGAATTGAAAACAATCACACAAGTTCTTAGAATCTTGCCACTTCCTGAATTTAGAAAACTAAGATTTAGGACTTACCTCTTGAACTTACAAAAAGAGAAAAAAGCTCAAGACTCATATATTCATTTCTTGCGAGTTGTTATAATGAATTTCTTACATTATATAGGCATGTTCGCGAAAGTTGAAAGACAAGGGACATATTTGTTTGATGTTTTAATCATTTCCAAACAAGCTTGTAACCAAACTACTTGTCCTTCTATTCTAAAAAAATGAACTATCTTATCTATACATTTATTTATAAGGAGATTACAAGAATTATTTATGTTTCTAATGTCTTGTTCAAACTTCCTTTTCATTTCCTTTTATATCTTCCTCCATATACTTGAAAGTATTTCTTTATTTTGTTTTTCTTTCTTAACTCTTGTAGTACTCCTCTTTGTAGTGATTTAAATTCCTCTTGTACTGAGATCAAATGAGATATGTTATTTCCCTTTTTCTTTATTTTCATTCTTGCATCTATTAGTCTTTTAAAACCATATAATTTTTGTATGAAAATTTCTTTGGTCACATATGAGAAAACATGTTCAAATCTCTTTTGATAGCCAAGAGATTTTATTTCATTTGAGAAAGGATAAACTTTCCTTTCAAAGGAAATCCAAATTTCAACTAGAGATTCCAAGTCCTAAAGAGAATGAATAAATGTGTGAGATCTACCACATGATTATATTGTTAAGTCCACATTTAATACAAGGAATCACTTATCAACTTATTAACTCCATTCCTTTTGTTTTGTGTAGTTCTGCTTAAGGATTGTTTTTATCCCATATTTTTTTTTATGGAATCTTTCATTGAATTTTGGAATGTCATTCCAACTTAGATGTCAAGATTCATAATAATTCTTCTTAACATCATTTTTTTTAAACAAATACAAAATTTATCTATATATTTTCGCATTATTATTTTTTCATTTAAAATTAGAAATCTTTACGAAGAAGATGTATTCACATACCTAGCTTCTCTTTAGAGTAAGTGATGAATAGAAAGTGTGATAAAATAAACATTAATAGAAAGCTAAAAATTTAGGGAGGTAGATGAGGATAGAAAGAAAGAATATGGAGTATAAAGTGGAAAAAATACGAGTAACAAGAAGAATCATCTTTCTGTTGATGTTGAATTAATGCAATAAAACTCAAACTTTAGCTAAAACCAGGCTCTAAGCACAAGACTCTCTGTTGTCAGATTCTCTGATTCTTTCTTATTTATTTTAAGGAAGTTACATCCTTCTTCTTTATCTCTTACTTTTTCTTCTTTTCTTTCTCTCTCCTAAGCCCTGCTTTATTCCATTGAACTCACTCCTAAAAAGAAGACGATCCTTCTTGTGTTCACAAACAACATAACATTCCTTTTCTCTCTCTCTCTCTCTCTTGCCCTAGAAATTAAGGAAGAGGCCAAACACCCTCTTTTCCTCTTCTTTGTTCCTACTTCCTTCAGTTTTGTCATGAACATTTCCTCCTAAACAGTTTTTTTGTCATTCGTTATTCTTAATCACACGTGAAAAAATGGCATCTCAAGCAGAACATAGCATGGATTACAAGCCCTACACCTATTCCACACTTCTGAAATCCTTTGCAGACCAAACTGATCAGAGCTACAAGCTCCAAGACTTTCTTTCTCGCTTAGAGGAAGAACGTCTCAAGATCGATGCTTTCAAGCGCGAGCTTCCTCTCTGCATGCAACTCCTCACCAACGGTACACCTCTCAACCAAACATCATTCCCTCTTTCGAAATTCCAATGAACCAATTAGAACACAGAATGTCCTAAACCCTCATGTTTTTCTTTCATAACAAACTAGTATATTCATTTCCTTTCTTCTCATCTTACGAATGATGCCTTTAATATTTAGGTCTTCTATTTTTTTTTTTTCACCAGAAGTTTTCTTCTTTTGCTTTTGCTTTCTGGTATAAAAGTGAGAGACAGATATTTTCTTTATTGTTTTTCTTATCGCTACGGTATACAGTTTTTTTTGGACAATAGTTAAACGAATTCAAGCACACCATGAGAAAGAAAGAGATAATTTCTCAATATACAGTAGTAGTACCCTTAAATTTCTAGGGTATCATACAATTTCTCTGATTATTTTGTATTTATTAGAACACACGACCTTTGAATCCAAAATAAAAATCTCAATTTTTTTCTTCTCTTTTTGCGTAGCTGTGGAGGCTTCAAGGCAGCAACTACAGGCTTTCAGATCCAACCAAGGTACAAGGCCAATTCTGGAAGAATTCATACCCATAAAGCATTCAAACTCTCAAGAAAGCACTGAAAAAACGTCAAACATATCAGACAAGGCGAGTTGGATGACATCAGCACAATTATGGAGCCAAGCAAGCGAAGGAACAATACCAAAATCCTCAATTACATCACCAAAAGAAAGTGCTGATACAGGGTTTAGCGTGAGCCCTAAGCTAACCCTAGACAGCAAACATAGGAATGGAGGAGCCTTTTTACCATTCTCGAAAGAGAGAAACTCGTGCCAAGGAATAGGGGTTCTTCCTGAGTTAGCCCTTGCCTCTTCTGAGAGTGAAATGAAGAAATGTGAAGAGGTAGAGAAATGTTCCAAAAGGGACAATTCAGGCAAAGGAGGGAGTTTTGAAGGGATTGTTGATGCTGCAATAGCAACTGAGGCACAAACAACTAACACTACAACCACCACAACTAACACCACTGGCCGGAAAGCAAGACGGTGTTGGTCACCGGACTTGCACCGTCGATTTGTTAATGCTCTTCAAATGCTTGGTGGATCTCAAGGTATAATTAATCAATTATTTTATTTTTCTGCTTTTAAATTCCATCTGTTTTATTTATTTCAAGTGCTTAAAAAAGATAAAAAGAAAACTATCACTATATATAAGTATATAATCATATACATAATTATGGTTTTAATCATTACTGCAATCGAATTATAATCATTGCAGCAATCACTCATAAGTGTTTTCTCTTCCTTTTTGTTCTCTGTCACTTTACAGTGGCCACCCCAAAACAGATTAGGGAGTTGATGAAGGTTGACGGTTTGACCAATGATGAAGTTAAAAGCCATCTCCAGGTACTTCTATCTCTAGGAATGAAAGATCCACTTTGTTTTTGTACTGTGCTAATTATCACTGTGTTTCACTGACACTTAGTATATATCACTCTGCACAATACACTTAGAAACCAACGTGTTTCTTTTGTTTTCTTCTTTTTATGGTTCCTTTGTCTGTTTTACTGCACTTTCTCAATTTTCATGATAAACTTTATCCACAGAAATACAGGCTTCACACTAGAAGACCCAGCCCAAGCCTACATGCAGGAGCAGCAACACCACAACTTGTAGTCCTCGGAGGAATTTGGGTGCCACCGGAATATGCCACTGCTGCCGGTGGCCCCAGCCTCTATGGCCCACATCCCACCTCACACGTGCCACCGCCACACTACTGTGCAGCCACCCCGGTGGCTCAAGAGTTCTATAACTCAGCTCCATCACTGTCGTTGCCACCACCGCACGACACTCTCCATCACCACCATTTTCACATGTACGAGACAGCACCACACACCCAAAGCTCTCCGGAATCCGATGTTCGGAGCGGTGGCGGGCGATCTGAGAGCATCGAGGATGGGAAGTCGGAGAGTGGTAGCTGGAAAGGAAGTGGAGAGAAGAAAGGGTTGGCTGCACTGAGAGATCAAGAAGGGGAAGACAGCACTGGGAGTGAGATCACTCTTAGATTCTAGGGCTTATGTGGTCACTGTGCATTGATTATTATTCGTAGAACTAGGGTTTTTTACTTTGATCATTTTAATCTTAACAAGAGTGAATCGAAGTAACGTGAAGGAAAATATATCCTCATAATTTGAACGGTTCAGAGATTTTTTTTTTTTCTTTTTCTGTTTGTAAAGTAACTGCATGGTATGCTTCTGTTTTGTTTCGCTTTGTGTGAATACGCGATGTTATAACACAATATGAGAGGAAGAATTCTTCCATGGTTCTTGGCATTTTCTTCTACTCTTTGATTTTGTTGATAACTATGGTAATGGTGGACATAACACTCACTATTTCCGAAATGATTTATACGAATATTTCTCTGTACTTTTTGTTGGGGTGGCATTAGAATCCATTTTGTTTCTGCAAAAGACTCACCATGAAAAATGAAGTGAAAAAACCAGACATTCACGTAAAATAATCGTTATATTTGGTAATCACTTGGCTACTACCACGTGAATCTTCAAAAAGTTGGCAACATGATGAGAATGGTAATAAATGAAAGCAAGTAATTCATGGATATGAATTGTTGGAATTTAAGGATGCTAAAATAGTTTAAAACTAGTTAACTGTGTCTTTTCCGTTCTTTATTTAGTACTGTGTTCTGTCTTCTGAGTAGGATAGCGCGCTCACTACCCACGATAAATGCCAGATTCCGACACAGATCTGGTTGAAGATGGTCTTCGTCCATTTATTATTTTTTTTTCTCAAAGAATGAGCCATAAAAGAACCACCGAAAGTAAAGAAGTGTTTTTTTTTTCCACCATAGGTCTTAGTTGCACTTTCTCGCTTTCTTTGGCTTTTGTAACATCAAAGCGGAATTAGTTTGATTTTTTTAACAATAATTTAGAATCTACAAGAAGTTAAAATTTGATAATTAATGTTAGAGATTAATTTAGATTTCAATTAATAAATTAATTATAATTTTTTTATTAATAATAGAGAATATTTTACGCTTTGTGTTTGTCAAATATAAGAAGTACTTATTTATGATGTAAGAGTTTATAAAGACACATTTTACACTTTATTGTAATTACTTGAACAAAACAAACTTGGGATCTATTGGATTTTGTTATAACATTTTGTTTTTCTTCGACTTTCCTTGTTTGACTTCATTGCATCTTAGTTGAAAATTGAAACTTCTATAATAGGCTTGATGGAACTTCATGTTTCTACGTGCTTCTTTATTTCCTATTACTATCACTACTAAAACTTCTCATATTCCATAAAAATTTTCTTGCAAATTTGTTAAAAAAATTTACAAAAAAAAAACTTTTTCCTATTATATTTTCTAAGAAGTTAAGAAATTTAATTGGCAGGTAATTTCTTCGTGGGTAATTATTTCATACAAAATTATAAAATTCGCAAGTGTTATATACAAAATATTTTGCAAAAAAATTGGTAACAATTTTCTACAAATTATTTTTCATAATAAAATTTATACATATTTCCTAAAAAAAATTTAAAACAAAATTAACAGAAAATATAAGTTTTTTTTATTACCGATGGAAAACCATTTATGAAAGAAAACATTAGTTAGGCCTCAAAAGGATAGAAGAAGATGAAGAATTAAAAGAGAAGATTACTACTTTGGAGATTAGAGTAGTAACATTTTCTTTTTTTCTTCTTAGTCTTGTACAAATTGTTTAGGTTTACATATTTTCTAATTTTATAATTTAATAGAGATATAAATGGTCTACCCTGCCATTATTGACCCTTAATTGAGCTTCCAATTCGGCCATCATGAGATGCCAAAATCCTAGTAGAAAACCTCCAAGGGTTGAAGAAAAACATGGAATAAAAGCAAGGAGTAAAAATCATTTGTTGCTTTCAATAATTGAAATCCACTTTATAGGATTTTCTTCTGGCCATGTCGAGAACTAACCCCAAGAGACTTATAAGACAAAAAAAAAAAAAAAAAAAAAAAAAAAAAAAAAACCCAACGATCAACATCAGAAAAATAATCTTGATCTATATCCGTCTAAATAAATGCGTTTGACATCAATAGAAAACAACATTAATAGAAAAAAAGTTTTGTAAATATCAGTTAATAAAACCTTGACGGTATTTTACTAGACAATAACATAAACCAAAATCAACTATAAAAGATAATTCAATTTTAATATTTTTAAAATTTTATCAATTATGTGATATTCAAATACTTTTATATATTTGGTAGTAATGAAAATACTTTATCTAAACAAAATTAAAATTTACTAGATTTGAAATATATTATTCACACAAAACTTTTTAAAAATCAAACTATTTAAAATAAAACCATCAGTTTAAATTCAATGCATTTGAATGATTGGAATTTATGTTTAGAGTGAAATTCCCTATCCAAATAGATCATAATATTTAACTCCTAATTGTGTAATCCTAAAATTTAATTTCAAACAACCAAAATTCTTTAACAATATCTCGTGGTAAAAGTATTTTAAGAAAAAATTAAAAATTCAGAAGAAAAATTATGAAGAAGATACTTCAATTACAAGATGGAAAATATTTAAACAAACGAAAGGAAAAAAAGAAAATAAAGACGGCTTCAATATGAATTCTCGTGCTAATTCAGCACCAGCTGCAGAAGAAATCAGCAAGGAAACCAGCTCAACGCTTGCTACGAATTCAAGGTATTCTCTTCTGAATTTTAAAATTTTGAATTTGTTCAAAATTTCAGCTGCTGTATCTTAAATTTTCAAATAACTATAAAGCAACTGAAACAGTTTTATGCTTCCAAATCACAAATTCAACTACGAATCAATTTCACTCTCATGCACGCCTTGTGTTTGACAAAATATGTCAGTTGTTTGCGCCACAAGGTAGAACAAATCTGCACCAAAGCCAGAAAGCTGCTTTCGATTCTCTCAACTAACTGTGAATTTTTCCAATTGCAACAAACAATTGTTGCAAATTAAGTCACCCCTTCAAATTTGCTTGGCACTGATTCATCTCATGCCGACTCCATTTGGAAATATTTAAGATTTTTCACTGAGGAGGTTTCACTAGAGAGAACAAACACCAATGAAACCTGAGTCCAACCACATAAGACATTGACACTGTTCTGAACCTAAAATCTTAAGATAATGGATTTATGAGTGATTTTAACCATCGACTCTGATACCAGATTTCTTAGGTTTTACGAAGGGAGTTTCACTGGAGAACAAATACCAATAAGACCTAGCCCAATCACATACGACATTGACACCACTCTCAACCCAAAACCTTAAGACATAAGTTTATGGATTTTTATTTTTATATAGGGCTCTACTTTATAATTTCTAGCTAATATGAGATTTAGACTCACTTGAATTCCTAACCAGATTCACAATTGCTCCAAAATTACTGTGATGCTTCAACATGAATCAGCACGCATGCACGTAAACCGTGAATAATTGATGATTCCCAGTAAGATTTCAGAAATTTTATGGAAAATGTCAGATCTCTCATGGAAATGTTGGATCTGTGATTTGAATAACTAATTAACGATTAGGAATAATAAATTGTTTCCTGACAATTCCGAAAAGATAGAAAATGCACGAGGATAGACGAATAAGACCTCGCTGGCAATCATGAATGACTAATAAGTTAGGGAAGATTTTAATCTTGAATTAACAATTCAAATAAAAAAGTAAATTTTTTTTACTAAAGAATTTAAAATAAGTTCTCACACAAGGCACAAACTTCATTCAACATAAGTTTAAAACTCATTAAAAAAGATATCACAAGTCTTTGTAATAGACCAAAACTATTAGGCTCATCCACTAATTCCGCTCATAAGTCATTTAATTAAGTAATGAAATTAATGTAAGTAAAAGTCTCTAACTATAAAAACATAGTAACAAATACAAATGACCAATAAAAAGGTTTAAGAGTGTGTTTGGATAGAGTATTTTAATGAAGCAATTCATTTTTTTTGAAGAATTTAGATTTCTTTGTAATGAAATATTTTGTTTGGATAGAGAAATTAAAAAACATTTTCAAATGCAAGCATTTTTTTGAAGGATTTCAATTAGCTAAATTAGTAGAAATTCAAATACCCTCAAAATAGGTGAAATTTGAAATTCTTCTCACTCAACCTCACATTCTAGACGATCTAGACAGGCACGACCACCCGAACGTGCCCGACGACCCGGACGTGCCTGACGACCCGGACATGCCCGACGACCCGGACAGGCCCGACGAACCGAACGGGCCCGACGACCCAAACGGGCCCGATGACTTAGACTGGTATGACGACCCAAACGGGCCCGACAATCTAGACGGGCTCGATGACCCGGATGGACCCGATTACCCGAACGAGCCTAACAACCTTGACGGGCCAGACAACCCGGATGATCTGGAAGGACCCGACGACCCAAACGAGCCCGACGACCACATACAATACAACCATACAAACAAACGGGTAAGCTAGAGCCAACACATATTCATCATACAGTCAAATACATTATCATCATCCCATGTCCATATGACAACCAAGCATGTTATGACTCTTCATTCAATACACTACGACTCAACTCGACTCATCCGGATACGTATAACTTAGTCGGATTCAGCGGATGCTTGCACTTGTGGTGGATACCTCTGCTCGACCCTGAGCTGCTCATCTCCGAGCTATGTGTTACAAGTGTTACGATGAATCAAATCTCCCTCACCACAAGGTTAGCCCTTAATGAATTTCAGGCCTCCTACTACTCTCACTACAGGAGTCAGTCCGCTCTAAGTGAGACTAACTGGCTCCTTAGAGTGTCAGGATGCAACCTTAACTTGAATTCTTACCTAGTTATACAGATGGGGCACCACCATGGACACCCACTAACAGGGGCCATGAAATTACGTCTCGACCACTGAAGCGTGACCCTGAAAGTCTCACCTAGAGACCCCAAGAAATTATGCACTGACACGAACCAGCATACATAAACAACCAAGAATTTATACATACATCGCACATAAGATTTCAACCCAAAACCCATAACCAACCTCTGTTTCTCATGTGTTGAATCATAACCAACTCTTATTCCCGATCATGAGTAAAGTGTTTCTCCTCATACCAACCATACCAAAGGTTTACAAACCACCAAGATTCATTATTGCTCATGCCAAGTTTGTAACCCCGCCCATATACATATGTAACCAACTTATCATATACAATTCATGTAGAGATCATGCTAAGCTCATAATTCCCCATATATATTCTCCTCCAACATGCATACCCATTCCCCCATACCATCACATAATAGTACAATAGAATACAGTTCAGCCACCAAAAGACATGAAAACCCCAAACTGCACGCATCCTCACTCAAACTGTCGCTCAGGCTGAGGAGTCTCGCCCAGGCGAGAGTCTCTCGCTCAGGCGAGTCCTCTCCGCCTAGGCGAGAGTTCGCGAATCTGGAACAGGGGCCTCCACACGTTCTCGCTTAGGCGAGACTTGCCTCGCCTGGGCGAGACGCTCACTTGCTCGAAACTGAGCGAGTCGCCTAGGCGACCATTTGCGCGAGAAGGCCTGGGCGAGCCTTTGCTTGCCTCGCCTGGGCGAGACGTGCTCGCCTGGGCGAGTTTAACAGTCACCGCCACTGCCATGCCTGCAACAGTCGAAATTTGCACGAACCAACAACAACACCAACCATTTCAAGCAATCTCCACAACATACAAGTTCAAGAATCATAAGGTGTACCGCAAGACAATTCACAAACACAATAACAGTGAGGTTCTAGCTTCCCGTACCTGGACAAGCTAGCTGAAACCCTCGACACCCAACTGTGGAGAACGAACAACTTCTAGGAACGGACTCAAAGCTGGAAAACAGTGAGAGAATGGGTCATTTCGGAACCCTAACAACAACCTACGAAAAATAGACCAAGGAAGGAAACTATGAGTCCGACAGCACTTACGTGAGTTATGAACGGCCAAACGGGAGGTGGACTGTCAACACAGTGGAACCCTAACGGACCAAGGTAGGCGAAATCTGAAAAGTGTGAAATTAGGTCAGACTCGGGTGGCTTTATCTTTTGGGCCAGCCCTAAAGCCCAATAGCCCAAAGGCAGCTCTTAAAGCTTTAGGGTAGGAAATCTGGGCCTTACAATATTGATAGGTATTTAGAGAAAAAAATTCTTACATATACATAATACCAATGAAAAGTTAGTCTGAAAAATTGATATATAACTTCAAAATCAAAATATTAAGATAATTCATGTTGTTAACTTTTTTTATTTGTACTAACAATTAAAAAATTCTCAAATAAATACTTCCTTAATAATTAATATTTTTTATCTCTTTTATCCTATCCCACGAATGTTTCTCCTTAATAAAAATGGAGCTATAGTTGGTGGGACATGCATTACAAAGATAAGGCCTTTTAAGTACAATAATTTAGGTGGCATATATTTGAAGTGGAAGATAGAAATTACGTGAGATGGTAGAATAAAATTAAAAAGAAGAATAAGAACAAAGAGGCCCATATTTTGTTATAAAGTGAAAAACGATGAAGAATGCATGAATAATAAGCCAATAAATTGAGTTAATCAATGTCGAAAAAAGAAAAAGATGATTGCGAATATGATATCCAAAGCCACTTTCCAGATAGTGAGAGTGATTAAACGGGAATGTTGTTGCCTTCTTCATATATGCAATCCAGACAAAAGCTTTTAAGCATTTGTCTTATACATAAACAAGTACACGTTAAGTTCCTATCACAATTCCACTCTCTCCTCGGACATATTGCTGCCTCTATGTCAATGGAGGGTATAATTTCAGTTTAAATTTTTATAAAATTAATTTATAAAATGAAAATTATTTGTTGAAAATAATACAATTATGAGTCTAATTCTCAAGTTGAATAGAAAAACCAAAATTAAATAATGTATCGTTCAAAGTTATGTTGAACTATGACCGACTTAAAGATAGTTATCTTATTTCCCACCTTGGCTCTAAATTCAAGCATGAGAACAAAAGCTGAAAGCAAATGTTATTGGGCCGATGTCCGACTATGTGAGTCTCACTATGTGTCTTTGAGCCGAGATAGGTCTATGTACAAAACTTATGAAGACCGACCTAGAAGAATGAGTCAAAAATTGGGCTAGGATTATCATTATAACTGAAATATTCTCTTATAATTTTGTTTAGAATAGATTATTTGTAGCTGATTTGCTTTCAAACAAAATAGTAACTCACACGACCAAGGGACAAAACTATGTTGGCCTTAGTATTATTTATTGAGTTAAGAGAGTTCTCTATATCTTTTATTTTCGATTTAATGCACCCAGTTGGAATAAATACCGTATAAGAAAAGATTCGTAAATTCTTTATTTTATAATTTTGGATTAAAAGTAATGTCAATTTTTTATAAAAAATTGTTGAACTCATATCACAATTGTGTAATTTCTCTAATAAAATCCTAAAGAACTCGTCATTGTCTCCACATATAAATATAAATTACAAATTAATTTGATTTTTAATTTATATGACATTTTCAACACATTGATCTGACACATAGATATATACATCTTATATATAAGTTTAGTCTGATAAATTTAGAAAAGACACCGAAAGAGATTACATATTCAATTCTTCTATTAATAAAAAAATTAACAACTCACATTTGTCTTAAAAAATATATATATTCTATATTTGCCGTTAAAAAAATATAATCTAAATATCAAGTATCTAAAAATAATATAAATGACTTTATATGTTTAATAAAGCCAAAAGTGATTTGAATTATTAGCCTTACAGAACTTTTAAAAAGAGTAGGGTTTATAGTGCCTTTACATGTAAAATTCTAGGGAGTAATGTTGATGGGTTTTTCAATTTTTGCATATATGGCTCACCAACCATCTCAAACAATTTAATCAATCATGTTTTTCTTCTTTTCTTTGGTTTCATCCTAACTTTTTGTCTCCATTATTGTTGTCCATGTCTAAGAGTAGGTTTACAAATTCCCTACAACGACTCCAACAACCAATTTTGACTTCTTAATACTTCTTGATTTCAAGATTTCAGAATTTTAATTTTGTTGTTTTTTCCTCAACCGAACATAAATGAACTATTTCAAAACTTGACTGTCTTTCTAAAGAAAGATAAAAGTGAGAATAAATTCTTAATTTAAGAATATATGTTCAAGAGCTGATGGCCTGAATAAGGCATGTATATTGGTGGAAGAAACCCTATTTTATATATATATATATATATATTGGTTTATGAAAACAAAAGTAATAAATTTTACAAATAATTAATTAATTAATTAAGAATTGAACGTAGAATTGTACCTGATCATTGGAAATAATAAATAAAAAAGATGGTATCTAGTCTTCTAAATGCAGAGCACCTTAAAGTTCACTTCTGATGGAGAGGAATAGAAAGAAGCAAGAATAATAATGTCATCTGTTCACATACGTGACTATAACACTTTTATGTAAATTCTGTCATTTACTTATTTAATTTTAATATTTCTAATTCAACTCATTTACTAAATTAGAATATTACTAACATTTACAATATATCATGACATGTATATATTTTTAACCATATATTTAATTAATTAGATCAATTTAATATTTTAATTAATGATATGATGACCTTTATATATATATATATATATATATATCAATTGCTATCACTTCCATCAATCACTTCGGCAGGTTTCATACCAAACATATGCAGCAACTGATTTTATATCAGAAAAATCAATCAATCCACGCATTAAATTTAACTATCGAAATCAAAGCACTTATCTAAATTTAATAAATAAATTAAGTGAACGCTCAAACCACAAAGAAAATTTTAATGAGGAAAGACATTTCAAGGAATAGAAAAGTGCTCAAGCGATCTGATTCAGCTAACAATAAAGTAAAAGGTTCAATTTATCTCTTCTTTGTAAGAGTACGTAGTACTCTTCTAATAAATAAGAGCAAAGCAATAAACAACTTGGGAAACAAATCCATTGTTACTTTGATGATTGATTTTTATATATATATATATATATATATATATATATATATATATATATATATATATATATATATATATTATCATGTATCACTATTTCGGAATTAAATTTATTCTTTTTTCCTGATTACAAAGAATAAGTTGTTATTATCTTCTATATAATACCGGGGATTAATTTGTTTAAATACAATCATTACTAACTTAAAAGAGTGAATCCTAGCCTGTATTCATCACTTCTTTTAGGCACAGAGACATGAGTGGTTATGTTTAAGGGTGACAAAAAATCTAATTTTTATGATCCAATCCATTTTTTCTATGATTCAATTCATTTATTATCCATTCTATTAAAAATCCAATCCATTTAAAATCCAATTTATTGGATCTGGATATCAATCTAATCTACATTTTATATATTTTATAGATTGGATATCCATTCTCAAAATCTAGATTTTCAAAATATATAATCCAAAATATTCGATCCAAATTTTCACTTTATATTTTTTGTTAGGTTAGGCTAAAGGTTGAGACGAACTAGCCCAAATTTAGTCGTATTTGATTAAGTTGGCGTGACCCTAGACAAAATTTGGCCGAATTAGGCCAAATTCTGTCAAGTCGGTCCCGATCGAGATTTGACCTAGTTGGTCCTGGACAAAATTTGGAAGTATTCGGCCAAATCTATCAAATTCTTTGGTGTCAATCCTATGGACACAAATTTGGATCCAAATCCATTATTTGAATCAAAATGGACGTGGATTAGATTTTCGATAGGGCTGACACCATAGAATTTGGCAGATTTTTTGTCGAGGCCAAATTTCAGCATGGGATGAACTTGGATGACTTTCGAACGAATTTCGGTCGGGGACGACGTGACCAAATTTGGGCTAAGGTCGACTCGACAAAATTTCAGTCGAGATCGACTTGACTGAATTCGACTGAATTTCGGCCAGGGCCGATTTTGCCTAATACGACCAAATTTTGGCTAGAGTCGACTTGGCCAAATATGGCCACATTTGGGTCAGGTCCTGATCAGTCAAATGTCGGTCAGGGTTGACTCCACTAAATTCATCGGTCGGGACCGACTTGATTGAATATGACCAATTTTCGATCACAACCAACTAAGTTGAATATAGTCAAATTTCGTTCGGGACTTAGTTGACCGAATACGGCTAAATTTGGGCAAGTGCCGACTTGACCAAATTTTGGTCATGACCAACTCGACTGAATTTGGCCAAATTTAGGTTAGGACCGACTTGCCTAAATATGATCAAATTTCGGTCAGGATCGACTCTGCCGAATACGACCAAATTCAGGTCAGGACCAACTCGGTCAAATTATGGTCGATGCCAACACGACCGAATTTTGACCGGAGCCGACTCGACTGAATTCGGTTCAATTTCGATCGTGGCCAACTCAATTGAATACGGCCAAATTTTGATCGTGACCGACTCATTTGAATACGGCCAAATTTCACCCTAGGTCGTCTCAGCCAAATATGACCAAATTTGGGTCAGGGCCAACTCGACAAATCTCAATCAGGGCCAACTCGATTGATTTCGACCAAATTTTGACTAGAGCCAACTAGGCTGAATATAGCCAAATTTTGGTCGCGGTTCTTTCAGCCAAATACGGTCAAATTTTGTCTAGGTCGACTTAGGTCAATGTAGTCAAATTTGGGTCGGGGTGAACTCAACCGAATACTTCTAAATTTTGTTCAGAACCAGTTGGGCCAAATTTCGATCGAGACCGAATTGACAGAATTCAGCCAAATTTTGTATAGGGTCACGCCAACTCAATCAAATACGACTAAATTTGGACTAGTCGGTCTAAACTTTTAGCCTAACCTAACCAAAAATATAAACTGAAAATTTGGATTGGATATTTTGGATTATCCATTTTGAAAATCTAGATTTAGAGAATGGATATCCAATTCATAAAATATATAAAATATATATCAGATTGATATCCATATCCAATAAAATGAATTTTAAATGGATTGAATTTTTAATCAAATAGATATTAAATGGATTAGATCATAGAAAAAATAGATTGGATTATAAAAAATGGACTTTTTGCCCACCCTTGATTAGAATTTTGTACACATCTCTTCGCATATTGAATGTCAGAACAGAAAACCAATAAAAAAATATTGCCTGCCAACATGTAAACACTTTTCTAAAATCATCCATGTAATGATAATAGACATCTGCAAAAACTTCAAATTATTGTTGTTGCATAAGGTTAGCTTTCCTATTTCCGATAAAATAATGTCATTTCTCTTCTTTCGATCAATAAGAAACTTAAAGAAGGATAAACAGCAAAGAAGAACCTTAGCTATACTGCAACCAGTAAACCAAAACACCAATATTTTATGAAAGAATCAAGTATTTCAGTGCAATAATGTGAGACGTGCGACGTGCGACGTGAGACGTGGAAAGTGAGACGTGGGCGTGATACGTAGGATGTAGGACGTGCGACATGAGACGTGATACGTAGGACGTGGGACGTGAGACGTGAGACGTGGGACGTGGGACGTGAGACATGGGACATGGGACATGGGACGTGGGATGTGAGACGTAGGACGTGAGACGTTGAACGTAAGACGTAAGACGTGAGACAAGGAACGTGAGACGTAGCACGTGTGACGTGACACGTAGGACGTGCGACGTGAGACGTGACACGTAGGACGTGCAACGTGAGACGTGACACGTAGGACGTGCGACGTGAGACGTAACACGTAGAACGTGAGATGTGAGACGTGAGACGTGGGACGTGGGACGTGGGACGTGAGATATGGGACGTGGGACGTGGGACGTGAGACGTGAGACGAGGGACATGGAACGTGGGACATGAGACGTGCGATGTGAGACGCGAGACGTGAGACGTGGGACATACGATGTGAGATGTGAGACGTACGATGTGGGACGTGAGACGTAAGACGTGGAACATAGAACGTGAAACGTGGGATGTTGAACGTGAAACATGAGACGTGGAACGTGAGACGTGAGATGACGTGGGACGTGAGACGTGTGACGTGGAACATGAGACATAGGACATGGGACGTGGGACGTGAAACGTGACACGTGAAACGTGGGATCTGAGACGTGAGACAACGTTATACGTGAGACGGAGGACGAGGGATGTGCGAACTGCGACGTGAAACAAGAGACGTGAGACGTGAGACGTGAGACGTTGAACGTAAGATGTGAGACATGAAACATGGGACGTGGGACATGGACGTGTAACGTGAGATGGGAGACGGGAGACGGGAGACGTGAAACGTGAGACGTGGGACGTGAGGCGTGAGACATGAGACATTATACATGAGACGTGAATGTGGGACGTGAGAGACGTTAGAGACGTGAGACGTGCGATGTGCGACGTGCGGCGTGAGACGTGCGACGTGAGACGTGAGACGTCCGTAAACACTAAACCTTAAAATTTATATTCATAAACTTTAAAGCTTATAATTTAATTAAAAATTTTAGAAGTTTAATAAAAGAATTGTTAATGTATCCATAAATTTGTACTAGAAAATTTAAATTATACTCTTGTAAAAGAATGTATTAATAAAAAGAGATTAAATACATATAAAATTGAAAGAATAAAAATATGAGGGTAAAAATAATAATTAATGTTTATTTAACACATAAAAATAAAAATTTTGAGGATAACAACAATAATTTATATTTATTGAACTCTTAAATGAACGGAAGGAAGCAGAGGATGATCTGAAAAGTTAAACTAAAGATGGGCAAAAAATCTAATTTTCATGATCCAATCCATTTTTGCTATGATCCAATCCATTTAGTATTCATTTTATTAAAAATCCAATACATTTTATTGGATTTGGATATCAATCTGATCTACATTTTATATATTTTATGGATTGTATATCCATACTCTAAATCTAGATTTTCAAAATGGATAATCCAAAATATTCAATCCAAATTTTCAGTTTATATTTTTGGTTAGGTTAGGCTAAAGGTTAAGATGGACTAGCCCAAATTTAGTCGTATTTGATTGAGTTGGCGTGACCCTATACAAAATTTGGCTGAATTAGGCCAAGTTCTGTCAAGTTGGTCCCGATCAAAATTTGACCCAGTTGGTCCTGGACAAAATTTGGAAGTATTCGGTTGAGTTCACTCTGACCCAAATTTGACTGCATTGGGTTGAGTCGACCAAGACAAAATTTGACCGTATTCAGCCGAGACAACCGCGACCAAAATTTGGCTGTATTTAGCCTAGTTGGCTCCATTCAAAATTCGGTCGAATTCAATCGAGTTGGCCTCGATTGAGATTTTGCTGAGTTGGCCCAGACACAAATTTGGTCGTATTTGACTGAGACGGCCTAGGATGAAATTTGGCCGTATTCAACTGATTTGACCACGACCAAAATTCGACCGAATTAAGTCGAGTCGACTCCAGTCAAAATTCGGTCGTGTTGGCCTCGACAAAAATTTGACCGAGTTGGTCCTGACCTGAATTTGGTCGTATTCGGCAGAGTCGATCGTAACCGAAATTTGGTCATATTTAGGCGAGTCGGTCCTGACCTAAATTTGGCCAAATTTAGTCGAGTCGGCACTAGCCCAAATTTAGTCGTATTCGGTCGAGTAAGTCCTGAACGAAATTTGACTATATTCAACTTAGTCGGTTGTGATCGAAAATTGGCCATGTTCAGTCAAGTCGGTTCCGGCTGACGAATTTAGTGGAGTCAACCCTGACCGAAATTTGACTGATCAGGCCTTGGCCCAAATGTGGCCATATTTGGCCAAGTCGGCTCTGGCCAAAATTTGGTCGTATTAGGCAAAGTCGGCCCTGGCCAAAATTCAGTCGAATCCAGTCAAGTTGATCTCGATTGAAATTTTGTCAAGTCGACCTTGGCCCAAATTTGGTCACGTCGTCCCCGACCGAAATTCGTTCGAAAGTCATCCAAGTTCATCCCATGCTGAAATTTTGCCTCGTTGGCCCCGACAAAAAATCTGCCAAATTTTATGGTGTCAGCCCTTTGGACACCAGTTTTAAAAATTTAATTTGAATTTATTTTATGAAAAATGGATTTTGGATTTTGAACTTGATCCAATTATTTAAATATGGATTTAAACTTGATCTAAATATTTGGATCTGAATTTTTAAAAAATTCAATCTACTTTTTTTGAAAAAATGTATTTGGATCGAAAATATAATCCAATTATTTGGATCCAAAATGGATGTGGATTGGATCATTAAAAATCCAATCCATGATCATCCCTAGTTGTGTCTACTTGTTGTATGAAGGGATGACAACGGGTCGGATCTAATTCGGATAAGGCCTACCTGTAATAAAAAATCTACCTGTCCCGTTACCTACACAAATACCTGTTTAAAAAATACTCGCGGGTTTAGGATACTAGTGAATACCCATAAATATTTAAAAGAAATTATAAATTTTTAAAATAAAATTTAATTAAAATTACAAAAAAAATGAAAAAAATATAAATTATATTTTAGTTTAATTAAATTAAATTTAACTTAATAAAATATAAATTAATTTTAATTTTTTGCAGGTAACGGATACCTACTAACATGAATATTTTTACCATCTATGGTTGTATGGCCAGAAATGGCTAGATGATTATATATAGCTTTATTATACTTGGATACCATAGACACAAATATTTTTACCATCCCTAGATGATTATATATAACTTTATTATACATGGATAATAATTTTGTGTTTGTAATTTAGACAGTAGTGTAGGCAAGTGTTTCTGCCGCGATTATTTTAGTCATTTGGCCTCGGTTTAAGAACTGAGGCATATCCAGTCGAGGTAAAAAATAGTGCATTTATGCCTCGGTTATGAACCGAGGCATATTTAACCCTTACTGCCTCGGTTTCGAAGTCAATCGAGGCACAATATGCCTTAAAAATTCAAAAAAAAAAAAAAATTGAATGACCATCAACATCCAACCACTGTGAGCAGAATATGTGAATGAGCCATCATTGACACCGGCAGTTGCGTCATCGAAAAATGTTTCACCAACCACCGTGCCCACGCACATGGAGAAACTCACACCAATCACCATTGCAGGTATGCACGTGAGACGAACCACCACTGTCACGTTTCTTCCACACGAGCAACATCTACCCAACGAAGCAAGTCTAAGTTCACGCACCATACCTTATCATCGCACATGTGCAACAAGCCACCACACATGAACAAGAACGACTTAGTAGCAAACCATTGTTGGCCACTGTAACTTCACCATTAAACGCAAATCCTAACTCACGCATGAGCGACGAAAATGGAGGTAGCGCCTGAGCTCCACACGTTATGCAACAATCAGGAAGGGATGTGTGCTCTGCAACAATGGAAGAAGGGAACCTGTGTGGAAGAAGAGAACCTACACGTTCTGCAGCTATTGGAGATGAAACGCAACAATAGAGACGTTGTTGTTGCACCACGTGAAGAAGACGCTCCAACAATGCACGATTCTATTTTTAACCCTAACAAGACTTATTGCCTCGGTTGATTTTAAACTGAAGCATAAACAAGTATATGTCTCGGTTAAGTAACACCCACTGCATAAATTTAACCACATATGTCTCGGTTAAAATTGGACCAAGGCCTAAAAGACTATCTGCCTCGGTTAAGTGTCCACCCGAGGCATAAAACTTTGTGTTTAATTTTAAAAATTGAAAATAGTGGGAAAGCATAAAAATTTTTGGACATATATATCTCGATTGTCTATAGAACTGAGGCATAAAAATGTATATGTTTCGGTTGTCTATAGAACCGAGACATAAATGCCACCGTGTCTTTATATGCCTCGTTTGCGCTAGAACCGAGGCATATTGGGCGTTGTAAAAATACAAATTGCACTAGTGAGAATTCAAATTAGTAATGAATTGAATCTTGATTTGATAATTATATATACAAGATAGATTGAATAATACTGTGATTTAAAATCTTTAGAAGAAACAAACAACATTGACACCATTTCCAACCACTTCCAACCCAAAACCTTAAAATAATGAATTTATGAGTTTTGATCCTTAAATTCATACTTAAATTCCCAACAATCTCCTCTTAAAGAATGAGATCATTCCACATTAGTACCCCTCAAGCAAAAGACATTTTCAACCATGAAACATGCTTACTTAAACTCTTTGTAACCATCAACTATTGATAAGTATTTAGGAAGAATGTTCACTGCGGAGACAAACAACACCAATAAAATTTGAACTTTACCCATATAAAAAATTAACATAACCCACGTAAAAAATTAACACTATTTCTATCTTATTTGAGATTTATATTTATACTTAAATTCTCAACCATTATCATGTGCTATATCATTGCTATTATGTACAGTATATAATCATATCAAGATTCTAGTTGGTCATAAGTACTAAGAAATATTATTTTATACTTCTGATTTAGTTCTCAAAAGTTTTCCATATCTTGGAGAGTATCGTCTTGTATCTATACAACAAAGGGAATGTCGGTGAAAAGGAAAATGATTAAAGGTAGAAAAGCGATTTTTGTGATGATGATTTCTCAAATATTTGAACAGAACACAAGAAAAGTAATCTCAAAAGTGGTTAATAATGAGCATATATGTATATGGTTTTAACCCTAGCAAATTTAGCGATCTTTTCTCCGTTAAAAAGACAAAATAGAATTCAAACCCTAACCTTTGGGATGCAAGACATCTCCAATAATCTCACCTAAAGTACTTATTAAATCTAAAAACCCTAATAAGTACAACTTTGAAATATCATGAATTAATAGATCCCCGTAATCATTTTGATCCCCTTTTCAGGGTAATGTTAATCCTTTTTTTCCAATCATTTGAGTTGGTGGGGCAAGTGTGAATAATAAGGGACCATAGTCTCTTAAGGGATCTTCCAATTCATCTAAGGTTGGTTCTTTCTGGCAACATTAGTTTACTTCTATATATTTTCTGACCATTTTAATTTATTAACTAATTTATTTATTTTAGTACAAATACTTTCTTTAGTCAATTAATTTTGTCTTCCTTTTGAGCTTTATTCTGTTGTGATTTTTTTTCCTACATTGTTTGTCTTTCTTTTTTAATATTTATTACATTATTATATTTTGTAATGTTACAAGTGTTTTTGTATTTATTGATTGATGCTATTGTTTCTTACACTATCACAGTATTCTATGTCATTTCATTTTTATTTTAAAATTAGCTCAAGTGAGATATATGATGAGTTTAGATTTTTTATTGATTTTTTGGTGTTAATACATTGTATTGATATTTTATTGATTTTTTGATGTTAATACATTGTATTGATATTTTATATTGATATTTTAAATATTTTTTTAATATATTTTAAAACGTGTGATAATCAGTATATTATGAAAACATAATAAAAAATAATACACAAAAAATTAGCGAAAAATCCAAATTCGTATATGACTGTTGTAAAAAGCAATTTTTGCTTAAATGAGATACGTTTTCACTTGAAAAAGTTCTCCTTATGCACGTTATAACATTCATTTTAGTAATACTTGTTAAGCGAGATTCTATATGATGGACACTAGTGATTTTAAATAAAATATAGAGCATAAACTATAAAATATTACAAATTATAATTCAATAATACGGTTCATTTACAAATTGTTTTGGAAATTTTAAGGATTGAGAACAGAAAAGGAAAATTAAAAATAGTAAAACAAAAATCAAGAAAAATCAAAGAAACCAAATGCATTAGTGTATGAAAATAAATTGTTGGACATTTAAATGCAGAGAATTAAAATTACAAAAATCTAAAGTGCAAGAAAATTAAAGAACAAGAAAATTAAAGAGTGAGAACATTAGGAAAAAAAAAGGACATTAAAGAATTTAAAATTAAAGAGTAGAATTAAATTGCAGAAACAAGAATAAAAAATTTAAACAGATTAACCATAAATTTAAAAACAAAACAAAAACTATAAATATAATTATTTTTAGCGGAGTTATTTAAATAAAAAATTCTCTAATCTTAAATTCATCATATCATATGATCTCAATGAATGAAAACGTGCTAGTGCAGAGAAGAAAAAATGGTAAATAGAAGTAAATAAATATGAAAAGACAAAAATTAAACGAGGAAGAGAAGAGAGAGCAGAAAGAAAAGAAACAACCAAAAATGTGTAAATCTTGTAAATTATTTTTGTTTCGTGCTTTTAGTACATAAAAAAGGTTATATAAGATCTATAACCTGAAGCTAATTTGGACTATAATCAAGGTTTTAAGGTCAATTATAAAAAGTAAGTTAATACAAAAAAAAAACAAACTAATATGTAGGATTCTCTTTGCAATAATTCAGCAAATCTACTCCAACTTCTGAAACTAATAAAAAATAATTCCAAATCTATAAAATTATATATTTAAATTGAATTCTTTAAAGCGTAGAATTCAATGTAACTAGAATCAAACCAAAATAATATCTATAAATAAATTTATGACCTAAACAATAAAAAGTTCAAATAAGCTAAAAATATAAAATTAAAACAAATTTTTACTACAAAGTGGAAATGAGGTAGAAATAAAGCATTTGGTAGTGCAATGACGGTACAATAAAATTATAAGTGTATAAAATTATAAAAGTGTATATATTATCAGTATATTAATTATTATTAAGTGATCAACATCCTTCTTTAAATTGAATAGACTAAGATTTTCATATAGTTTATTTTTTAATTGTTTCTAATTTTAAGTGAAAATTAATTTTTTTTTTAAATTTTGGATTAATTTTCATATTTACAAATATGTATATTTAGTTTTTTAAACTAAATTTTGTTAAATTTATTTGATGTTTTAAACACATTTTTTAACTAACATTGAAGTAGAAATGTGTCAAACGGTATAACTCAAATTGTATATTTAAAAAGTCAAATAAATTTAACAAAATTTGTTAAAAGGACTACATTCACACATTTTTAAAGTTTGAAACTAAATTAAGTCAAAGTTTCGGAAAACAACTAATTTCAATTTCCACTTAAAGTTAAGGCTTAAATACTATTTTCGTCCTCATTTTCGTAGTGTTTGTTGCGGATGGTCCTCATTTTTATCAAATGTTTAAAATGGTCATCATTTTTGCAATTCGTGTTTAATTTAGTTCTTTTGTGTGACGCCGTTTAAATCAGTAACAGAGCGTTGTACATGTGACATTGTTTGTATTACGTTAAATTGTTGTTTATTAGGTGTACAGTATAGTTGGATTAATAACGTTAAAATTCAAATTTGAGGCAAACACTGTAATTAGGGATTCACGCTACAATTAATCGCACCTTGTAATTGGGATAACCCCAAATTTTTTTACCAATATTCTTTGGAGTTCTTGCCATCCTCAAAGTTGCCATCTCTCCACAGTTACAAATCATGGTTAATCCATTTCTCGTTGAACCACTAACATTGCAGGAAGTGCCACAATATTGTTGCCCCCAACGATTACAACCAGAGGTAAAAGAAGAAGATTGAGACCGTTACATACCTAGATAATAGGATTGTAGGAAGGCACCAACACGAATTGGGAATGGAGGAAGGAATACTGTCAAAATTTCTTCTTCCCAACAATTCATTTTCAAAACCCTAGCTCACATATTTATCCCTAACTATATAATTACTACAACTGTACTGTACACGTAAAAAACCACAATTCAACGTAATACAAACAATGTCATCTGTACAGTGCTTTGTTAGTGATTTAAATTGTGTCACACAAAAGGACTAAATTAAACACGAATTACGAAAATGAAGACCATTTTAAACATTTGATAAAAATGAGGACCATCCTCAACAAACACTACGAAAGTGAGAACGAAAAAGGTATTTAAGCCTAAAATTAAAGAACCAAAAATATATTTATCTTTTTTTTCTCTCTTAGATTTGCAAGAAAAAACAATCACCAATCACGGAGAAAAAATGTGACATATACTTAAATAGATAAAGTCTATAAACATGCCAACATATAATTAATAACAAACAATCTCGTAGTCAAAACAAGTGGTTGTTTTCTACATAATTTCAATAACACAACCTTCAAAAAAAAAAATAGTGTGGTTAACACAACCTTCTCCTATAAACATTATTGTTTTTTTGTTCCACTTTTCCTCATTCCCCTGTTTTTTCATTGTTCAAAATTTTTCGCTATTTTGTTCCTTCTGCTGTCTAGCTTCTTCCATTTTTTGACTCTGCCCATTGCTCTACTCCTCTCATAGTTTCATTTCTACAAGTATTACTCTTTTACTAAGTGTGTGATCATTGTAGGAGAAGCACAAAGGAACCATTACCACCTATTTTTGTTCAATTCATGGTTAAAAAGAAACTAAATTTAAAAGTTTGACATGTTCAACCTGATCTGATTCATAGTAAAATCCAAACACAAATTTAACACAATTCAGGACACGATACACATTAAGATCAGGATTCAAATAATTTTAAGAAGATTCTAATGATACAAGAGCAATTTGAATGTGAAAACGAGTGTTTTAACAATTTATGGTGTGGGCAAAGAATTGGATCACATTGTACAATTTAGATTGTGTATCGCATATAAAAATGTCAAATAAATCCCTTTCTTGTAGTTATCGTTCAAACTCCTTCCCTGTTTTGAAAGAAATTATTGTATTAAGTGGATATAGATACGAATATAAATAATATTCAATTTTTTCAATTGAATATAGATGATGATAGATTTGTACTATCCACTATGTCCTCGTCTTTATCCTCACCCTAATACTCATATTTTCCCTGTCCCAATTTAATTACTAAAATACTCATAATTTATTAGATAATATAACACACACACATCGTAGTCTTTAATTTTATACCCTTTCTTTCCTTTTAGCTACACATTTTTTCTTCTTTTTTAATTGTTTGGCTTATCATAATTTCAATTCAAATATTCAAGATACTTTCAATCTTATACCTTGGTGCACTTATGGTTAAATGATATATATAAACTAAGTATTTTTTATGTCTCAAATTTGAATATTTTTACTTCTTTTTTAATATTTTTTATTGTTTTTTTTTCTCATTAAAATGTTTAACTTTTAATTAAGTGCTCAATAGCTAAAATGGTTTATTTACTATTTTATTTATTGTTTATCTTTTTTCACATGAGAATGTTTAACATTTAAGTAAGTGTTCAATAGCTTAAATCGTTTATTTATTAGATAATATAAAAATTTTATTTTTTATTCTCTCACTTATACTTAATTTGTTTCATTTGATTTTTTTTTAAAGCAATTTTCATTATCTCTCGACACTTTGACTGGTTTGATATCTGAAAAGTTTTCTTAAATCTTTAAGGTATTTTTTATCTTATAATAATTTTAATTATACATTTGTTATCCTTTATACAATCTCAGGTATGGAATGATAAGTGCAAAAAATGAGTAATTTTCATATGAAATGAGGGCATTTATGTTCTTAATTTGTGTTTATATCATGATTGATTCTTCCTAAATCTAGAAAAGAATGAGCTTCCAAGTTTTTGTTGAAAAGAAGTCACTTGATCTCTGTTTTGTGTAAATTTCAGGTACAATAGAGTAGAGAGAGGAAAGAACTTAAGAGGAACAAAGGAGAAAGCAAGAAACAGAGAAAATAGGGAAGAAATGCTGTCAAGGTCGCTCAAACCAAAACATGCTCGCCCAAGCTAAAGCCATTGCCACCATTCTCGCCTAAGCGACGCAGGACCTCGCTTAAGCGAGCGTTCGTGCAGTGGAGACCATATTTTGCCGCCAATCTCGCCCAAGCGAGATCTGATGCTGTCAATCTCGCCTAAGCGAGATCCTTTCTTCAGCTCGAAGTACTCTTGCTCGCTTAAGCGAGATCTTGGCTTCAACACGTCTCGCCCAAGCGAGAGGCTTTCTTTACCATGAAGAATGTTGTCTCGCTCAAGCGAGACTCAGGTAGCTTGAGCGAGACCTTCGTGGAGTATAAATACTCCGTGAATCAGAAAGTGAAGAGCAACTTGGAATGTTGGAGAAGAAACTCACACTTGAAGATCTGGAGAGCTGCAACCACGAAAGCAGAACACAGTTTCTCATTTTCTTCTTCTTCTTCTTAGCTCATAGGATTTTGTTGGCTACCATGAGTGGCTAATCTCTTTCCTTGGGATTGAATGTAATCTACTCAAACTTGGATGTAATCTGGTGATATTTATATATATCATTTCTGTTTTACTCAATATTGGTATTATTGTTCTGCTCTTAATGCTTACTTCTATCTGATCAATAGAAGGTATTTTTGAATGATACTTGATATACTATGATGCTAGGAATAGATCTCAATATATCAATTGCTTTTAACAGTTGACTGTAATGCTGGATAGTTTGTTGAATATGTGAGGAATGACTAGTCTTATGAATTTTATACGCGAGGGATCGGTATAAATGATTTTTGAGTGTGCATCAATATTGATATTTTCAGATGTTATGTATTATATTCATCCAGATTACAGACAAGGGAGATAGGTGAAATTCAATCCCAGTTTTTCTTATTGATCTTTTATCTAATTTTCTTTTACTATATTTTGTTTATGCAATTTAATTTAACTATCCATGATCTATCAAATTAAAATTTCTGTATATATATGCTGATTGAGATAATTATTTATTTCAACTGACTCCGTTCCTCGTGGGTTCGACACTCTACTTTAAATCATTATACTACAGTTGACTTTTGGTACGCTTGCCAAGAGACCAACAAGTATTTTTGGCACCGTTGCCGGGGAACGGTGTTTTTTTGAAATTTTTAGTTATCTCATCCAGTTTTGTGTATATTTTTCTTTATTAGATAGCTTATTAAATTTCTCCTTTGTACTAATCCTTGCTTGAGCTGTTTTGATTTATGCTCTTAAGAGGTCAGATTCTTGAAGATCAATTAGCATTTGACCCGGAGATAGAAAAGACAGCTAGAAGGAATAGAGGTAGAAACAAAAAGAAGCAAGGAAAGACAAGGGAAGAATCTTCCAGTACTTCCATCACACCTCAATCAGAAAACATGGAGAATCAAAGACCAACTCCAACCAGAAAGACACTTGGATACTATGCTATGCAACAAGGGCCAAGATATTTTTCTAGCATAGCAATACCACCCACCACCAAAACTTTGGAGATGAAGCCAGCTTTCCTCAACTTAATCAGTTCTCATCAATTCACTGGAATGGATAATGAAGATCCATATACTCATCTTTCTACATTCTATGAATTGATAGGAACCATAGGCTTTCAAGAAGGAGATTTTGAGCATGTATACATGCGTTTATTACCTTTTTCTTTGGCAGGTAAAGCAAAGGAATGACTTAAGTCACATCCAAACCAGAGTTTGAATAGTTGGAAGGATGTTGAGGAGAAATTCTTGAACAGATTCTTTCCACCATCTCGCTACATCAAAGCCAAAGTTGATATTTCGACGTTTAGACAAGGACCAGATGAGCCATTCTGTGAAGCTTGGGAGTGGCTCAATTCTTTATTGTGGAAATGCCCAAATCACAGATTTGAAGATATTGCCCAGCTGAACATATTCTGTAACGGTCTGAGGCCTGATACCAAGATGATATTAGATGCAGCAGCAGGTGGAACAATGATGAGTGTAGATGCGGAGCAAGCAACAAGAATCATTGAGGCATTAGCATCCACAGATCATCAAGCTCAGCATAATAGGCAAACT
>Ga0214543_1002615_pt1 | contig 35394 bp, 17 predicted proteins | sample CNSS2metaG_FD_160094 | JGI IMG/M metagenome (GOLD analysis project Ga0214543, IMG submission 160094) | Root nodule microbial communities from cowpea collected in UCLA plant growth center, Los Angeles, California, USA - CNSS2 | ecosystem: Host-associated > Plants > Roots > Nodule | place: USA... | reverse complement strand
TAATTTATCTAATATATTTTTTTTTTTTTTTTCAAGAATTGTTTGTAACGAGCTATAACTTCAAAAGTTTCGATTATATCAACATTACATTGGTCTATCTGTAATTAGTGTTATCTGATATCTATCGAATCAAAATTAACGTATCAACCAACAAATTAAACGTTTAGGTAATCATGCTTAGTACAATTTGGAACATGTCTCTTTCAAACAACAAAAACACGAAAGAGAGAAAAAAAATAATACATGCAATGTCAAACATCTCTGCTAAAGCTTTTTTTTTTTCTCATTCTAAACGAACAAATTATCTTTCAAAACCAATATAATTTATAAATATATTTAAAGAGAAAATAACAAGAACCAATAATAATGTAATTTAAAAAAAAAAAAAACTCTAATATATCCTTAGATACATCTTGAATATCTAATAACTCCATTGCACAAGTCAACCTTGACTTTCATCCTTTGTAAGTTATGAGTTGAACTTTTTTATCAATAATTATTAAAAATGGAATATCTTATGTTTTGATATATCCCATAATTTCACATTCCTTATAAATTTTAGTTAAAAATAATTTAAATACATTTTTAATATTGGAAATGTCTTTTAAAAATAGAATTTGTAGTATCTCAAATATAATAATTAACTGAGAACGTATTCTAAAATTTATTTAATAAATTAATATAAAAAATATTTTTTATTTATACACAAGGTTACCTTAATATAAGGACTTTGAGAACTTATAATTTTTAAAATGGTTTCAATCAAACACTAGTCTAAATGTTCATATTTTCAGTAACACACTATTTAACCCCTTGTATAGTGTGGCTTTTTCATAGGAACAAACTGAATATTATATGAAAAAAGATATTTAATTTATACTAGTTTAATGAATTGAATTATTTCACTCCATCATTAAATTAGTTCCAACTTCAAATACATTTTTTGAACTAACTCGATTATCCAATTAACTATTTTTAAACATTTTAAAATCTAGTATTAGGATCTTTTCTATTTTATTAGTTTTCTTTCCATTTATTTTTACCTTTTTTTTTTATAGAATGTTATTATGTTTATTATTTAAGTTCTTTATCAATTTTTATTCAAAAATTAATAATAAAAGTATAATAGTAATTATAGAAATAAATAAATAAATTAAAGATAATAATGTTGATAGTCAGAAGAAATTAGTCATTTTAAAAAATATCTTCTTAATTTCTGTAATATAAAATTAAGATTTTGCATAAAAATAACATGCAAAATACAGACTCAAACGATAATAATTTAGTTTTAATTGGATCTAATAACCGAATCCATATAATTTAAAATCAACCTGAAGTATCTATTAGTTTTGTTAATTATTAAACTTCGATGAAGAACATGTCTAATTATTTTCAATAGATTTTTTCTTAGTTACAAAACTCAATCTTAAGAACTCATTTAAAATATTGGAATCTAATGAACTCATATCCAAATATTAATAAATTGACATAGTTTCAAATGAATTAAGTTAATTGAAATTGGTGGATTCAAACCTTCCAAATAAAGAAAACAGAAGATAAGAACCATGTAATGTCTCCAATTCTCCTTTTTGTTTTTCCCCTGCAATTTTTACCTAACAAACAAAATCAAAGGATACATAAGAAAAATAAAAATAAAACTACAGATAAAAAGGTGAAACGACATACTGAAAAAGATGACTAACTTGACGTTGAAGTATATACTGAATTGTCTGCAATCGGTGTAGCACAATAATCATATCTTCACCATTGAATATATATCATAATTTTATTATTCATTAGTTATAATTTTAATCTCTATATTCCGCAAAATTATAATTTTGGTTTATAATTTTTTATGTAGTTTTAGTGTCTAATTTTTTTAAATTAATTATAACTCTTAACTTTTTTTTTAATAATTTATAACTTTCCTTAATTTTCAATTCTAAACGTTCTTGATTACATTTAATATAAGTTTGTTTGATATACTAACTTAAATTTTAAATTAATAGGTTTTTTTAATTTACTTAAATATAAAAAATAATATTTAATAATGATATTTTTGTAGATACAAGAATTAATATTTCTCTTCAACTTATCTAATGAAAATTTTTCTTTCCATTTCATTTGGGCAGCTTTAAAAATAAGATGAAACATCTTAAACGCTTAAAAATACCAAATATTTTTTAAAATAAAAGAGTTAGAAATAAAAACTACTTAGTTTTCAATCAATTTTAAAATTATAATTTAATAATAATAATAATAATAATAATAGTTTGTATTTTATTAAATGTATGCATACCTATAAAGTAAAACTTTAAAAATATTAGAGAATAAGATAATGTGTGTATAAGTTTTCTGTTTACATAAACCATGGTAAGACACGTTTAAGATCTGAACCGTTGAATATTTCATCAGATAATCATAGAACATTAACTGTATGAATGTGTGAATTGCCACTGCACTGAATCAAGTTTCCCCTTCAACAAACAATCAATAGCAAGAGAAGTCCAACAGCAGAACCAATCCTTACCCTTCCTCTTCTTCTCAACAACATCCCAACATAATCTCTCTGACCCTTTTTCTTCTGTGGGCCTCTCTATCTCCAACACCCCATCAAATTCAAACCTTTGCTTCCAAATCATCGCTTTCAGGAATACCCTCTTCATCTCTTTCACCTCAATCCCTTCAAATTCACACCCCCTCGTACTTTCACCAATTTCCCCAACTGGGTTCTGATCAAAATCTGATTTTTTTGCCTATGCTTTTCTGAAAGCCATGAATTTCAGGAGCTTGGAGGATTTCTGGGCCTTTTATGTCAACCAGCATTCAAAGCCATCCACGAGGAGGTGGCACTTTGTGGGCACGCTCTTCAGTATCTTCTTCTTGCTCTGTTCTTTTTTCTTCAGCTGGTGGTTCTTGTTCTTTGTGCCCTTTTCTGGGTATGGTTGTGCCTGGTACAGTCACTTCTTTGTGGAAGGGAATGTTCCCGCAACTTTTGGACACCCCTTTTGGTCGCTCTTGTGTGATTTTAAGATGTTTGGATTGATGCTTACTGGGAAAATGGATAGAGAGATCAAGAGGCTTGGGAAAAGACCTGTGTTGCAAGTGTTCTGATTTCTAGTCATCGGATTGGTCCCTTTTGTTTGAGGTGAGTTTGCATGTGAATCTCTATGATAATTGTGTTTCAATATATTTTTTTTCTCGAGTTTAATTTCTGTGCACTTTCAGTGTAAAATAATTTACAAGGTCAACAAATCAGAAATTGATCACAAACCATTTTTGGCAAGACTTGGAAGTAGGAAAATTTCCGCATGTTGTTTCTTAACGAGCTTCTTGAAGAAATATATTGGAGATTCTAAGTAGCTGATCATGTTTCTTGAACTTAAAAAAGTTTTGTATGATTCATTTAAAGTAAAAGCCTGAGAAGATTGCACAAGAACGATGTGCTAGGATTTTACTAAGCTTAGCTTCTACTTTACAATATTATGAAGTTTCTTTGTACAAGGGTATCGTTTTCAGCTTTAAATCTCTTTCTGCGAATGTTTGGATAATTCTGAAAGTCCCTTCGTGCATTTTCTTCTGCTTAGTATGCTCTTAACAAAGTAACCTGAATTAGTTTGTTTTTGGTATAGGTTCGCAATGACCTTACAAGATTTGAAAGAACCCTTTTGAATGGAATCACAGAAGATGAGAAGACCAACAATTTGTCTTGTTACACTTCATATTGAGAACTTCTGTATGTAATTGAATAAAACAATCATTAGAGTTACTGAATTTCCATTTGATCATCTATAAAATAGTTTCTTGCCTTTAATAGTTTTTGGGTTAGGATTGTATAAAGGCCTTTCTTTGGTGTTCTTCCAATGATTTTCTATACTTTCCCTTACTGGTATCCAAAGATATTGAAGAGATATTTTGCATGATGACTCTTATTTGTTTATTAATGTATTTGCGTGTATTAGAGTTTGAGCATCAAGAGCGTTGAAAACAAAAATTCAGTTCTGAAATTGTGATTTGTTCTAGTATTAGCTGAAGGAGTGCATAACTGAATATAGAGGTCTAGAATGTTGTAGAGGCAACTACTTCTATCACACATTAACAACTATAACCCTTTCAAACTCTGCCTGCAACTGAGTTATCGGGAACATTGAGGTACTGAGAAGAGGCTGTTACATCAAAATTCCATAATCATAGTGCCTTTTGAGTATTGAAGAATTTGTTTCACTACCTTCCAATGTTAAGTTAAGGGTTGGTACATAAATTAGCACAGTTAGATGACACAGCTGAGTTCAGGTATGGTCACTGATATTTGAACTGCAAAAGCATCTTCTTTGTGTTTGGGTTTTTTTTAAATTGAACTCTTTGACCTGTTTTCAATAATTTTACTTTTGTTGGAGAAACCCTTTTTATTTTAAATGAAAATAAAACCAAATTATTCGTTAAATGTTATTAATACTTTAATATAAAATAACAACTTACATTGTTATGAAATAAAACTGTTTTCTTAAAATAACTATAGAAATTAAAGGAAAATCTTAACATAAAGTTTACACCAGAACTATCATTTTCTAAAAAGAATTGTAGAAGTAGGTTATCATTGAACAGCTTACTAATTAAAAAAATAAATAAAAGAAAGTATCATCGTTAGATGAAACATCTTGGTGACCGTTATATTAATTTTTCTTACATTTAAAAGTGAGATTGAATTGTTCTTTGAAGATATTCTCCTTCATTCTCAATTGCTTATTCCAAGAGCTTCAAGCTTGACACTAGGTAGATTGTGATATACATGCATATTTTGATATCCTCAATCTTGCTTAATGACGAGCATTCTTAGGTATGGTGGTACCAATAATGCTTATTTGTATTCACCTCGGTGTATTCACTCATCAAGAATCAATCAATATTTGATAAGGTAGAGTTTTTTCCAATATTTTTTTTATTGATAAGCATTGAGGATTGTATATGAAGTGTATCTCAGTTCTCAAACACTTTTTTTTATCTCTCTGTTTAGATCCATCTATGTCTTTATCTCTCAAACACTTTGGTGGTTCATTTCTTCTACCCTTGCTTTCGATATGGCAACAATTCCTACATCCATGTATTTAGCAACTTTGTCTCAATCTGTCTAAATCTGTTATAAATTTCTTGCAAAGGTTGGTAACAACGGTTAACAAAAGGGTTTGTTATGAGAGGTGAACCTTGTGAGAATCTTAAAAAAAAAAAAAAACTCTAGCAATAGTCTAATAAATCGATTCTCAACAATTAATTGTTGAATCAAGTACCTTGAAAAATTATGATGTTAATAATAAATTTTCAACTATATGAACACATCAACAAAATTATGTTCAATAAATCCGAGAAGTACTTGAATTGTGAGACATTATTTAGTACATATATATTTGCCACTACTTTTTAATTTATGTGTGATGTCTTTTTTTTCCTTGGTTATACTTTGTTTATTTGCAATGGTGTGATACTATTTTTGTTTTATTCTTTTTTATGTTAGTATAAATAGTTTCAATTGTTAGAATTAATTTCTTTCGTCAAGCCCTATTTAATAATTAATAAGAATGTATGGAGGCTTAATTCGAAAAGAAAAAACATATAAGATATTTCAAATAAAAATGAATTCTTTACATTGTCTGTCAATTTCACCTCACATCATTGTTATTTTCCCGTCAATTATTTAACAGACTTTTTTCATGTTTTCTCTCCCTTCTCTATTTCACTACTATCTTACGGAATACAACTTCATAGAGAACAAGACAATTTTGAAAAATTCCCCAACAAAGATGGTATCAAGTATGATTATTATTAAGCACACATCTAATTCTTAAATTTACAATATGTAAATTGATGTAATATAATCTCAACACGCAGAAGTTTGTAACTATGTTGCTATATAAATTTCTTGCACTATAAAAAATAAGGAGTATTTAAAATTACATTTTAGAAATGAAAGACAAAATCCCCATCTGACACTATGAGCAGCCTAATTAATTACTCTTCTATGCTAATTCAAGAATTGGGGAGAAAATCTAAATGAGAACTTCCAAAGCAAAACTTAAATCAAGACAAGCTAGAAATCTTTGTTACTTTGCAGTTATGAATCCTCCGATAACCGCAAACCTTTCATTCATCACTTTGAACTTTTTGCTTCTTTCGTTTGAATGTTGGGGGACTGCACACAAATAATATATCACAATTGGTATAAATAAAAACCTCATAAAAACACAACAGCCATAAGGAGTGGTGGTCAATTTAATTCCCATCTTTCATCACAAATAAATTGAAAAAACTCAAATAGTGACGCCTAAGACTAATCAAATCAAGATCATGACCACATAATGGTTATTAAGTGGTTCTTGTAAATTGAAAATCTCAAGTATGTCATGTAAAGATAAGTCAGGACCGTGTCATGTGCTAGTCCTACATATGATAATTTCTCCTAAGTTATGGACAACTACTTGAATATTCCACACTACCATATAAATATAAATAACCTTGGTAAACCATATAAATATAAATTAGCTTGGTAAACATACCTTTCAATAAATGTTTGTATATCAGCACCAAGACTTGTATTTAGCTCTTCAATATTTGCATTAACCTCATTGTTACATTTCAATAGGTTGCAAGCATCTAAAACTGAAGCTGATGTATTGGATATAAGTGATGATTCCTTTATCTGTGACTTTAGATGTTCCATCAAAACAAGTGCTGCACAGAGGTTCATTGGAAGTTAGAAAATGTAGGTATTTAGAAATCATGTCACATAAAGGACACAAATTGGATTGGTTTTTATGCACTCAATAGTAAAAATTTCAATTAATTTGCAATGAACGCAGTAAAATTCAATTAAATTCAATTCTAAATCTCAGAAATTCAAATTGCTCGCGCATATCATGAAGCATGACAACAATTCGCTAGGATTTCATTGTATGCATGCGACACTACAGACACAACATCAGCGGACCGGCCAGTGTCCTTCAATGATTTAAATGGATGAAAGCAAGAAAAGAACATCCTAAAATCTTGATTGAATTAATTGTTGAATTATTGTTACATAAACAGAATGTTAGTGCAATCCAGTCACTTTATAAAGGTTAAGATTATAACTAAGTCCTGATAAAAGGGATATGTGTTTTTTATATAACAAATAGTATGACTTCTAGAACATTGCCTCACCATTAATCTTATCATTATACAACAAAACAAACAAAAAAGATACATATATTAACAAGAAATATGCCACAGGGTTTTCTTTTTATTGCATCCACAATCAATGAACATTATTCATATGAAATTTTAGAAAGCATTGCATACAAGGAAAATAAGAGCATAGAGCATACCAATGGCTCGAATCATTTTGAGGTTGAATTTATCAGCCATCTTCTTGCAACCTATCATTTTTGCACGCTGAATGATCAACAATTTCAAGCCAACCAGCATGTCCTGAAAATTTTCAAAATTTGACCATCTTAAGTTAAATTCTTACTAGAGAAATAGCACTTGAAAGTGAAGGAGAAATCCAAATCTAAGAAACAAGCATAACCCCAGTAACCATGAGTAACTGGGTACACCTGAAACTGTATTCGCATATCTAACTTTTCTAAGGTATAGGATATATTACAAGTCATTCTTTAATGAACAAGATATAACCGGCCTACTTAGATTTGCACATATAACCAGGTCTAAGACACAAACTGACTCTGCCACACTGCATTCCTTAATGAACTATAATTCTGATTATTTTGCTTTCACCGGTTCAAATTCTTCCAAAACAATTAAGTTGTAACAAGAAAATAGAATAAGTAGAATGGTGGTAGACTGGGGAAGATATTTATATCCTGCAAGAAAAGGCTTAATTTTACTTTTGGTCTCCCAGATATCACAATTGTCTGATTTCAATCCCTCAGGTTTTAACTATAACAATTGGTTCTTAAGTGCTGCAAATGTGTGATTTTAGTTTTCTAGGTTCTAATTGTGTAAATTGACTTCCTAAGTATTGTAGATATTAGTCTTCTAAACATACCACAAGTCATTGCCACATTATCAAATTCCAATTACATAGGAACTAAAATCACAAATTAGCAACACTTGGAAGTTCTAATTGGCACAAACGAAATCCAGAGGACTAAAATCATACAAGTCTGATGCCCTAAAACCCAAGGTACAATTAATCCCAAGAAAAATCCAAAGCTTTAACATGAAGATATCTTATCTCCATTCCTTTTGTACATCCACCCATCTACCCTCTCCAGTAATATTATGATTCTATTAAAAACTGCTCAAAAGTGTGATTCTTGCATCCTCTGAAATCTCTGACCATGACTTCTGGTATCAAAGTTTTGACCAAAACACTTAAAAACCCTAAACTAACATTATCTAAAGCAACCAACCTAGATAATCTAAAACAAAGAAAACGATCATGAAATGTTATCGACCAAGTGAATGAACAAGTAAAGAGGCTTACAATCTCAGACTCTTGAAGGGAGCAAAGCCAAGCAACATCTTCAATCCCAGTCTGGCAATTTTTATCCGGCTCCACCATGTGTTTCAATCTTTTCTTCATGCGTATGCCCTTCATAAGGCCAAAGTGATGACTACAAGATCTGAACTCCTATTAAAATTTCAATCAAGATAAAACAACTGTTAGTAAGAAAAATGGAATAAAAACAGTGTAGTTCCGAACAACATAGGCCCAAAACAAACCAACCAAGGAAAGAAAATTAATGAAACCTCCTAGTAATAAACAGACTCACTGAAAGATAACACTACAAAACAACATAAATTCAATTTTAGCCTAGTACTGGTGCATAAAAAACCAGGGGATCCCACACATATTGTTTCAATTGCATACAATTAGATTTAACAATTATACCATGCAAGAGGGGATATAGCCATAATATATTTCGCATATATTAAAAAAAACTCACGCAAAAGGCAAATAAGCTTTAATAAGATGCATCTAGACTCATGCATGTAGGCATGAACAAAATTCATTGTTCCTTAGCTTTCAAATTATGTAGTATTGGGTCAAATACCTTGTCCACTTAAAATCAAATATTGGCAATCATACCCCTTCTTTGTCTCGTACCTTTACCAGCTCTTTATTCAAAAGACTATGCAATTACCTTGAGAAAAACCACATACGATATAAATAATGGACACCCAGACCAACACGCTATCCTTCATATTTGTATCAAATAGATCCTATTTAGCAGATTTTATGATCTTTTCTTCGACTAACTGATAACCAGAGGAACATCAACGATAAGCACGTTCAACAATGACTTAATCGTAATTACTATAGCAAAAAAAAAATAGTGTTAACAATCTAACAATCAGAGAGTTTAAGGTCTCAACGTAAATACAACAAATATGATCATGTGACAAACATCAACAAGCATTGGGAACAACACGAGAAGGAATTAGAAACGTAAGTGCTTGAAGCATACGCAGAAGAAACAAGAAGCCAAAATGCACCGATGTGATTTGAGAGAGTACTCCAATCAAACGAGATAAAGCAATCATCTTAATCAAGAAACCAGACCTCAGCACACCATAAAGTCAGAAACTCATCCCAAAATCCAAAGAACTCAGAAAATGCCTATACCAAAACTTAGAAACCGCATCCATCCGAATTCATGTTCAATCACACATCAAACCACCAATCTAGTGCGTTTAAACCCAAACAGAAAAATTAAATCCAAAGTTATAAACGACGACGCATATAGGTTATCTAATTTTTCAACAAAAGCAACTCAAATGCACACTCCAAGCCACTCAAAATCAACTCCAATTCGGTCAACAGTCCATGGTAAAATTCGATTAAATCCCAATCAGTTTCTGAATAAATTATTAACCAAACGAAAAAAAAAACAAAAAAAAAGAGAAGGAAAGGGAAAGTATTTGGTACCCGCAACGACGGCCTCGTCGGATTTGCGAGGACACGAGGATAATGAGTCAACGCTGCAAACCCGTTACTGGCGTGACTGATACTGCAGTGAGAGTCCGCTACTGTGCGTTCGTGAGGCAGTGGCGTTAGGGTTTTTTGATTGCCCCTCTCTGAAGAAAGAAGAATCACGTTCCGCTTCCCCTTCTCTGTTTCGTAGTGTATGTGTTCTCCTGTTCTCTTCCCCGTGAGTGAAGTGAGGTGTGCGTGAGCCAATGGTGTCGTGTGTGAATGTTGGTGAGGTGTGCCTTGATGTTAGGGTTTTGGAGGGTGTCACGTGACGTCTCAAGAGCGGATGAAGGTTTTGGGAGGTGAAAAAGAAAAGAAATTAGGGTGTGTAAGATATAAAAGTATAACTGAAAAGGTGGTAGAAAACGAGGACATACAGGTGTGGATAATAAAAGGGGTGTCAACAAAACCTATAATTTTATTTTTCTTCTTTTATCATTTTTGTAAGAAATTTTTTATCTAATTTTGGATTTTATTAATCAAACATTATTATCAAAAGAAAGGTTCTAATTTTTTACTAACCTAAATTAATTTAATTAATTTTTAATTTTTAATAGATTAATTTTTCAAACAAAAACTAACTAATCTCTTTTTTTTTATCGATGACAACTTATATATTTTTCAAATCTTATATAAAATTTTGTATTCATCCGAAAAAAATCCGTTGACAATTATATAAATATAAAATAAAAATTTTAAATAATTATATCATTGAGTGAAAATGTGTCTCATAAATAAGTTAGAAAACTAAATCTCAAATAAAAGTTAATAGAAATTTGTTAAATTAATTATAAACTATAGATAAAAATGAAAATAAATATAAAAATTAAGACGAATATTACAAAAGTGTGGAAATAATAAAAAAATGAACATTTTCTATCAAAATCCGATATAATTAAAATTTATAATAAATAAATATTTATTAAATATTAATATCACTGACATATATATATATATATATATATATATATATGTGTGTGTGTGTGTAAAACTTGAAGTATAAAAAAATAAAAATGATATTAATAATAATTACACCAATGATAATCTTAATTGTAAGACCCACTATTTTTCTTTGTTAATTTTTTGCCATAAATACAAGAGGTTGTCCCATATCTGTTTGGTCTAGGGCAGGTTTATAGGGAGTCCAAGTCCCTAAATCAGCCTAACACTCCTAATCCCATCTCATTTTCAGAGAATATTCGTTCTCACGTTTTCCTTGCTTCCCAATAGAAAGCTCTGCTAGGGTTTGGTCCCCTCTTGGTCAAGCTAGCTTTAAGCTCAACTCTACTTCACGTAAGTTAACTCTCAGCTCATACTAGTTTCTTTCTAAGGCTCCTTTCGTATTTTTTCGCTAGAGGTCCACTATGGTAACCTCGTTCCTTTCTGTGTCGTTGTTCCAATTCATAAATCTGCTCTTGGAGCTACTGGTTTCGTTGGCTTAAGAGTCAAAGTCTGATATTAGCCCTTTCCAGGTAAAGGAAGTTAGGGTTATGCTAAATCTTTGGTTTTCATGCTTGCTTGGGTGATATTTCATGATTTGTTTGGATTGTATGCTGTTGTGAGCTTATGAGATGTCTTATTGTGTTGTTTGGGTTGTGTTGTTGGACTGTTGCACGAGAGAACAATGGTGAACATTGGTTTTCTCGCCCAAGCGAGCATGTCTCGCCTAGGCGATATTACCATAGCCTCGCCCAGGCTCTTTTACGCGAGTTATCGCTCAGGCGACCAACCCTATTTTGAGCGAGCGAACGTCTCCCTCAGATGAAGGGAGTCTTGCGTAAGCGAAAATGCACAGAAGGCTATTGTTCCTGTATGACGACCTTTCGCCTAGGCGAAAGGAGCTCGCCTGAGTGAGAGTCCTTTCGCCTGAGCGAGACCTTTCAACCTGAGCGAGGAGCTGGACGAGGGTGCTTGGCTATTTTGTTGCTTCTTTGTTCTTGGATAGTTGGCACTTGCTTGAATTGAATTGTTATGTTATGTTAAAAGCATGAGATGAATGATTATGCATGAGTGATATGGTTCATGGGTTGAGAATGATAGGTTTGTTATGATCTTCGCATGTGATTTAAATGGGATGGTTGATTATCAAAGTGACATGGTGTCGGTATGAAATACACTTCTATATTCATGGATTGGGAGGGATGAGTTGGAATGGATTCAACATGGAATATGAATTAGGATTGATTATAAAGGTTGGCATGAGATTTATATGCATGATAAATGTATCATTACTTTGTTGGTTGAATATGATTGGTATGTGGACAGGACATAATTCCATGAGCCTCTAGGTGAGACCTCATTGTGGTGCTTCAGTGGTCGGGACGTAATTCCATGACCCTTGTTAGTGAGAGTTCATGGTGGTGCCCCATCTATATAATTTGGTAAGGATTCAAGGTAAGGTTGTATCCTGACACTCTAATGAGTCAGTTAGTCTCATACAGAGCGGACTGACTCTTGTGGTGAGAGTAGCAGGAGGCTTGAAATCCATTAAGGGCTAACCTTGTGGGTTGGGGTTGAGATAATGTAACACTTAGCTCGGGGGTGAGCAGCTCGGTAGAGCAGGGAAATCCATCACAAGTGCAAGCATCCGCCGAATCCGACTAAATTATATGTATCTGGATGAGTCGAGTCTGAATTTTAGTGTATTGTTTGCAAGTCATAACATGATTGGATGATGTACGTATATCTGACTATGTAAGAGATATAATTGTATGATAAATACTTTTTTTTTTCTGCTCTAGCCTACCCTCTGTTGTTTGATGTATGTCTTGTATGTGTGGTTTCCTCTTTTTGCGATGATCATCAATTTATTGATGTGAGCAGATGCGAGAAACACCCTGGTCAACAGAGAGATGATGGTTTCGCTGCGTAGCCCACCTAGGCTGGATTCTACTATTTTTGACTTTATTATAGGACTATGGCCCATGTATTACTTGTTCTTTAAATTTCAATTTGATTAATGTTGAATTTTGTATCTTGTTTAGTTTTGGCATTGTTGTGTGCCTTGAATATTGTAAGGAGTAGTGTTTGGGCTCCAAAATCGCACTACTATATTATTCTATGTGACGTTTCTTTTAATTAGGATGATTGATTAAATGGGACGTTAATTAATCATATCATATCACCTTTATTTCTGAAGAATTTAATTCTTTAAATAAAAATAAAAATGTTATACAATGAATACAAATATTTAAACGTGATTTCTCTAAATCATTATAAAATGTTAAAAATTATCTATCTTAATAATATGCTACTTATATGAATATATATATATATATATATATATATATATATATATATATATGAAACACACGTGTCTATGCCCATATACAACATATGTATATACTTTTGTTTTACAATAATAAAAGAATAAAATTAAATTTTATCATTATTATTAAATTTATAAAAAATATATCAATTAAGTATGATAGGATATCATCGATAAGATTATTCATTAAATATTATCCTCCTTTGGGACAGAGTCTAGCACATTTGTTCTTGAATCTTAACCCTAAGGTTAAAAAAAGATAAAAAATCAATCATCCATACTTGTACATCTATATGTTCTTCATCATTTAAGTGTCAAGACCAATTTAATTAATGGGAAATGATACATTAACAAAAAAAAATTTGACAAAATTTGACAGACTACTAAATAAAGTAAAAAAGTACTACTTCTATTACTTCTTTTTAATTGAAAAATAAAAGGTTAATCTACTTCAATCCTATTTATAGAAAACTTGTCAACTTTGTCAAAATATTTTTTATCAAAACATCATTTTCCTTAGTTAATATATGCTCTATCTCACTCTTAATTGACCAAGATGCCTAAGAAACAAAAATTATAATAGACCACTAATCCAAATTAAAGTTAAAAGTTTGATTTCTACACATGGATTTTTGATTCATTTTGATCTTATCTATTTTTTTCTCATCTAAATCTGTATTTTATAAAATAGACTCAATGTAATTCTTTATGTTAGATTAACATTAGCGTTATCAAAACTAGAAAGATTCTAAGATAGAAACCCAAATTTTAACACATGACAGATTAATTTAAATTTTAACATATAATACTAATAAATCATGGTAACACAAATTTAACACATGGAAACGTGACAGATTAATTTAAATTTTAACATATAATACTAATAAATCGTGGTAACACAAATTTAACACATGGAACCATATTGAACTTATTTACAGAAATAAAAACTTAATTGAATAAAAAAATATAAAAAATAATCTAAAACGTAAATCTAAAACGTAATCCATTCAAGTTATCATAGATTTTACTTATGTCATTTTTCATCTTATGAATAATAAATTTACATTGCCATCTTGCAAATGTTCTGAAGTTTTATACTATCACTTATGTTGTCCCTATGAACAGCCTATCAAGTCTTTTTTTGGCAGCAAAAAATGGCTAAAATAGTAGGATACAAACGGGTCATCATGCTTCACCTCGTCAAAAAGAATATAAACGATATATAGAGAATTAGCCAAATGCTATCTCCTGAAGAACTTCAAGTGTCTTCATATGAACCTGAAAGGCAAGAGTAATAAACAAGAGAAAGAATAATTAGGTGATCATAGACATGGCTGTTTGTTTACTTTAGAAGATAATTTAATCAGCAAAACCAAACATATATTCGCGTGATGCCACCAACCATCACGGCTTCCACTAACAATAATGCTCTATAGGAGTAACAATTGACTATTTAAGATTTGAACAGTTCTTCAGGCACAATCTATTTAGCTTAAATAAATGGGGATGAGGAAATTTTTGTGTAGCAAGCTTGCCTTCAAATGTCAAACTTAGGATCTATTTGATTTGAGAAAATATTTTCAGTTACCATGTCCTATTTTCACAATATAAAAGTATATCTTCTTTTAACTGTGATAAGAAATGAAGAAAATTACTATTTTATTGTTTTTATCATTTTCTACACAAAGTTACAAATCTTTGAAAACAAAATTAATGTAGCATTTATTGTGATTAGTTTGAAAACATAATATGAAAACAGGGAACGTTTTCCTGAACTAAACAAGTCTATAGGGATATTTGGATTGAGAAAACTATTTTCTGCTTGGTTTCACCGTTTCCAATACAAGGAACTTTCTAGCACATGAATACGCTAGTTTTTATAGTACATACTCTACAGGGACATTGACCTTGAAAATAGAAATATTTATGAACTTGAGAAAAAGAACGTACCCATTCCAGATGTTGTGCAGTGATGCCAGAGTCAGTTCCAGCATATAAACCAGACAAAACCTGTTAAAATAAGAATTGAGAAACATTAGTTTGAAATGCATTACAAAATTCAAGATCATTCAAATCTAATGTGACAATCAGAACGTTTATCAAAAAGTATGGGAGACGGTATCATGGTTAAAAAGATCAGGAGTCCACCGTGTGAAATTTTCAACTGGACCAAATATTTTATGTCCACTTGGCTCCAAAATAATACATTCAACACAAAAAGAATGATGTAGCATTTGCATTACCTTGGATACAGTCTCAAGAAACATGCCAGGGCGTACTGGAAGTGTCTTCTCTCCTGTTAAAATTGGCTGCATATCATTGCACGCAAGTTAAATATGCTTAAAGTGTCTATAACTTGCACTCATAACAAAACACACCCCTTAGTTAAATAACACGCGAGCAGGATGCAATTCAACCCACCTTTCCTAGAAATTCAATTGGTTCGGGATCCATAGTGTCTTCCTCATCGTACTTGTCTGCACCTTCATCTTTTCCTTGCATCACATTTCTTATCATATCAAGCACCTTTTTCCCAGGTTTTAGAGCCACCAATTTGCTCAAGAACTCCACCTGCACAGTCAACAGTTTTAAGGATGCCAAGATAGTATTTCTGTCACAGAAAGATGATATCTGTGTAGTTTTGATTTCCCATCACTTTTAGCAATAAACAGCAATATCTTGTGAAACAGAAATGTTGTGCCAGGTAAATATTTCAGTAGAAGTGACAACCATGCTAAAACCAAAATATGGAAACTATATTTCAAATACCTCAGGCTGAGGAAGCGTATAGAATCCACGGTGGTTTCTTTCATCCATAATTCCCCCTCCCATCATATTGCGAGCTTCTTCTCTAATCAAAACAAGTCTTGCAAGTAGTTTTCGGTCTGGGATAACACGACGATTTTCCATTGCCTGAAAAAGTATGGCCCAACACCAAAAATTAACCAGACAGTTTGGGTAAGAATTGAAGCTGCTCCCGAGAGACAAGGAAATAATTTAATAAACAGACCTGGTAGCAAAACAAAAATAACTAAGAGAGTACATATCATTATAACCCAAAATTTTAGAACCTTCTAAGTCAACTACTCTATAAAGTCAGCTACACCTAAATTGAGAAGGCACTCAGTAAATTTGATTCGTATGATTTGCAGATGTGAGAATGAAAATAATCGATTATAAGAGGGTATGAAGCATTTTGTGAATCGTGACATGTAAAAGAGGCTAAAGCAATTTAGACCAATCCCAAGGTCTTCCAAGTACATTTTGCTCTCATCATCCCCATACAACGACAATAAAATCGTTACCCAAGTATGAGTACTAGACATTTTAAAGTTCAACAGACAATCTCAGTGGATATATATAAGTGAAGTTTCTATAAATACCTCCAACAAATCATCAGCTTGATTAGCTATGTCATTTAGATTTGCCCCTGGAATATGAATCTTCAAGTCATTCTCGCCTTTAAATGCACCACCACCAGCTGCAACTCGGCGCATCAATTCATGCCGGCTATCCTTTTTTGGAGTTCTACACAGAAGACCAACTACTTGAACCTAAAAATATGAAGGTGAAAATTCCATATTAATCAAAAGAGCGTAATCTGGAGCTGCCCTTTGGTTAGAAAATTATCAAGAAGTAGCTAAAAAAAGTTCCTTACATGGGGCGGACATTTTTTTGTTAGATGTGATAACACTGTCTCTTTGATCACTTCCAACAGTTCCTTGCGCTAAAAGGAAATAATATGAAATACATAAGCAGTATATTCCAAATCACAACTTCATGAAAGTTTCACGGCTCACCAGCACAGAAAATTATGCTATAGGAATCATCAATTAAAGGATACTAACAGCAATGAAGTAAAATTTTCAGGGCAGTGTGGTTGAAGGACACAAAATATCATGTTGATAACAAATGTCTGGTTGCTTATTTGAGTTCAAATACGCTGCTGCAGTCAGTAAGACTCACGATACAAAAAAAAAATTAATTAAAATGCACTCTCGGTGTAAAGGTATTTCACACTATTATCCAATCATGATTACCATGCATTTTAAGATTAATGATTTCTGAATAACTATACTTGTGACTGGAAAATGTGAGCAATGTTTAAGAGAGTTCAATTGATCTCTTAATTAACTGTTTCATTTATATGTGTCTTACATCAGTAATGAAATAAAAACTTAAACAAATCTTAATGAAATACTTAAGATGAATTCTTACTGATTGGCAGTGTAGAAATATTTTACACTAATAGTGTATCAAATTCATTTCTTAAAAAAATGAAAACATTACCCTGTTTCTATTTACAAGGGTTTCTTCTGTAGATTTGCTCAAAATATAATTACAAAAAAAAAAAAAAAAAAAAATTATGAAAAAAAAAAAAAAAAAAAAAAAAAATCTTGGCAGAACAGAACACATGGATTTCTAACTTCATCTAGATGAGTTATAATCTCTTAAGAAAGCCATACCTTATCATCCTGGTCCTTCTCAGAAAGTTGAATCATGTAGTCAAGGGCTGTCATGAAATCAGACTCCATCTCATCAACTCTCTTTCCTATAACTCCTTGTGCAGCCAACTCCACTGCCACTCTCTCAGAATCCTCGTCCATGTCCATGTCATCCAACTGAACACAAATTTGTACACATAATACAAGCTCATGAATCATCACACATTTTGATTCACTAATTATCAAGTAAAGAACCACAAAAATAAATATTTGCAACAAGAAGAAAAACTAATCACTGCGAATACTTATACAAAACTGACACAAACACACAAATAATCAGTTATCTTCACCGAGAAAATGTGTGACAAGCATGCATAGCCACACACAGAAAAAAATTCAACAACGAAATCTTTTAAAATTACCTTAAACCAAAAAGTATATCAACACCATGTCAATGAGAAATAAACTATAGAAGAATTTAGCTAGAGCAGAACGATGAAAAAATTAATTAGAACATGTTGAATTTTATTGGAAAAAACCAATTAAACTTCAAATTAAATAGCAATTTATACAATAACAAGAAATATATCAGTTTCGAGCGAGATTGGCCAACCTTCTACATAAGCACTTCTAGGTGAGAAAAATATAAAGAAAAAATGCAATAAACTGTCCATAACAAAAATTAGCTTATGTATAAACTCATTTGTGTAAGTTCTCATGTATAACTTCTCAAAATTCTTCTTTTGAACTTATATATAAATTAATTTTAGTTTACAGAGAAGTCCAGTTCATTCTTTTTTCTTATTTTTCCATCCTAAAACACTCCGTAGAAGTTTGTCCAAATAAGCTTGTTCTCCAGTCTCTTTTAGAAGTGTGTTCTTCACTGTTGTTACAAAGAAAGCTACAATATCTCATTTCATGAAAAGAAAACATTAACAACAACCTTAAATGCGACGAAGTTTAACTCTGAAGAATACAAATTCAACCTCTTTCCCTAGTAACAAAAGTAACAGTGGTAGTAACTCACAAGGGTAATCATTTCTTCCAAGACAGATATAACTTGTTCCCCTCCTCTAAGGAAGGATTCCGTGTGAGTAGGCTCTGAAAGCGACTTTCTGTTTTTCCTCTTTTCATCCTTCTCCAGTTCCGGATATCCTCCACCCACCTCGTAACTACCAATGGATGCCGAAATGCGATTCTTTCCAGTGAGCTTTTTCAGCCTCAACCTGCATCGGTGCTGCGAGGAACTTAATTTTGGACAGAAAGATTGGAAAAGATTGGGATAGGTGTAGGAGCAAGAGGGTGCAGAAACAATCATCTCGTGGATTTCAATTCATAATTATCTTCTTCAAAGCTTGGGGTTTTTTCACATTCCAGGGTTTTAGCACAATGAAAATATTGAAAAAAATAGAACAAAACTATGTTTTAAACTAGGTTTTTAATTAATAATCAAAACATTTTAACAAAGCCGTCTTAGCTCAGCTGGTAGAGCGCATGGCTTTTAACCATGTGGTCGTGGGTTCGATTCCCACAGACGGCGGCGCTTTCAATATTAATTTAAATAAATTTTATGATTTGACTTACATACATACCAATCAACACATTCGACTTCCCTCTCAGTTTCATTCTACACAAATCAAGTACTTCAAAGAACAGAAAAGACCTTAAAACAAACCAATCCATACATGCAAGAGTTCTCTTGCTCTCAGGGTAGGAGGACAAACCATCATTTCAGGCTTTTTCTCATTATAAAAACCATACAATGCATCAATGTAGTCAGGTTTGTAGATTCCTTCAGTTTAACCCTCAAAATTAAATGATAGACAGATACTTATTCATGCTTCTTTCCTTTGGTTAAATAGTGTATTAGAAAACTAGCTAGTTATTCAAGTTTTACAAATTGTTAGAGATAGACGAAGTTGTTGAAGAACCGGTTGAACAACAAGTTTCCCATCAGTAAAGCAACATTAAAAAATCTACCAAAATCAATAGATTAATCAATAATTTCTAGTAATAAGAAGTGTATTTATTATAATCAGATTATAATATCGAAGTTGAAAATGATCGTGAACGGAAACAAATGAAGAATTTTTAAGTATTTCAGTATATCCAATAAGTTTTGTATCGTTTAGGAGTTGAGTTCGAACGAAGCGAAATTTAAATATTTTTTCCTTTTATTTTTTTTAAATATATTTTAAAAATAAAACTGTAAGAGAACTCGATATTACAAAGTTGCTGTCATTAAAGATCAGAGTAATCCTCCTGTAGGAGAAGGTCGGAAATTTCACATATATATTTACCGAATTAGTTTTCCAAAACACATTTTATATTTGTAAAGCATTCTCTCTATTCTCCCTCTTCTTCTATTAGGAATTCTAAATCACACATTGGATAAAAATAAATATGATGAAAATATATCAATAAAAGGACTCTTACATCTTAATTATTTTAGGTTGAAAATAATATTATGTTATCTTCTTTGGACTTGTTCAGTTGACACCTCATTACTGTCTAATCTTCCTTGTATTTCTCTTCCAATAAACTTAACAGTAATATTAGAGCCCGTTTGAGATTGATATTTTAGTTTTTTCTGTTAATAATGATGAGGATGCAGTAAGCAAAAGGCTGTGTATTTAGGCAAGCAGCAAAGAAGCATTTTTCTTGTGCAAAGTTTCAAGCCTAAAGGGAGGTAGGTTTTGGAAGCTTCTATCGTGAAGAAGAAGCTTCGGAGTTATCCTAAGAGTGAGTGACATACCTGAGAGATGTGAGGGTGGGGATATTTAAAAAGATTTGATAACCAAAGATAGAAAAATGGTGTTTATATTTAGTAATTATGGAAGTTATGTTTAACAAATTGGAACGAAACCTCTAATTTTAGATGAAACTTTTCATATATTAGATTTTTTTTACTATGAATGTCTTGTTAGTTCTGAAGTTGTTCTTGAGTTTATCAGTTGTAATTTGTAGGCATGGGTCTTCTGTTAGCCAATGTTATATGAGATATTGCTTCAGGAATTTCTCTAGATCCTATTGGAAGAATACCTTCCAGTACAAGCAAATCAAACACAAAGCGACTCTGTTCCATGCTGATTCTAGAAGAATGTATTTATGGTGATGGGACAGTCACATTAGTCCCAAGAACTCAAAATGGCTCCAAGAGAATCTAACTGATAATTCTGATTTTGGAAGCACTTCCGTTTACGATGTTGACATAGTTGCTATTCATCATCTGACACCTTGATGGTTAGAGATTAAATTGCATCCATCTCTTGTTTTCTCATGTATAAGAGAAAGGAATGCTTCTGTAAATCCTGAAACAAAATTTAATTGAACACGATTCTTCTTCTCCTTTCTTTTTAATTCTAGTTATAATATTTGTTTGATAACATATAATTGCTGGTGCTGATATAAAACCTTGTAAAATTTGGGCTTCTAAAACAATTATTGATAACATCTTAAGATTATTGGACTGCTACAAAGTGTTATGGTTTATCATTTGTAATTGTCAATGTATACTACATGTTACTATTTTTAGTATTTGGTGTTTCTTATTTCTAAATAGATAAATTAATAATAATTTTAAAATGTTACAAAATGCAATACGTAGCAATTTTTGATTGTTATAAAATAAGATAATTGGTAATATTTTTTTAAATGTTAGAAAATGTATAGAAAACAATTTTTTAATTATTAGAAAATATATAGATAACATTTTTCAAACATTAAAAAATAAAAATTGCAATATTTTTGTAATGATAATAAAGATATTAATTGGTAACAATTTTAAAAATATACTAATGATACATAAAAATGTTAAATGTTGTCTTTGCTTTGCACATGACTATAAATTTTTAGACTTTAACAACATTTTTTAAATGTTACTAAATAACAGTGTGTTTTCATAAAATTTTGATATCAATTTATAAATCTGATCCACTTCTCTTCCCTCTCTGCAATCCCCACGATCTTATTCCATTCATGTTCAGCAACATGCAACTTACAAATTTAATTACTAAAGCCGACTACAGAAACAACATGAGGATTTTGTAAGTTAAAAAGTAATTGGAGTTTGGTGGATAAAAAAATAAAACGAAGGACAAAGTAAACTAAGATATATTTCTACAGAAAACTTGGATTCAATACATATAAGAAACTCATGATTGAATGAATCTTAGAAAATAAGACAATTCAATGCATAAAGATAAACTATATTACATATTTCTAGAATTTGAAAACCTCCTCCAACTATCTTGCATAAAATAATAACAACTTAAGAAGATAAATTCCATATAGGAAAACCATGCTCGTCTCCAATAAGGATTAATGTAGAGAGTGGCAACAATTACCAGCAATACCGATGTGTATGCCACAACAAAACTTACACCAAAAGCATGCATGTCAATCGGAGTGTCATTGTCTTCATCATTTGGAGAAATGGTAGGTGATTGTGCATAAGGATGACAACTTTTTACCAATGGAGGTCCACAAAGAAGAGAATTTCCTTCATAGCTGCTTTCATCAAAGGTAATAAATTGGCCTTTTCGCTCGGGTGTATCACCCGATAAGTTGTTATGAGCAACACTGAATACAGCAAGAGAGCTCAACTGATTTAGTTGAGGAGGAATTTGACCACTCAACATGTTGAAAGAAAGATCCAAACTCTCCACTTTTACTAAATTAGAGAATGTAGTTGGAATTTGTCCAATCAAATCATTGTGAGACAAGTTAAATGCTCGAATTCTCGTCAAGTTTCCAAGCTCAGACGGAATACTTCCGTTTAGTTTATTGCTGGATAAATCAATTCCGGACATATAAATAAGGATGCTTGTTGTATATGTGTAGGATCTTTTCTTCGTAGTGAACTCTGCTTTCTCTTTTATATTTGGTATTAACATAGAGTATTTGCCATTGTCTATACGAACATAGCCATTAAATGCAAGCCATAATACTTGAGGGTCATCACTCTGAAAAGGCACTTTACCCAAGCAATTGGGTATTGGACCAACAAAATTGTTATCAGAAAGGTCTAGTATACTTAAATCTACCAATTGGCATAACTGCTCTGGTAAATGTCCTGTAAAGCGGTTACCTTTCAAAATGAGTATGTTCAACCTTGTATCAGCAAGATCTTGTATCAAATCTTGAATGCCACTAGTTATTTCATTGTAGCTAAGGTCTAGCATCACTATGTAAGATGTGTTGGTGAACATTGTTTTGGATAAACCACTTAACCTGTTGTTGCTCAAATGGATATAATTCACTGAACCATTGGCAAAAGATGGCACATAACCTGTCAAATTGTTGTTTGAGAGATCTAGATATGATAGATATTCAAGTTCCACTAGCCTTGTCGGAATAGACCCTTCAAGATGATTGTTGGACAATGAAAGTGTTTGCAAATTTGACATATTTCCTATCACAGTTTGAAGTGTCCCCACTAAATTGTTATAGCTCAGATCCAAGCGTTGGAGAGATGAGTTAAAAAAGCTACTCGGGATGCTTCCATAAAGGTTATTGTCATCTAAGTACAGCTCCTCCAAGTATTTCAAAGTTGGAAATATGGGTCCATCTAGCTCATTGTGTGAAAGTGTCAAGATTTTGAGTTTAGAGCCATCCCTGGATATGTTCTTTGGAATCTCTCCTGATAAAAGATTATCTGAGAGATCCAAAGTATCCAATAAGCTCATTTGCCCAAACTCAGGAGGAATTGAACCTTGGATGTGATTTCTAGACAAGTTTAGAAATTGCAAATTTGGTAAAATTAAACTAATATTGTTATTGGGGATTTGGCCAGTTATATTATTGTCAGATACATCAATTTTCGTCATGCTTGTAAGGGGATGTGATGGTAGCTGGAGAACACCTTTGAAAGAGCAATTTCTAACAACAAGCTCGGTCAACTTTGTGTTGTTTTCAAACAACCAGTTTGGAAACACTCCTTCCAATCTACAACTAGTGAAATCTAGTTTAGTCAAGCTTCTTTGATGTAAAAGAAACCTGGGGAGCGGAAGAGAATCATTCTCGGTTGTTGAATGCAAACTAAGCTCTTGTAATTGAAATTTAGGAATCCAAGTTTGCAGACTAGGTTGTAAGTCCAAAATGACTTTGTTGCCGTCACCATATATGAACTTAAGGTTTGAAAGGTTGGCAAATGGTGTAAAAGAAAGAGGAACTTCAAATTGGTTTTGTGTAAAACCAAAATATTCAAGTGATGTAAGACTAGCAATATTTGAATCAAGTTGTCCACTGAATTTATTTTGTGAAAGTTCCAACTTCCGAAGAGATGTCATGTTCAAGAAAGATGAAGGAAGCGATCCAACAAATGAATTTTGGCTTAGATCTAACTCTTCCAGATTTTTCAGCTTAAACCAATCTGAAATATAAAATTTTGAAAAAAAAAGTCATCTTACTGAGGACACAATGCAAAGGTGTAGAATAAATATGTGATGATTCACGATAAAAGGAAATCTAAAAACTACAATGATAAATTAAATTACCTGCTGGAGGAAGGGTGCCACTAATCTTACAATTAGAAGCAGATAAATTTTTCAAAGAAGTCAATTCCCCAATACTTTTGAAAAACTCAGTGTCAAGGGGAGAACTAGAGTCCAGCGCCAAGTGTTCAAGGTTTTTTAAATCACGAAAATCTGCACAATAGAAAAAGAAGTTATATAAACCTTAATTTAATAGTGAAACTAATTGAGTTAGAGTAAAATAAAAAGTATTTCCACCTCCAGCAGTAATATTTCCTATAATCTCATTTTTGATCATAGAAAGCACTCTAATAGATGAGAAAGGTTGTAGTGATTCCCTGAGTCTGCTTCCATTTATCATATTGTTATCTAAATTAAGGACTTCCAATTTTCTTAGACCTTTTGAGCCTGTAACTAAAACATGGAAATAATATTTAATTTGTCATCACATAACAAAACAGATACAGAAACTATGCACTGTAAGGAAATAATAACATGCTTTACAACTGGAATTAAATTGTATTATAAAGAAACCGATTAATACTTTTTTATATCAGTGCTTTAAATACCTTGATGGACAACAAAACTGTTAATTTTGTTATAACTTAGATCAAGACTCTCCAAACTGGTTAACGCCAATAATCCTGTTAGAGACAAATAGAGAATGAAATGTTATAATCATTCATAGAATAATAGTACTACTCTTTCTTCGCTCATATACAATAATAATCTCTGCACAATATAAGTCCAACCACCATAAAATATCTATTATGAGAAGTGACTGCCAACGTGATGAAGCAGTAGAATACATCAAGTTAACTATACTCACCACTTATATCAAGCGATCCTCCTAATTCATTGTCTTTTAATACAAGGGATTTCAGACGTTGAAGCCCACTTAGAGATGAAAGAAATTCATTGGAGAAATTGTTAATTTGGTTATAACTTACATCAAGAATCTCCAAACTCGTTAAAGTCAATAATCCTGTTAGAGACAAGTAGAGAAGGGAATGTTATAGTCATGTTTACTGATATAAAAAAATCTAAAAACTGGCAACATACCTAACAACATAGGTACTGTTTAAACTAACATATATTTTCAACCAACCAAAAGGAACGATGAATATTTGAAATATAGGAAGTGTGACATACTAAGAATGGATGTTGGAGGCAATTGACTGTATCCTAAATCTAAAGACTTGAGAGATGAAAGTTCACTAATAGCAGATGCAATATCAGTGTCATTGAAGTTGTTGCTAGACAAGTCAAGGACCTCAAGATTCTTCAACTTAGAGCATAAACCTGCAAGGTAAAAAACCGTGTTAGATAACATTTTATCCTAAAGCGATTATCCTTAGAAATGAAATGGGAAAATTATTCGACCTTGAATATGCATATCTGAGTCCAAATCATTGTGAGACAGATAGAGTTCCTTGAGAGATGTGAATCCACCGAGAGATGGCAAGATGTCATTAGTCAAAGAGTTCTCACTTACGTCAAGGACCTCTAATCTAACCAACTCCGATGACAGACTTTCAAAAGCTAAAGGCATACACATGTATCAGTAATCATGTATAATAATTATAGAGATGCTTATTACATCATCATAACACAAGAATGCATATCCTCACCCTTGAACGTTTCATCGAACCCGTTGTATGTTGGATCGAACCCGTTGGATGATAGATATAGAGTCTTGAGAGATGGAAGGCGATTCACACAAACTACAATGTCGGTGACACCCATACCATTCTCAGTCAAGTCGAGGACTTCCAGATTTTGCAACCCTGCAAAGTATTCAAATCAAATGGAAATAACTATTTTTTTCATGTTTCACTTTCACTGAATAAATCATGATGAAGATCAAAATGTGTCGGAGAATAACCTTCACTGTCCGCACAATCTAGTATCCCATAAATACCCCCCAAGTTGAGACTCTTCAAATCTTTGAAGACAACAAGATTAGCGTAACTTAAATACCGAAGGCCTTGAAGATTAAGTTTGGCCACTCTCCCTGTGGAGGAGTTGCACTCCACTCTTCCCCATTCACAACAATCTGTGCCTTCCCACAGCCAAGACAAAGCGAATTCAGAAAGGGAATTTAGACCCAAAAGAGCTTCTCTCTCTTCCTTCCAACACCCTTCACACCATATCACTTCCACAAAAACAAAAATCAATAAACTCACACCAACGTTCTTCATTTTCATCTTTATATTTTGCAACAAAGGATTTGGCCGTTTAAATAAGAATGAACCAATTAAAGTAAACTAATTTATCGCTGAGTCAAAGTTGGTGGCGACCGCGGTTTTCTACTATGGCTGTTCTCTTCATCAACGGTCTTAAACAGTATATATTAATATATCTATATATATATATATCTTTTATTTGATGAATTGGAAGTTGAAAAAAAGCAGAGGCTCCATAAAGGTAGGCAAGTGTGAAGATGAGTGTAGCTCAACCCAAAAGCCGTGACTACTGCAAGTAGTACTACCAAGTAATACTTTCCTCGTCATTTCGTCAAACAAGTTGTCTTCTGCCATGATCCAAATTGCTCAATTATTTTTGGTAGTGGGAATTAACTAATACCTTTTCATACCTCTTTTTCGTACGCGCATGGGACATTGCTTTGCTATACCATACGCAAAATGGAAGTTTTTCATTTCCTCATCTATTTCTATACACAAACATTTGAATTAGAACAATGACAACAAAACGACAAGTGACTAAAATAGGAGAAAAGGAAAATAAAAGAAGGAATTGATGAAGAAATATAATAGAGAAAAAAAAATACCTTAAGTTAAAACTATTATAACTTTCTCTGTCAAATAGAAAAATACAAAAACTTACATAACCTCAGGAAAAAATCTCACTCTTAATTTATCTCTAAATAACATGGAAAATATAAATAAAAAGCAAGAAGGAATTTTGAAAAGATTCCACCAAGGCTTTCTTTAGTAGCCTCGAAAGCTTTGAATTAGTTTAAAGAAACCCATTTACCGTATAAAAACCTTTGTCAAACATTGAGTCTTCCTCCAATTACAAAGAAACAATAAAATTATTAGGATTTTTATAATATGTGTAAACAATGATGAAAGTAGACAGATCACTAATGTTTTGAAGCTTCCTCCAACGAGTCTATTCCAATCATTTTTCATTTTATCTTCTTTCAACAAGTGAAAGTCTTCTTCAAACTTATGACCCTTAAAATAGTAAAATGATCAAATTGGTACCTAGAAGCGAGTGACATATTACTTTAGTCCTTAGAAACATATGGCATTAAATTCATCTCGCGAAGTAAAAATCTCTTAATTTTGTTATTAATTTAGTTCTTTAGTAAGAATGACAAATAAATCTCTGCTCCCGTAGGTATTATTCGAACTCGTTCCCGTTTCAACGGAGAATCCCACATCGATTGGATATGGGTACGGGGAGTCCCCGACTTTTTCAATTGGGTATGTGGATGGGTATGAGGATGTATATATCCCACCATAATACCCGTTCCCGCCATATTTGGTTTGTCATGAAACTCATTCGCATCTCCAATATATTTTTCATCTTATCATAACCTTATATAATCATGTTAAAATGATGTATGTCAATAAAAAAAATTTTATGTCTCACCTTTGAATATTTCTATTATTTTTTAAATATTTTTATTTTATTGTATATTTTCCTTTCATATGAGAATGTTTAATACTATCAATTTAAGTGTTTAATAGCATAAATCTTTCATTTACTAGCATAAAATATTTGTTTCATTTGAAAAACTCTTTTGTTTCTCTAAAACAATTTTCATGATTTCTCAACATTGAGTATATATGTTGATATTTGAAAAATTTTCTTAGATCTTTGAGGTATTTTTCATTTTATCATACCCTTAACTATACATTTGTTTTCCTTTGTACGATTTCTTTCAATAGTCTCTCAAATTATTTCTAGGACACACATTTGTTAATTTTTTAATATTTTTATTTGTTGTTTATTTTTATCATGTAGAATACTATTTCAATATATTTTATCTAATTTTTTTTCTAATTCATTATCAATCATATTGTAATTTTTTCACTATAATTGTATAAATAATTTTTATTTATTACAATACAAAAATTTAATGTAATTGTATACAAGATCTATGTCAAACTTTTATTATTTGTTCTTTGCGCCATTTTTATCAAGTGATGTATTGTAATTTTTATTAGTGTATAAAAAAGAGATTAATTAGAATTTAAAAATTGAAGTAAACAAACATTTAAAATATATTTTAATTTGAATATTGTTTTCCTTTTATTTTTTTTAAAAATATTTTAAAATTTTATCAATTAGGTTTCCTTAATGTTTGCAGTTTGCAAATTTAATAAATATTTTGGTTTTCATGAAATTTTATTTGATATTCTAATGTAAAATGTAAACAATTATAATTTATTTTAAAATATTTGATATCGAAGAAACAACCATCTTCCTAACATTTGAATATTTGATAATATTATGTTTTCTTTACCATAATTTTTTATTGTTTTATAAAAATTAATTAAATTTAAAATAGTAAAAAAACAGATATAAATATAAGTATAAAATTATATCCATTATCCGATGAGACAAAAGATGAAGATAAAAGAAAAGTTTAATACCCATTAAATTTAAGTAAAGAAATATGGATAAATTTTTTCTAAAAAACTAATGAGTAGCAAAACTCATCCCGTACAATTGTCATCCCTCTTCTTTAGACTTATGAACAAAGTGACGTGTGTGCATGTACACGGAAAACACTACCTAAATTTGGCAGAGCGATGTGTGCGAACGGCGTTAACTTTGATTAAAGTATTTTAATGATATAAACAAATACTGTCCTTTTTCACATTTTGAGACCATTCAATAATTATGTTATTTTCAAAAAGTAAAGTATATCAGTTTACAAACTCTAAAGAACGAAATTGATCATTTATCCTAATAAAAGTTGTTGATAAGCTATAAAAAAAAATAAAAAATCAATAAACTCACACTAACCTTCTTCATTTTCATCTTCATATTTTGCAACAAAGGATTTGGCCGTTTAAATAAGAATGAAGCAATTAAAGTAAACTCATTTATGGCTGAGTTAAAGCGAGTGGCGACCACGGTAACAGTGAAAGATGACCTGAGGTCAACCCAAAGGCCGTGATGACTACTACTGCAAGCACTACCAACTAATACTTTCCTCGTAATTTCCTCCAACAACTTTTCTTCTGTCATAGTTGCAATGGCCTATTTTAATAATAAAATCAAATTAACTATCTTTTTCCTACTGAGAGATCTTCAATAATTATGATATTTCTGAAATTAAAGTGACAATACTTTAAAAATTCCTAATGTCCTAATCAAATTTGTCAATACTTTAATAAACACCGCTAGAAAACTTAATTTTAGAAATTAATCTTTATTTCAATTAGAGATTAATTTAAAATCAAAATCTTAATAACTAATATTATATTTTAATTTAGATTTTGATTCATAAACCAATTTAATTACTTTTATGTAGATACTAATTTATTGACCAATATACATAAACTAATTTAATTATCATATTGTATATATAGAAATTACTTTAGTGATCAAATTATATAAAAACTAAGTGACCATATTAAGTAAAAGTTAGTTTAGTTATCATAATATATAAAAACTACTTTAGTGACTATATTACATTAAAAACTCATTTAATGACCATATTATATATAAAATAAAAATTAGTAATCTAAATAGCAAAAGATAGTCCCTACATTGGTCTTTAAATAATATATAATAATAATAATTTATTTTTAAATATTGTCTACTTTATTATTTACCTACTTAATCTTTCATAGTTTATCTATCTTTAAATTCAATTTCAATAAATTTAAAATAAATTATAAATAATAATGTATCATCCCAATTTTTTGCTTTTTTGGGGTCTATAACTAACATGTTCCTTACCTTTGGAAGAGACCTCAGGCCTCGAGTACGCAAGAAGAACATGCAGAGCGGAAACAAGCGAGTTAACCCGCTCTAATACCATAATGGAATCCCTCCATATAGTGAGCAAAAACAGAGAAGGAAACTAAGAAATATCACACATCCAAAGCAAGGAAGAAAAAGAACTCTGTATTTTTTTATTAAACTATCTTACTCCAACGAGAGAGACAAATACATATTTAAGGAGAAAGCAAAGAAACAAATATCAAACAGTTTATGAAAATGTTTGATGTCAGTTGCAGAAACAGAAGAACAGATAAACAGAAAACCAATTGCTAAAAACTGACAACATCAATGTCAAACTGTTTCTTTTTTCCAGATTTTGTGTCAACAATTTGGTAAGCAAAGGTCATTATTATTATCAGAATCATTGCAAGACGAGGAGGAAAAATTAATAGGTTCAATGGCCAATCTGAAAAAATTAATACATCTGTGAACAAGTTTAGCTTTGTCTAAAGTGAAAAAATGTTGTAGTGTGAGATTAGGAAAGCAAATGATAATCAGAAACAATGAGAGAAGACATTCGCCATTTTGGATTTTGCTCTTATAATCTGTGCATGGACTCTAATCAAGTGTTTCTTTTGCTCTTTCTCTTTTTTCCTTTTTCAAGACCAAAGTATATCTAAAACACATTGACCCATTGAGCACGATTGTTGTTTGTTGTAAAGGGACTAAACTTCAGTTAAATGTCTGGAAAAAGCATATTTACTGCCACACAAATGCTCCTTGTAAAAATTACACTAGCTTAAACCGCTATGCAGGTATTAAAATGATTGTATAACTGGCACCATTAGTAAAATCTCCATAAATACACTTCAGAAACAAAAACTGCAATTCCTACATTCATTTAAATATGACGAGAAGAGTTTGAGGTTGCCCATATTTAGATTAAAGAATACAACAAAGCCCTTTTGAATATGATTAAATCTAAAAGCTAATCCCTTCAACTTGCACTGAAGAAGCATCTTAGGATACAAATTCATGGTCTATTCAATGACGCGAGACAACACGATCCATTCAACTTTTAATATTTTTACTGTATAAATCAATTCATAGCAAATAACAAGTCAATCTAAGGCATAAAAGATAAACTATATTACAAATTTCTAGAATTTGAAAACCTCCTCCAGCTATCTTGCATAAAGTAATAACAACTCAAGATGATCAATTCCATAGAGGAAAACCATGATCGCCTCCAATAAGGATTGACGTAGAGAGTGGCAAAAATTACTAACAATATCGATATGTATGCCACACCAAAACTTACAACAAAAGCATGCATGTCAACAGGACTGTCATTGTCTTCGTCATTTGGAGAAATGGTAGGTGATTGTGCATAAGGATGACAACTTTTTAGCAATGGAGGTCCACAAAGAAGAGAATTCCCTTCGTAGCTCCTTTCATCAAAGGTAATAAATTGGCCTTTTTGCTCAGGTGTATCCCCTGATAAGTTGTTATGTGCAACACTAAATACAGCAAGAGAACTCAACTGATTTAGTTGAGGAGGAATTTGACCACTCAACATGTTAAAAGAAAGATCCAAACTTTCTACATGTATTAAATTGGAGAATGTAGTTGGAATTTGTCCAATCAAATCATTATGAGACAAGTTCAATGCTCGAAGTCTTGTCAAGTTTCCAAGCTCAAATGGAATACTTCCATTTAGTTTATTTTTTGATAAATCAATTCCAGACATATAAGCAAGGATGCTTGATGTATATGTGTAGGATCTTTCCTTCGTAGTGAAGTTTGCTTCCTCGTTTATATTTCGTACCAAAACCCCTGAATGTGCATTTTCTCCATGAATAAACCCATTGAATGCACCCCTTAATGAGTCCGGGTCATCATTCTCAAAAGGCATTTTACCTAAGCAATTGGGTATTGGACCAAAAAAATTATTATAAGAAAGGTCCAATATATTTAAATCTACCAATTGGCATAGTTGCACTGGTAAATGCCCTGTAAAGCGGTTACCTTTCAAAAGGAGTATGTTCAACCTTGTATGAGAAAGGTCTTGCATCATATCTTGAATGCTACCAATTATTTCATTGTAGCTAAGGTCTAGCATCATTAAGAAAGATCTTTTGCTGAACATTCTTTTGGATAAACCACTTAACCTGTTGTTGTTCAAATGGATGTAATTCACCGAAGCATTGACAAAAGATGGCACAGAACCCGTCAAATTATTGACTGAGATATCTAGATACGATAGATATTCAAGTTCCACTAGCCTTGTCGGAATAGACCCTTCAAGATGATTGTTGGACAACGAAAGTGTTCGCAAGTATGACAAATTTCCAACCACACTTGGTAGTTTCCCCACTAAATTATTATAGCTTAGATCCAAGTAAATGAGAGATGAGTCCAGAAAGCTACTTGGTATGCTACCATAAAAGCTATTGTCATCTAAATACAACTCCTCCAAGTATTTCAAATTTGGAAATATGGGTCCATCTAGCTTATTGTGTGAAAGTTTCAAGTATTTGAGCACTGACCCATCTCCAGATATGTTCTTTGGAATTTCTCCTGATAAATAATTATCTGAAAGATCCAAAGTATCCAATAAGCTCATTTGCCCAAACCCAACAGGAATTGAACCTTGGATGTGGTTTATAGACAAGTTTAGAAATTGCAAATTTGGTAAAATAGAACTAATATTACTGGGGATTTGTCCGGTTATGTTATTGTTGGACACATCAATTCTCCTCATGTTAGTAAGGGGATGCAATGGTAGCAGGATATCACCTGTGAAAGAGCAATTTCTAACAAGAAGCTCAGTCAATTTTGTGTTGTTGTTAAACAACCAGTGAGGAAATGTTCCTTCCAACCTCCAACTAGAGAAATCTAAGCTAGTCAAATTGTTTTGATATAGAAGAAACCTGGGGAGCGGAAGAGAATCGGTATTAGTAATTGAAGGCAAACTAAGCACTTGTAATTGAAATTGAGGAATCCAAGTTTGCAGACTAGGTTGTAAGTCCAATATGACTTTGTTGCCTTCACCATATATGAACTTAAGGTTTGAATGATTGGCAAATGGTGTAAAAGAAACAGGAACTTCAAATTGATTGTCTTTAAAACCAAAATATTCAAGTGATGTAAGACTAGCAATGTTAGAATCAAATTGTCCACTAAATTTATTTCGTGAAAGTTCCAACTTTCGAAGAGATGTCATGTTTAAGAAAGACGAAGGAAGTGATCCCTCAAATTGATTTTGACTTAGATCTAACTCTTCGAGATTCTTCAGCTTAAACCAATCTGAAATATGAAATTTTGAAAAAATAAACGATCTTGATAAGAACACGATGGAAAGGATATAAATTTTCAAAGAAAAAAAGTGTAGGATCAATATGTGATGGTTAACGAGGAAATCTAAAAACTATAATGATAAATTGAATTACCAGCTGGAGGAAGGGTGTCGTTTATTCCACATCCAAAAACAGACAAAACTTTCAGAGAAGTCAATTCCCCAATATTTCTGAAAAACTCATTGTCAAGGTCATAATTATTGTCCAGTGTCAATTGTTCAAGGTTACTTAAATCACGAAAATCTGCACAATGGAAAAAGAAGTTATATTTAGTATAACAACGAAACGAATTTAGCTTAGACTAAAATCAAAAGTATTTTTACCTCCTGCATTGATTGTTCCTATAATCTTATTACTCTTCATAGAAAGCACCCTAATAGATGAGAAAGCTTGTAGTGATTCCCTCAGTTTGCTTCCATTTATCAGATTGTAATCAAAGGTAAAGACTTCCAATTTGCTTAGACTTTTAGAGCCTGAAACTAAAACAGGAAAATAATATTTAATTTGGCAAAACGACATAGCAAATACAACAACTAAACACAATAAAGAAATAAATAGCATGGTTTACAACAGGATTAAAATTGTATTCTGAAGACAACCGATGATGAAGACTTTTTTAAATACCTTGATGGACAACAAAACTGTTAATTCGGTTATTACTTATATCAAGATTCTCCAAACTGGTTAAAGCCGATAATCCTGTTAAAGACAAATAGAGAATGGAATGTTATGATCATTCATAGATAAGAGTACTATTCTTTCTTCGCTCATACAACATAAAAAGAATTCTCTGTTTCACAGTCTAAGTCCAACCACCATAAAAAAAAATTATGAGTCACTGCCAACGTGATCAACCAATCGAATACATCAAATTAATTATACTAACCACTTATATCGAGCGACCCGTTTAATTGATTGTAGTTTAAATCAAGGAATTTGAGATGTTGCAGCCCAGTTAGAGATGACAGAAATTCATTGGTGAAACTGTTCGAACTCAGCTTCAGGACTTGTAAATTGGTTGGCCATGTAAATCCATCATTCGCTGATAAAAACAGAATTGACAGCATATGGTAATGAGTGTACACACTAAATAAGGAGCATGCATGTTTTCACCGAGTCAAATCTACTTTAATTAAGTAAAGAATAAGGACAACCAACCTAAACGCCGCAAGATACTCTCATTCAACTGGTTCCCCTCTATGTCGAGAATCTCCAAAGACCTTATTTTTGATATATCTGGCAACATATAACCTGATCACACTCGCATATATTTTCAACCAAAAGCAACAACGAAGATTTGAAATATAGGAAGTGTGACATACTAAGAATTGATCTTGGAGTCAATTGAGTGTATCCTAAATTTAAAGACTTGAGAGATGAAAGTCCACTAAGAGCAGATGCAATATCACTGTCACTGAAGTTGTTGTAAGACAAGTCTAAGACCTCAAGATTCTTCAACATAGAGCATAAACCTGCAAGGTAAAGTGTGTTACATTACATATATTTTATCCTGAAGCTATTATCTTTACAATTGAAATGGTAAAATTATTCCACCTTGGATGTGACTATCTGAGTCCAATCCAGTGTCAGACAAATACAGTTCCTTCATAGATGTGAATCCCCCGAGAGATGGCAAGATGTCATTAGTCAAAGAGTTCTGACTTATGTCAAGGACCTCTAATCTAAGCAACTTCGATGACAGAGTTTCGAAAGCTAATGGTATACACATGTATTAGTCAAAGGTTGTAGAAGAAGCAAACCAATTTGAAGTAAATATTAAAAAGATGCTTATCACGTCATCGTCATCATCATGTAATCTATATCTGATGGGGAAAACAATAACAAACAATATACCAGAGAATGCAGCGGATATAATTTCCCCTAACTTGCAAGAATCTATGAGGAGCAATAATCAAAGAGCAGCAATAATAAACCACCAAAAGCACAA
>Ga0214543_1002612_pt1 | contig 35413 bp, 9 predicted proteins | sample CNSS2metaG_FD_160094 | JGI IMG/M metagenome (GOLD analysis project Ga0214543, IMG submission 160094) | Root nodule microbial communities from cowpea collected in UCLA plant growth center, Los Angeles, California, USA - CNSS2 | ecosystem: Host-associated > Plants > Roots > Nodule | place: USA... | reverse complement strand
TATATATATATATATATATATATATAACCCTTGTAGTTCCTACCATTCGTCTCTCCTAGGTTTTCTTTCACGAATAGCAATGCATTTAAAGTTGCAGAATGTTGGAGTTATAGATAATGCACTCACATGATCTATAGTGTTTGTCATTATTTTATTATTTTCTGAGCTATATATTTCCTTGAGAAAAATCATTAAATTTCATGCGTACGTTCATAATAGTTTGCTTACCATACATTTAAGTGGCATTTCAATTTGAACAAAGTCTAGTGTCCAATTTTTTGCGTGAATAGTTAATAATGTTGGAATTTTTTTTTCCGGAACATATAGGAAAATTAACCATTTTTGAAGTATGAATTTTAACCTAACACCACTTTTGGTATAAAACCTTAAAATTTAATATTTATGAATTTTATTTTTATAAAATCGAATATCTTTTCGTTTTAATTCTAATTCGATTGATTGAGATATCAAATATTCTTTTATAATGATACATATTAGATTTTATTTTTCTCCTTATATCATGAATTATTGTACTCTATATATTAGATAAGTTTTCAATATCTGCAAACACTCATTCTCATACTTTTAATAAAGTATTTCTCTTCTAACTTTCTTTTACTTGTGTTTTATCAAACACTAACATGGTATGAGATACTAACACATGATATCAAAGCTATAATTAAAAAGTCTATCCTAGCGAGATTTTTTAGACATATTATTTCACTCGCTATCGGACCACCCATTTCTAATCTAATAGATAAAATATATATATATACACACAAAATATATATATATATATATATATATATATATATATATATATATATATATATATATATATATATATATATATATATCTCGACATGAAAAGGGTGTATTAGAAGTTTCACATCAACCAATTTCATAATATATAAGGAAGTGCAAATCTCACCTTATAAGTCGATTTATTAGGATTGAGTTATACTAGTTCACTTCTTAACATAGTATAAGAGGAAAAATATCTTCTATCATTATCTTCTCTTCACCATTTCACTAATGACAAGATACTAACAATTTTTCTCTTCACCATTTCACTAATGACAAGATACTAACAATTTTTCTTATATACTAATTAACTTTTTTTTTTTTACTCGAGAGACTTTATACTTAAATTCTTAACAAATGGATAAGAATGGAAGATTACACTGGTTCCCATTTCCAATCATAAAAATGGGAACATGGATGTACCAGGATATCCCAAGAAAGTAGAACATCGTTGAATTAATGTCACAATGTTAGCTGAATCTTCTTGGGAGATCTAACAAGGATGATATGGATTAAAGTAAAAAAAGCAAGTGTTGGACAGAGTTATAATTAATTGATGAGTTTTGTCTCCTAATTCATGCCCCTTGCGATCTTTGTTTTGAATCCCTGAAGTTGTCTTGGTAACGAGAGAAAGTTGTACGAGGGAAAGGACCTAGAAGGACAGAAGAGTAGGTGAGAGTATTAATGTAGTTGTTGGAGGGAAGTCGTGCCTGAAAGACAGAGTAGATGGATTGGTTGACACATTAGTTGTCGTGGCAAACAGTTTATGCATCTTTTCAATGCTTTAAGCCATGAAGGTGCTGGAGGGAACTTAACTTTTGCAAAGCTTTAGTCACATGGTTTGGGACCCCTTTTGCTGGTTAGATCTTGGGTTCTACGTTCTACACGTAGTATTAGGGTTACCTAAATCTTCATATTCCAAACATGCACATGCATGTCAAATCAAAAACCATACACAAGGACCCTCATCAACTTTCATCTACATTTTCTTTTTCGGACTTGTGGTTTAAACGTGGCTTACTGTCAATCACCATGTTCATAAATGAGCCAAACTACGGCCATCATGTAGTAGGAAAAAGAAATAATGAAAGACATCACCTATTTTGGATTGAAAAACAAATAAACCAAATTATAGAGTAAATGAAACATCACGTAATTACAAGAAAATCTTTCATTAATAATAAAAAAATTTGTTAGTTACTATAATGAGTAATTTAGATATCAATTTTCAAAAAGAAAAATTATTAGTTATTAAAATAGAAAAAAATCATAATTGATCACTAATTATTAAACTAATTTAAAAATCAATTTCTTTGGTAGCAGAAACATTTGTAACAAATGTTTAGTGACCAATTTTCTTTGATAGTCAAAACTTTTGTAACTAAATTTTAGACACCAATTTAGGAAGTAATTATAATTTTTTATTCATAATAGTAACTATTTTAGTAACCAATAATTTTTTATATTGTCAATTTTTCATACTTTATATTTTGTTATATATATATATATAATTAAATGTATTAGTGTCATTATATTATTAGTCTAAGTATTAAAGTGGTCTTATTAATTAAATCTATGGCTAAGTATACATGTCATGATATATTAAATGTGTAAATATCAACAATATTATAATTCGGTGAAGGGGCCAAATTATTAAAATTAAGTAAGTAAATGACAAAAAGTTACATGAAAGATCATGGTTATGAATACGAGATGTATTTTGCCTGCTTCATTCTCTTTCTCCATATTAGAAGAAAAATAAATCAAGAGAGAACTTGTAGATGCTCTACATTTAGAAGATCAGGTATCAATCAATTATTATAGGAGTTTATTGCTATTTTGTAATTGATCTGGTTTGATTCATATTCTAACACTCACCTCCATTGTTGTCAAGTGCTCTACCATCATTGTTGTGTTGTCATCGTCATGGTGTCCATTTTAGTTGCATGGTTGCTCTTTGCCGTTACCATGAGACTTGTGTTGCCAATAAAATTCCTCCAAAGCTCTTGATATTGGGATTAAGTGCAACTCTAAATCTTACATTTGATAGAAATAAAAAAAGTTAAGTAGCATACAAAGATTTATAAATTTTATGTCACAAAATATTATCTTAAAATTTTATGTTATAATATATCAATATTTTATGTGAGTTTAACTTGTATTTCATTAATATTATTTTATCTTCTCAATGAACTTTCTCTTTGAAGACCTATAATCATCACAAATGTTCTTCCGTTGATTTGTGTCACCATCATCGTTGCCACCACTCTACATGTAAGAGTGCATTCACAATTTTCATTCAATTTGGTTATCTTGCACTTTCATAAATTTTATTGGGTTAAATATGTTTTTATTCTCTAAACTTTGATTGAAAATTAGAATTCGTCTCAATCTGAAACTTCGATATATTTTGGTCCCTAAACTTTGAAAATAAATAAATATAGTATTTTTAATCTAATTACGTTAACTTTTTCAAAAATGGGTTAATATTATTTTATTTTATCAACACATTCATTATTTTATTTTTAAAAAGTTAATATTTAAAAATTATGCAATCAAATATCTAAAAATATTATTTAATCTTGAAATTGCGAAATTAATGTAGAAAACTTGTAAAAGTTTACTTGATGGTAGAAATTATCTACATCTATATATATGAGATTTTTCTTTTGGTGTTCACATTTATTTTCTAATTTTATCCTTTAAATATCTTTTAAAATTAAAATAATTATTTTATCAATTTTACCATTTAAATGATTATTTTTTGAATTTAACCGTTTTTTTAATTTAATAATTTGTTAATTATAAAACTATCTATAAAATAAATTAAAAACTTTTAAAAATAAATTTATAAAAATTATTTGATTTAATTTATAATTATAATAATAACAGTAATAATAATAATATTTTTTCTTTTTTATTATCATAAAAAAGTGAACTTATAGTGCATATACTTTTACTAATATTATCTAATAAGAATATGGTTAAATAGCCTAGTTTCCTTAGTTGGAGAGCATCATCACGATCATACGAAGAAAAACACTTCACTAGTTGAATTCACTTATATAAATTATTAAAATTTATAATAAATATGTTTATAATGTTATGTTTACAACTAATAATTTAAATTATGATATTAAATTACAATTTAATTAATTTATCTTTTTCAATAATTTTGTAAATGTTTATATTTTTTAAAATATATAAAATATCCATTTTTAATTGATAAATATGAATAGAATATGTTATATTAAAATAAAGATTGCGTATAATATAATTATTTGTAATGATTAGTTTGTTGAACGTATAAACTTAGTATGATGCTGCCGAAATTTCTTTTATTTTGCATCGAGTAAACTTTAGTTATTGTGCTTAAGATTCAATTCAATATAAAGATTAATGTTATGTTCACTTGAATTTATTTTCTGTTTGAGAGGAAAAGAGAAGATGGATTATCAGACTATTTTGATGTTCGTTTGGGTTGAATCAATGGCAAGTGAAAGCAACAATTCGCGGGATGCATCAATTTTGTGATATTGTGAGGTCACGAGCAGATTTAAGAGGATCACCGGAAGAAAGACTATTTTATCTTGGGTCAGGTTTTATTTATGTGCATGTAGTAAGGTAGCCTGGTGAGTTTGGAACGGATTTAGTGATGTTGGAGAATGAGAGGATCGATCCGTGCACTACTGGAACCAATCCTAACATGGTAGATCCAATCCCTTGTTGTTTGAAACGGATCTGGGTGAAGTTGGAGAGTGAGATTCGATCCCTTGAATGCATATCTGATCTCTTACAATTTGGAACGGATCTTGGTGAAGTTGGAGAGTGGGATTCGATCCCTTGCATGCATATCTGATCCCTTACAATATACTATGAAAACATTAAATTATTTTATTACTTTTTATAATTTATTTCTTTCAATTTTAATAGTAAAATAAAAAAAATAATAATTATAACTCATATAAATACTAATTTATACTACTTATTACATAAAGAGTGATATAGTAATCTATCTTTTACATCTATTAAAACATTTTTTTAGTCTATCACATCAATCAAATCACTTACAAATTCTCACAAACTTTATTTCCAAATTCACTCACAATCACCTCTAAATTCCCTAAAAATTAATAATACACAATTCACTCTCATATCCACTCATACTCATCCACTCCCTCTCCTCAAACCCATCCACTCAAGTGAACAACCCTAACTACTTCTTTCAATTTAAAAATTCATAACATTCTAATGTATTAAATCTTAATTCTTAATCAATGTATTGAATTTTGATAGGAGAATTGACACAATTAATAAATTTGTAGTAATTTTTTAGTATCTATATTTTAATCAATATTTTATATATTTTATAAAGTTTGGTTCGTTTTATTTTTGGGTATATTTCGTTGTGATTGATTTTGTGTGACTTAAAGCTCAATCCGAAATTTATGGAATTTTATGAAAAATAAGAAATTTTGATTAAAATTTACATATTAATCAACTAAAACATCGAATGTTTCTAAATGGGATAGATCCACACTTTTGATTGAAAAATTACCTACATTTAGACAACACTTATAAAATCTATAAAATTTTCAGGTCATTTTGATTCTAAATTACGCTTTAAGTTATCTAAACCTTTCCTTTATTATTCGTTTTCTATCTTCCCATCTCATTCTTTTTATTGAATGATGTTTAATGTGTACTTGAGGTCCTCATCACCCTCCCCCTCTTGAGAGAATTGAACTAATAATCATCCTTCAGGATAAAAGTCATAATCAATTTTAATAAAGGTTCTTGGAATGTCACGTTGATGTATAAAATATGTGTTTGAATTTGAATCCCAAGCATATAGATTTAAAAAGTGAGTTTTCCCTTTACAATTTTTGTTTTCGAAGCATGCATGAGATGATGGTGTATACCTGTATCACTATGATGTCCATTTTAAATATTTTAGAAAGTCCATTTCAAGTAACAAATGTTTCTTCTCTTAGGCTTGGATAATGTATTTTCTTGAAGCTGTTCATTCCTTATAATAATGGCCCATGGAGAGCCAAAAGTACTTTGATTTCCTCTTTTGATAATTTAATCTCCGTTCCAACGTTGCTTGTATTTTTATATCTAAGGAAAAGAAAACGGACAAATCTAAATTATTAGGAATTAGTATTTATACAGAGAGATTGTCTTATTGTTAAAGTCTTTTTCTACGTTTAATAATATAAGGGTGGGCAAAAAATCTAATCCATTTAATATCCATTCTATTAAAAATTTAATCCATTTAAAATTTATTTTATTGGATCTGGATATCAATCTAATCTACATTTTATATATTTTATGGATTGGATATCCATTCTCGAAATCTAGATTTTCAAAATGGATAATCCAAAATATCCAATCCAAATTTTCACTTTATATTTTTTGTTAGGTTAGGCTAAAGGTTGAGACGGACTAGCCCAAATTTAGTCGTATTTGATTGAGTTGGCGTGACCCTATACAAAATTTGGCCGAATTAGGCCAAATTTTGTCAAGTCAGTCCCGATCGAGATTTGACCCAGTTGGTGCTGGACAAAATTTGGAAGTATTCGGTCAAATCTGTTAAATTCTTTGGTGTCAGCCCTATGGACACAAATTGGATCCACATCCATTATTTGGATCCAAAATGGATGTGGATTATATTTTCGATAGAGCTGACACCATAGAATTTGGTAGATTTTTTGGCGATGCCAACGAGGCCAAATTTCAGCATGAAATGAACTTGGATAACTTTCGAACGAATTTCGGTCGGGGACGACGTGACCAAATTTGGGCTAAGGTCGACTCGACAAAATTTCAGTCGAGATCGACTTGACTGGATTTGACTGAATTTTGGCCAGGGCCGATTTTGCCTAATACGACCAAATTTTGGCCAGAGCCGACTTGGCCAAATATGGCCACATTTGGGTTAGGTCCTGATCAGTCAAATTTCGGTAAGGTTGACTCCACTAAATTCGTCGGTCGGGACCGACTTGACTGAATATGGCCAATTTTCGATCACAGCCGACTAAGTTAAATATAGTCAAATTTCGTTCGGGACTTAGTCGACCGAATACGACTAAATTTGGGCAAGTGCCGACTTGACCAAATTTTGGTCATGACCAACTCGACTGAATTTGGCCAAATTTAGGTTAGGACCGACTCGCCTAAATATGACCAAATTTCGGTCGCAATCGACTCTCCCGAATACGACCAAATTTTGACAAGAGCCGACTCGACTGAATTTGGCCAAATTTCGGTCGTGACCGACTCAGTTGAATACGACCAAATTTCGATCCTGACTGACTCATTTCAATACGGCCAAATTTCACCCTAGGCTGTCTCAGCCAAATACGACCAAATTTGGGTCAGGGCCGACTCGGCCAACTCAATTGAATTCAACCAAATTTTGACTGGACCCAACTAGGCTGAATACAACCAAATTTTGGTCGTGGTTGTCTCGGCCGAATACGGTCAAATTTTGTCTAGGTCGACTCAGGCCAATGTAGTCAAATTTGGGTCGGGGTGAACTCAACTGAATACTTCCAAATTTTGCCCAGGACCAGCTTGGCCAAATTTTGTTCAGAACCAGCTGGGCCAAATTTTGATCGAGACCGTCTTGACAGAATTCGGCCAAATTTTGTATAGGGTCACGCCAACTCAATCAAACAACTAAATTTGGACTAGTCGGTGTCAACTTTTAGCCTAACCTAACCTAAAATATATATCAAATTGATATTCATATCCAATAAAATAGATTTTAAATGGATTGAATTTTTAATAAAATAGATATTAAATGGATTAGATCATAGAAAAAATAGATTGGATTATAAAAAAATGAATTTTTTGCCCACCCTTGATTAGAATTTTGTTACACATCTCTTCGCATATTGAATGTCAGAACAGAAAACCAATAAAAAAATTTTGTCTCCCAACATCTAAACACTTTTCAAAAACTTTAAAGCTTACAATTTAATTGAAAATTTTAGAAGTTTAATAAAAGAATTATTAATGTATCCATAAATTTATACTAACAAATTTAAATTATACTTTTGTAAAAAAATGTATTAATAGAAAGAGATTAAATACATATAAAATTGAAGGAATATAAATATGAGGGTAAAAGTAATAATTAATGTTTATTTAACACATAAAAATAAAAATTATGAGGATAACAACAATAATTTATATTTATTGAACTCTTAAATGAGCGAAAGGAAGTAGAGGATGATCTGAAAAGTTAAACTAAGGATGAGCAAAAAATCTAATTTTCATGATCCAATCCATTTTTGCTATGATCCAATCCATTTAATATTCATTTTATTAAAAATTCAATCCATTTTATTGGATTTGGATATCAATTTGATCTACATTTTATATATTTTATGGATTGTATATCCATACTCTAAATCTAGTTTTTCAAAATGGATAATCCAAAATATCCAATCTAAATTTTCAGTTTATAATTTTTGTTAGGTTAGGCTAAAGGTTGAGACGGACTAGCTCAAATTTAGTCGTATTTGATCGAGTTGGCGTGACCCTATACAAAATTTGGCTGAATTAGGCCAAATTCTATCAAGTCGGTCTCGATCGAAATTTGGCCCAGCTGGTCCTGGACAAAATTTGGAAGTATTCAGTTGAGTTCACCCCGATCCAATTTGACTGCATTGGCCTGAGTCGACCTAGACAAAATTTGACTGTATTCGGCCGAGACAACCACAACCAAAATTTGGCTGTATTTAGCCTAGTTGGCTCTAGTCAAAATTCGGTCGAATTCAATCGAATTGGCCCCGATTGAGATTTGGCCGAGTCGATCCTAGTCCAAATTTGGTCGTATTCAGATGAGACGACCTAGGATGAAATTTGACCGTATTCAAATGAGTCGGTCACGATCAAATTTGGTCGTATTCAACTGAGTCGGCCATGACCGAAATTCGGCCAAATTCAGTTGAGTCGGCTCCGGTCAAAATTCGGTCGTGTTGGCCTCGACCAAAATTTGATCGAGTTGGTCTTGACCTGAATTTGGTCGTATTCGGCAGAGTCGATCGTGACCAAAATTTGGTCATATTTAGGCGAGTCGGTCCTGACCTAAATTTGGCCAAATTCAGTCGAGTTGGTCATGACCAAAATTTGGTCAAGTCGGTACTAGCCCAAATTTAGCCGTATTCGGTCGAGTAAGTCCTGAACGAAATTTGACTATATTCAACTTAGTCGGCTGTGATCGAAAATTGGCCATGTTCAGTCAAGTCGGTCCCGGCCGACGAATTTAGTGGAGTCAACCCTTACCGAAATTTGACTGATCAGGCCCTGGCCCAAATGTGACCATATTTGACCAAGTCGGCTCTGGCCAAAATTTGGTTGTAGTAGGCAAAATCAGCCCTGGTAGAAATTCAGTCAAATCCAGTCAAGTCGATCTCGACTAAAATTTTGTCAAGTCGACCTTGGCCCAAATTTGGTCACGTCGTCCCCGACCGAAATTCATTTGAAAGTCATCCAAATTCATCCCATGTTGAAATTTGGCCTCGTTGGCCCCAACAAAAAAATCTGTCAAATTCAATTGTGTCAGCCCAATGGACACAAGTTTTAAAAAAATTAATTTGAATTTATTTTATGAAAAATGGATTTTGGATTTTGAACTTGATCCAAATATTTAGATCTGGATTTAAACATGAAAAAAAAAAGAAATATTTAACAACATATTTTAATCATAAATTCAAATAAAATATAATACATAACATTCATAAATTTTAAACAAAGTCCAAATAACCCATTTAAATAGTGTTGAATGACAGTTTACAAAGAAATGAATTTATTTAAACTAAATGATAAAAAAATAACTCATTCAAAATCAACATGTTAATATTTTAATCATGTTTTTTTTAATTTAAATTAGAATATAGTGGGTACGGGTTTCCACGGCACGGATACTATGATACTCGTATCCGTCCCGTTAACATGCGGTTATTAATAATACCCGTACACGTTATCCGCGGGTATCCATTTACAATATTCATTTTTTACCCGTTACGGGTTTTATCCGTGGATACCCACGGGTATGGATTTTTTTTATATCCCTAGTCACATGCATGTCACCTTTTTCACTCAATCATACAACATGTAAGGTTTATCCACCATCCTTTTACTAGTTAAATTTATGCATTTTCCTCCATTAATAATGACTAGGCAAGTTTTATTCATGACCACATGAAAAACGAGTATAATATAGAAAAAGTGAGTTGAAATTTGTTCGATCAAAATTTCAAACAGAGTAAGTACTTACTCTATAAATTTTTTTATCTCTTACTTTTTGTGAGATCTTGTCATCAATCTTAGAAGAGTTAGTTGAGAAAAATGATTCTCTAAACTTGTTTTACTACATACTAAATTTATGTTATATTTGGATATATTACCCTAGATTCCTAAGTTATGAGTAACTTTTTGTTGAGATTTTGGGGACTTATTTGGAATATAAACATTTGCAAGTAACGAAAATTATTTATATTTTTAATAGAACTTTAAGATAGATGATGATTTAAATGTGAAATTGATTTAGTCACTAGATTTTGGTTTCTATGTACGATCGTGATTAATTGAGAAATCATCTTAATGCCTGAACTAAAATATTGTTGAATTTTGTTTGAGAAATGCTTGTTTAACGTACTTTTTATTTTGTTAGTCTTGTTGATATATTGATTTATTGGCTAGATCATGCATATTAAGCATAAAGATTACTTGAATTGAGTTTTTGTATATGCTTTAAATAAGTAGAGTAAATTTATATATCATTATTTATAAATTTGATATGAGTGTGAACTTGTATACTTAAATTAAGGAACCAATATTCATTTGAAATGAAAAAATAATGATGTTTGAACAAATCATGTTTTGAATTAATGAATTTAGTTGTTTAGAAATAACATTATTCAAGTATTGTTGAAAATTTTTGGGATTGGTTTGATATTGTTGCAGGAGTTCTTGGGTTTCTGATATTTACAAGCGAGAAATAAAGTTGAAAATAGCCCTATTTTTTGTTTTATTTTTTCTCAAGGGAAGGATTTTGCTACTCAACCTAGCTAAAAAAATTATTTCTTTTTTGTGAATTGTGATATCTTTAACTCATTTAATATGTATGTTTTTATTTATATATGCAAAATGAATATGTTTGATTGATTTTGTGATTTTATTTAAAAGTTATATTGTATTACACTATTTATTGAGATGGATGAAGCTTGTATGAAGTTGAGGTCAAACATTGTTTTAGTTGTGGATAAGGTATCATTACTCGTGTTGTAATAGAGATCTCCTGGTTTCACTAATGATCCAAATCACAAACTAAGATATTAAGTGATGAGAAGCTAAGGGAGAAGTTCACACACATCGTGACATGTGTAGCGTAGGTGTGCGAACATGGATTATGATGAATTTACCCTGATTTCATTATTTGTGGGTTCACTTGTAAATCCACATCTTGGATTGGACTAGATGTTAGTTTCTCATAGGACATACTTCATGAGTCTTCTGGAAGGCAAGTGTCCATATTCAGCTTGTTGAATTTTGATGAATAAGATCCATCTGTGGTCTTTATGATTTTTGAATATTGGTGTCGTGATAGAATTAAATTGTTGTTTTTATTATTTAATTACAACATTTCCTTTATTAAAGTAAAAGAAAAAAGTATTTCAATAATTTATCCTTGAATGTATTGTTGTGGTGTGACTTGTAATACACACAAACAAATATAGGTACAAATTGAGGAAAAATATTTGAAAGAGACAAAATTTTTATTTTGATTTATCTTTTTTCTAATTTTTATATTTGTATATTTTGTTAGATTATGAATCCAAAATAAATCATAAGAAGCATCAAATTATCGATATAATATATTATTGCAATATTAAGAGCAGTTCCTAATAACAAGAGTAGTATGCGAAAGCGTACCTGATGATCAGTAATTAAGAACAATATAGACAAAAGTGATACCTGATCTTCCAAATATAATCAATGAATGATTAGAAATTATTTACGTGTGAGACTATACTGCTCTCTTACTGGTTGGTTTTTCTAGAGCGCATCTTACAAATATATTCTGACGTCGTCTCATAAAAAACTGATTAATGGGTATCAGTTTTATAACCTTACCAGCAGAGACCAGGGACCTCTCAACAAGTTCCTGAATACTTAAGTCCATCATAGACCGTTCATTAAACAATCCAACCCATCACGGATCGTTCATCAGAAATCCAATATATATTATCCATAAATTAATAACAATTGTGCAATATAATTGATATTTATAAATAATATTATTTATTTATTAATGTTAATCTACAATAATAATAAAATAGAGAATAATAATTTTATATAATAAAATTATATAAAATATAACATATTTGAGTAAGTTTAGATTGTATTTTTGTATTGATACAAGTTTTGTAGAAACTTTTTTGATAGATTTATAGTATAGTTGATAATTTAATTTTAAAATATTACATTCATTATAGATAGATAAATAAAATGTTTCATTTTAAATTAAAAATTCGAAGATAAAAATTTAAAAGTTCTAAAATTTCCTGAGAGAATTTCTCTTATAAAGAAAAAAAATAAGTTTTAATCCTATACACGAAAGGTCAACATAATTCTGTTCATAGCATAAACCAAAGCTCGTCCACTAATAATCAGTTTCATCCAATAAATCTTTTAAAAATTACTAATAGAAACTAAAATTTCAATGATTTCTACCAAACAGGTACAAGATTCAACATACAAACTTACAAAAATTGCACTACCTTGACATAGTTATTTAGTCACAAAACATGGTTACAAGATTAAATGTGTTATTAGTCCCTTAACTTTTGGTAAATTTTAGAATTAATCCATTTTAAAATGTTTGACCAATTTACTTTTTCACCTCTCGAAATATATGGATTTAGTCTTTTTAATCAAATTTTTATTAAGTTTATTTGACATTTCAAGCGTGTTTCATAATAATATTTGACTTAACATTAAAGCAAAAATGTGTCAAACAGTATAAACAACTCAAATACAATCTGAAATGCCTACAAAACATCAAATAAACCTAACAAAATTGGATTAAAAGAATTGAATCTACATATCTCAAAAGATGAAGAACTAAATTGGTCCAAAATTTCAAAATGGACTAATTTCAAAATTCAATGAAAATTAAGAGATCAAAAACATATTTACTAGAGATGTTAGACTTAAATATTAATTTTGGTCAATTATTATGTACTTATATTCTTCCGGAAAACAAACACACGTTAGTAGGAAGAGAAGGCAAATTCTTCTTACATCTCCATATTTTCATTCTGCTTTTCAATAATATAAACTTTCTTTGGTCTTTCTTGATTGTATAATCTACTACAAGTCATCTGAAATTAGAAATGATTTCAGGATTATATAATCAAGAAAGTTTTCAGATTAAATAATTTTAAAAAAATTATTTTAAAATTATACAATTTTGAAGTATTTTTTTCTTAAAAAATACTTTAGATTTTAGAATTTAAAAATAAAAAGTAACTTTTGTACATTTGGAGATAATTAAAAAGAAAATTGGAATGCAAAAGTTATTTTTAATTTTATAATTGCACAATTCTTAAAAATTAATTTCAAATTATAAAATCTTAAAAAGGCAAAATTAAGAGTGTTAAAATGGGCTAGTTTGATCCGTTTTGGCCCGTTCCACCCTTAAACCACCATAAACGGGTCGGGTCAAATTGATTCACCACAACGAAACGGGTTAGTTCTCCATTTTTTATTTTTTATTTAATTTAATTTTTTTTATTTTTTAAACATAAAAAAAAATGGATTAACATGTTAGACAAATTGAATGACAACAGATTAATAGGTTAAAAATTCTAACATGACCTACTGTTTTTTACGGACCGGCGAGACCGGTCTATTTTGACATACCAAAGCAAAACACAAATTTTAATGTTGATGGAGGTGCAGGACCAAAATATGAAGGTGTAGGAAAAACTTGCCGGAAGAGAAAGAGGATGGATGGGACTTTTGACCAAACAAGGTCCAAAATGCTTGAGGAAGATACCAAGGCAGCTTCTTTCTGCACCTCCATAATTTCAACGCGCACTTTCATAAAAATTACATCTGAATATAAGATAAAAAATACATTTTAAATTTTATAGTTTAAAATATATTTATATTTTAAATTATACAATTTTGGATGGTATATTTAAAAATATAAAAAAATTATATTTCAAATTATTCATTATAAAATATAAATGAAAAATATATTTTAAATTGTATAATTTAAAATGTAAAATTTATATTTTAGACTCTCTGAATGTAAAAATTGTCCTTCGTTGGATTAAAATGTGTAAAAATTAGTAAAATAAGTCTTTGTTTCGGATTTTCTTTTAATAAATTTTGATTCATTTTTTTATTTTTTTATTCATTTTTAATCTATCATGTTAATCATCTTTAATTATTTATTTTAATTTTTTAAAATAATATGATGTAATAATTTAAAAATAATTAAAATCATAAATCGAAAGTAAATAAAAAACAAATGGTGAAAATATTATTATTCATTATTTTTAATATATAAGTAATTATCTATTCTTTAGGATTGAGACTCTTAGTCACTCATCAAAATAGATATTTAGTTGTATTTCAAAACGACTTTTCACTTATCTTTTTTGAAACTTATATTTTTAGAAAGTAATTAGTAGTAGATTGAACGTGTGTACGCACGGTTATATAAAGTAGTGAAAATATTGTATAATGAAATATTATGAAGATTATATTAAATTGTTGTAAATGTTATTATTAAGGTAAAAAAATAGTAAATTTAAATTATATAATAATAATTTTAGTTTTAAATATAATAAATAAAAGGGATAATACAATAATGTGTAGTTAACTAATTTTACGAAATAATGGTAATAGTTTCTAAACCGTGCGTGTAAGCATTTTTTTTATTTTAAATCTTTTTAGAATAATAATACAATTATTATTATTATATTTATTTAAACTTTAAAAATATTAATAATCATATTAATATAAATTATAAATTTTTAAAAAATTAAAAATCTATTTAGAAAAAGTATTTAGTATAATAATATTTTTTACAAAGAAAAAACACTTCTAATAATATCATCACTGTGAATAGTAATAATAATAATAAAAATAATAATGATACCAATAATAACACACTAATAATATTTATGTCATAAATATTAATGTCAATGCTAATACTAAGACTAATGTTAACGATAATAATCTATAATTATATTTAAAGATATACATCAATAACAAAAAAAAAGACAAGTAATTGAAATATGATCTCATAGTACATAAAATTAAGAGGTGTCTCTAACTATCATAATAATAATAATAATAATAATAATTGAGATATGATCTCATAGTAAATAAAAGTAAAATGTGTGTCTAACTATAATAATAATAATATATCACTATAATAATATCGTGTAATGATAAATAATAATAATACAACTACATATACATATATAAAGAGATAAACATCTTTGATGTCTTTTTTTGTTTTTTCAATTTTATCCTCTTAATTATTAGATTTTAAATTTAAGCAATTATTTACAATAAAAAAATTATTTTTAGTTTTATTATTTTACTAAATTTAGTAACTATTTTTTTGAATTAAAATAATTGTTCAGATGTAAAGATAAACGAATAACAAAAACAAATAAGAAAGGCATAATTGAGACATGCAAGTAAAAGTAAAATGTAACCATAATAATAAAAACAATAAAAACAATAATAATAATAACTATTATGATAATTATATTTATTAATAATAATAATAATAGTAAAAATAATGAATAATAAAAATAGAAATAATTATAGTTAATAATAATGATAATAATGCTTATGTTATAGTCGGTAGTAATAATGATCATAATAATAATAGTCGATAACAGTAATGATAATGATAATTATAGTTAATAATAATAATAATTATTATTATTATTATATTATAATTATAGGTAGAGTTAGGGATGACAACGAATCGATACAGGTACAGATAGTACCTACTCACAACCCGACCTGCAAAAAAAAAAAATCACTCGTTACCCATCCGTTTACCCATTGGATACTCACTTAAAAAATATACATGGATTTTTTTAAAACCCGTAGGTACCCGTGAATACCCGCACACCCATGAGTATTTAAAAAATATAATTTTTTTATAAATTTTTTTAAATAGAATTATAAAAAATTGAAATAAAATATAAATTAAATTAAATTTTTATTTTAGTTAAATTTAAGCTAATAAAATATAAATTCGATTTTAATTATAATTATAATTAAATTTAATTTGATAAAATATAAATTTAACTTTAATTTTAATTTTTTGCGAGTAACGGATACTTGCATGTACAGGTAATATGATACCCACACATGACCCGTTTATAAGAGAGTATTAAAATACTCGTTACCTTCTGCCTGCAGGTACTAACTGGGCGTAGTGAATTTTATTCGCGAATACCTGCTTGCATGAGAATTTTTGTCATCCCTAGTTAGAGTTGATAATAATAATAATAATAATAATCATTATAGTTATAATTGATAATAATAATAATAACAATAATAATATAAAAATAAATTAATAAATATCATGAAAGTTAGGTTATATTACTGTAGATGTTATTATTAAAGGAATGAAATAGTAAATCTAAGTGATAGAATCTTAATAACAGTTTCAAATATAATAAATAAAATTTTTATCACAATATGATGCAATTAATTCATTTTACGTAATAATTACAATAGCACGTGACTCGTGCACGCACATTTTTTTTTTATTTCTAATATTTTTAGAATAATAGTATAGTTGTTATTATATTATTTAACCATTTAAAATACTAATACTAATAATATTAATATAAATAAATTATAAAATTTATAAAAGATTAAAAATATATTTAGCAAAAGTATTTAGTATGATAATGTTTTTTATAATTTAAACAAAAAACACCTCTAATAATAACATCACTATGAATAGTAATAATAATAATAATACCAATAATAACAAATTAATGATAATAATAATAATAATGTTTATGCTATAAATATTAATGTCAAACTTTCCACTACCAAAATAATTGATCTTCAAATTGGTTTCTAATTAGGGAATTGGTCTCTAACATGTTTATGGTTACTAAAATTGATCATTATTTAAGAAATTTTTGTAGTGATACTTTTATGATATGATGACAATAATTTATATTTTTTATGTTGACAACTTTAGTACATATACTTTTATTTTGGATTCAGACAGTAACAATCACATATTTGTTATATTTTTAAGGATTATTGTAAAACGTATCGAATACCTATCGTATCCGGTACTCGTATCGTATCTGTGCATCATAACCTATTGTCGATAATAATAATGATAATAATAATGATAATTGATAACAATAATGATAATAATGATTATAGTTAATAATAACAAAAATAATAATTATTATTATAATTATGATAATAATAATGATAATTGATAACAATAATGATAATAATAATTATAGTTAATAATAACAACAATAATAATAATTATTATAATTATGATTATAATTATAATTATAGGTAGAGTTAGGGATGACAACGGGTCACGTCGACTACTGATAATATCTACTCACAATCCGACCCGAAAAAAAAAAATTCACTCGTTACCCTCCCGTTTACCCGTTGGGTACTCGCTCAATAAATATACGCGAATTTTTTTTAAAACCTGTAGGTACCCGTGAATACACCTACATACCTACGAATATTTAAAAAAAAATATATTTTCTAATTTTTTAAATAAATAATAAAAAAGTAAATAAAATATAAATTAAATTAAATTTTAATTTTAATTTTAAATAAATTTAAGCTAATAAAATATAATTTTAATCTTAATTAAATAAAATAAAATAAAATATAATTTTAATTTTAATTTTTTGGGGGTAACGGATACCTGGAAGTACATGTAATATGATACCCGCACTTGACCCGTTTATAAGCGAATATTAAAATACTTACTACCTTCTACCCGCGGGTACTAACTATCCACAATGAATTTTATCCGCAGATACTTGCGTGCATGATAATTTTTGTCATCCCTAGTTAGAGTTGATAATAATAATAATAATAATAATAATAATAATAATTATAGTTATAATTGATAATAATAATTATAATATAAAAATAAAATAATAAATATCATAAAAATTAGGTTATATTATCGTAGATAATATTATTAAAGTAATGAAATAGTAAATCTAAGTGGTACGATCTTAATAACAATTTTTTTTTTATTTCAAATATTTTAAAAATAATATTATAATTGTTATTATATTATTTAACCATTAAAAATACTAATAATAATATTAATATAAATAAATTATAAAAATTTAAAAGATTAAAAATATATTTAGCAAAAATATTTAGTAAAATAATATTTTTTATTACTTATTATTACAAATAATACTAATAAAATATTACAAATAATAATATTATTTATTATTATTGTAATAATACTAATATGGCTTATAATAAGTCTTCGTTTAGGATATTTTCTTTTAATAACATTTTGATTTATTTATTTATTTTATTCTTTTTTAATCTATCATTTTTATCATCTTTAATTATTTATTTTGATTTTTTAAAGTAATATAATGTAATAATTTCAAAATAATTAAAATAATAAATTAAAAGTAAATAAAAAACAAATGGTCAAAATATTATTATTCATTATTTTTAATATATACGTAATTGTTTATTCTTTAGGATTGAGACTCTTAGTCACTCATCAAAATAGATATTTAATTTACTTTCATAAAAGACTTTTCACTTATCTTTTTGAAACTTGTACTTTTAGAAAGCAATTTATTTTTTCATTATTGAAATTACTTTTGATTTTGAATTTAATATTTGAGTTTTCGATTTGAGGAATTTTTCTTAGCTTACTTATTTTCTAGATTTAAAGCGTTAATCTTTAATTTCTCGTCTTAATCCCTTTTTTACCTTTTTTTTTTCCTTTCTCGACTCTAATAAATAATTGTTGGATTTAGAGATTCAATATATAAAATTTTCGTAAGAGAGAATAGAGATATATTGATTACAAGATTAAGAAGAAACATTTTAATTAAGTAATAAGTGTACTTTAATTTATATTTGTATAAAGAAGATTTCCCTTGAATTCAATAATTATTTTCCAATATTACTTTTTAAATAAGTTTTTTTAAAATAAAATAATTATATTTTCAATTTTTCTTTAAGTGATTGTTTTTTAAATTTAACTTTATTTGATTATTTTTTAAAATTTAATATTTTTTAATAAATCTATAACAATATATTAACAATATATAAAGAGGATTTCCTCTTTTGTCTCCACATTTCTAAATACCAATTTTACTCTTTAAAATATAACTATTTATTAAATTTTTGAAAATTAACTGTTACTTTTACAAACTTTTTTATAAAATCATCTTCTCTTTTTCTCTATTTATCAACTGTTATTCTTTTATCTTTTTTGATATATTTCACTATATTTTTAATAAATATAATTTTATTTTATATATTAACTTAATAATATTATATTATCATCACTTACTAATATAATATCATGTATATTTTAAAAATACATACACACAGACGCAACACGCATGTGTGCATGCTAGTTTATATAAAGAGGATTTCTCGTACTAATGATAATTATTTTCTAATTTTACTCTTTAAATAAAATAATTATTTTTTCAATTTTTGTGAGTAATTATTTCTTTAAATTTTATATATTTTCAATTTGACCGTTTTTTAAAACTTAAACATTTTTAATTAAAAAATTGCTTACAATATAAATAAGAATTAATTACTATAAAATAATATAAATAAAAATTAATTACAATAAAATCATAAAAATTGTAACGCTTAACGCATGTGCTTGTTCTATTTAATTAAAACGGTAATTTAGATGTGATCCAAAATTAAATAAGTTAGTGACATTTATTTTGTAATATTTTTTCCTTCTCGTTGATAAATATAATTAAAGATGACAAATAAATTTGTTTACGTGGGTATTGTTCTGATTCGTCCTCATCTTGATGGGAATCTACGTATTGACTGAATATGGATATAAATAATTTATAACTTTTTCCATTTGGTATAAGAATGAGATGGGGTATGAGAATGTACATAACTGCTCTCTATTCCCAAACCTGCACAGTACCCATTCCGGCAATATCTCATTCCCGTTTAAATTATTAAAATATTCATAGTCGATTGAGTAACTTTATATATATATATATATATATATATATATATATATGTATATTTTTATTTTTTTTATCATTTTTATTTATGGTATATTTTTCCTTTACATGAGAATGTTTAATTGTCTAAATTTAAATATTTAATAGCATAAACTTTTTATTTACTCGGTAATATAACAACTTTATTTTTTTTACTCTATTATTATTAATTTTTGTTTCATTTGAATAACTCTTTTGTTTCGTTAAAACAATTTTCGTTATTTTTCAACCATCGACTATGTTGATATTTGAAAAGTTGAAAAGTGTTGTTAGATCTTAAGATCTCTAAGGTATTTTTCATCTTATCATACCCTTAATAATTATATATTTGTTTACTTTGTGCGATTTCATTTGATAGTCTCTCAAATTGTTTGTAAGACACACATCTAATAATTTTTTAATATTTTTGTTTGTTGTTTATTTTTATAATATAGAATATTATTTTGATATATTTTATATAATTATTTTTTATTGTCTAACTCATTATCGTAATGTAATTTTGTCATTATAATTGTATAAATAAATTTTATTTACTATAATATAAAAAAGGCTTAAATACCTTTTTCGTTCTCATGTTCGTAGTGTTTGTTGCGGATGGTCCTCATTTTGATAGAATGTTTAAAATGGTCCTCATTTTCGCAATTCGTGTTTTATTTAGTCATTTTCTGTGGCGTTGTTTAAATCGGAGCACTGTACACGTAACAGATACACATAACACACTCCAATGCAACGTAATACAAACAATGTCACTTGTATAGTGCTCCGTTACTGATTAAAACGGCATCACATAAAAGGACCAAATAAAATATGAATTGTGAAAATGAAGACCATTTTAAATATTCTGTCAAAATGGGGACCATTTTAAACATTATGTCAAAATGAGGACCATCTGCAACAAACACTACGAAAATGAGGACGAAAAATGTATTTAAGTCTATAAAAAATTTAACGTAATTGTCATGATTTTTTTATTGTCATCCAACATATATTAAAATACAAAAGATAGCATATGTATGTTAAGATTTTATTATTATTAGTATTATATATAGATGAAACAAAAATTTGATACCGGTTGACTTTGAATATGAGAAAGGTGATAGATTTTTTTTTTATGAAAATGGATATGGGATAAAACAATTCGTCCCCGTTCTACCCCATTTATCACCATATATAATGTTTGCTAATAACAAGATTGAAAGATGAGATTTTGTTGCATAAACAAACAAACATATACTATAATCTTCTGTGTATATTATGTGTTGTATATTATTCTGAATTAACATTACTAGTTCGTATAATTAATATCTCTTGCATAAATTTCTAACTCACGCGTAACCTGTTTGGAATATTGTTTAAAAATTTTCTCATGAAACTTTTAAAATTTTGAAGAGAACTAACCACACCGTAAGTATAGAAAAACACATAGCCAAACAATTTGATCTTATTGATTGATGAAATTAGCAGCTAAAGCTAGGCAGATTTAGGTGGTATACTCTGTTCATAGGTGAAGAAATTTGAAGGATCAACGTTGGTTTTGACGCGCACTAATTTATCAAAGTTTTCCTTGAAGAACTTGGTTCCATATATTTCAGCATCTTGCAAGCTTGCTGAAGAACTTGGATGTTTGGCACCAACATCAAGATCCCTGTAATTCAGAAACACTTCCCTCGGAGACCTAGAAACAAAAGGGGTCATAAAATCATAAAACGACTTCGAATAGTTCATGTAACGATCATAGGCCTCAGCACCATCTTCAGTCCAGAACACAAAATACTGAATCAGGAACAAGTTCCCTTTCCTGTGAGGAAAAGGCGTTGCTGATTCTGAAATCTCCTCCATCATCCCTCCATAAGGGTTCCACTGCATCCAAATGTTGTTATATTTAGTCATCAAATCCCACATCTGTTTGAAGGCTGTTTTTGGGATCGGGTTTTTCACATAATCTGATCTACTCTTAAAGTATATCGCAGGTGGTTCACCAGAAGTTGGTAGCAGAGCTTCAATAGGGGTACCAACTGGGAGATCCTCCCAGAATAGAGTGGAATTTACCCAAGGCATTTCTATGCAATCACTCTTTTTCAAACCCAATTCAGGGAATGCTTGATTCACCAAAGGAACAAGCCTTTCGGTTGAACCTAAAAACTGGCCAATGAAAGAGACTATCACTGTTCCATTCACCACATCAGGTTCCACCCTTATGAAAAGATCTCTGTCTAGTTTTGGTGCAACCAGTTGCCACTTGTAAGCAACATCAGTTCCATCTTCTTTCACAGATTTCTTCACATTGAACACAGTCACTTGTGCGGGCACAGCGACCAATTTGATCCTCCATGAAAGAATAACCCCAAAACTGGCTCCACCACCTCCTCTTATAGCCCAAAACAGATCCTCCCCCATTGATTTCCTATCTCGAACAACACCATTCGCATCCACCAATTTGGCATCGATGATGTTATCAACAGAAAGACCATATTTTCTCATCAAATTGCCATACCCACCACCAGAAAAGTGGCCACCGGTACCCATAGTGGAACACACCCCTGATGGGAAAGCATGCACATTGCTTTGCTTTGCTATTTCGTAGTAAAGTTGACCAATGGTGGCTCCAGACTGAACCCACGCAGTGCCACTTTTTATGTCCAAATCAATAGAATGAAGAGGAAACATGTCGAGAATCACATACGGCACGTCTGAGACATATGAAACACCCTCATAGTCGTGGCCACCGCTTCGGATTCTGATCTGAATTCCGTTTGATTTGGCGCATGTAACTGCTGCCTGGACATGACTCTCGCTTTTGGCGGTTATGATGGCAAGAGGTTTTGGAGTGGTTTGTTTCTTGTATCGTTTGTTCTGAACGTGCAAGTTCAAGATAGAAGTGTATGAGGTGTTTTGTTGGGTGTATATGACTTGGGGTGTTTTAGCGTTTGAATGAACTGAGAAACAAGCGAGGAATTGTTTGATATCTGGGTTTTGTTGATGCTGTGAATTTCCCAGAGAAACAGACAGCATTATCGTTAGAGATGCTATGAAAAAACAGAGCAATCCCATTGTTTTCATGGTTACCTATGTATCTTTTTCGATCTATTTGTGTCTTTTTCGATTAGCATTGGACTCAATATATAATAATGATGTGACCTCTGTTACCAGTGTCATGTGATGATCTCAAAACTTTAACTTTAGGAAAAAATATAGAAAACTAAGAAAATGAATAAGTTTCCCTCTCAATGCAGTGCAGAGAAATATTAAATTACATTGAATGAAAAAGAGAGAAATAATAAATATACCTTATACGTTAATTTTTTCTATCTTAAATTTTTTAATTTATTAAATATGTTTTAAGTAAGTCAAAATTATAATTAATTTTTATGTGAGATTTTGATATATTTTTTGTTCCTAAACTTCATAAAATTAATTATGACATAAATAAATCATGTCAAACTCATCTCATATCAGTATTTGAATTGTTTACATTGTTTGACATTTTCTACTTATTTTTAATTAGAAGTGTATCAAAGTTTCGAAAAAAACAAATTTCAATTTCATGTAAAAATTAAAAGACTAAAAACATATATAATCCTTTATACTTTTCTTTTAATCATTTATATTGTGTCTGAATTGGAGAGTGATTTTGAGAGTGAATAGATGAATTTGAGAGAATAAAAGAGTACTGTGTTGTTATTTTGATTAAGGTATAATATATTTGAAATGAAAGTTTATTATATGATTTGGTGATGATTACGATGAATTAAAAAAAATTATTAGGTAAAAATAAGTAATTACCATTTTATCCTTGTAATTACTATTTTATCTTGATTACAAATGTGATCTAAATTTAAATTAAATACTGAGAATTATACGAAATTAAAATGAAAATTCATATTTTGAATAAAAAATAGTTAAAATTGGAAAGATAAAATTAAAATTAGTTGGAAATTATAGAAAAGAAATTAAATACATTTTTTTAAATAGTAATTTGTATATTAATAATAGAACTATTGTTAACATTATACTCATAATAAATTTTAATTAGTTGAGTTATTATAAAATGATGCATGCAGAAATATGTTGTCCTGGAAACAACTTTAATTTAAAAATAAAGTGGGCTACTTTCGTCTTTGTGCTATGCATGAATAGTACATGCTCAAATCTATGCTTTCTATGCGCAGATAAGCGTAACATGCAGAAACAAACACAACTTTAGTGTGGGAATACTTCAATAACCTAATCTTTTCAAAATAATAAATGCCCCAGAACAACTTTTTGTAAGAATTTAAATTATGAACATTATTTAAAAAGATAATATTTAAATTACAGAATTTCAGATCTCAAATTAAAAAAAAAAGTAAAATTTTAAAAATTTTCATATTTATTTTTTTAATACATGTTTCTTCTAGAATTTGGATTATATGATGAACTTTGTTGTGTTCTCGTGTTATGTTTTGAAAATGCAAGTGAGAACACTAATTTTGATAGTTTAAAATATATTAACAACTTTTTTTAATATACTTAGTGTGTTATGAACATTCAATATGTGGTTAATACCAAAAATCCAACAACAAAAAGTCTAGACCATATTCTTTTATAGATCTATTTCTAATTTAAATACTGCAACGTGACATTTAAATATCTTAGCTCAATTTCGATCAAGACCACATCAATTAATCTAAGTTTGAAACATTATTAGCGTAACATCATTCTTATGAGTAATGTCAACAAATGTCCTTTTCAAGTTAAATTTGATTGTGTTATTCTTTTGATGATATAAGTTACTATTACGTTATTAGTTAAGTATCTTTAGTTTTTTTTTTTTTTAAATAATGATTTTCATTTAATCATAAATAACATCATTTTTATGAGTAATGTCAACAAATGTCTTTTTCAAGTCAAAGTTGATTGTGTTATTCTTTTGATGATATAAGTTACTATTACGGTAGTAGTTATTTATATATAAGGTTAAAAAAGGAATTTAAAGAAGTTCTACGTACAATGCGGATCTTCACCAAAATTTTTGGGAGAACGAAAATAATATACTTAAAATTTATATATTTAATATTATTATGACTAATTCAATAAAAATGAATACATAATCTAGTATATCTATAATTATCAAAGAAATTACACATATTAAAAGGAATGTTTATCGTTTTTTTATATTTTTGAGCTCATGTAACTGAATCATAATTAAAATTTTCATTTTTTGATGTAAATAACCATATTATCTGCAAAATATTTATCTTCCATTCTATTATTGTGCATTTGATTCAAAAAGTATTCACAAGCTTTCATCTCATTGCTATGCGATGAGCAACCATATTATCATGTTTTCATCTTCATTGACAATTTATTTATCAATTTTAAAAAATAAATTTATTCTTTTGTTTTTCATTAATATACCTATTTAAAAAAGAATTTTAAGATTAAAAAATAATTTATCATAATCTAATCAAAAGTTAAGAAACATAATTACTATAAAAACTATGATAATCAAGTTATAATTAAAACCCGATTATGAAAAATCACATAGTACATTGCTTCTTCTTCTATATTAATAAAAAATAAATATACAAAAAGATCATGAGATAAAAAATAGTGCTAAATGTTAAACAAATATTTCACTATCAAATGAAACAAGAGAAAGTTATATTTTTTTATTTATTTAAGAATGGAAGGGAACATATGAAAAAATTAGGACAAAAATGATGAGTTTCTGTTTAACTTTTTTTAATAACAAAAAAAAAGCATGAGAAATAAATACAACATATGAGAAACTCAAAAGACAATCGAAGAGAAAATAAAAAATATCTTAATAATTTGATTTTTTATATATTTGATTTTATGTTTTATTATTTATTATTATACTTCATAAAATAAATAAAAATATACATAATTTAATTTTCATTAATTTTTAATATAATATTATTTAATTTAAAAAGATATATACCATTTAAAAAAATTAAAAATTTATATAATTTAAAAAAAAATTAAAATATAAATAATGTAAAAAAAATCAAAATATTTGGGGAGGGGACCCGTACCCCCGCCTGTCCCTTCATCCACCCCTGTATACGTGTAACAAACATATACATAAATTAATTTTAATTCATGAAAAGAGAATTGTCGTTAGTTTCTTACTCTTTTTTTCTTTTTTCTTCTTTTTTGTCTTAAAGTACATATGAGTTTGCCTAGACATATGTAACCATTCATATAATAACCAAAATTATTATTTAAAAAATTCATAACCGTAATAATAATAGTTTAATATATAGTTTAATTATATATATAAATTACTTTTATAGAAAATAAATATTTTTATTTATACATACCTAATATGATTTTTTTCAAAAGAAAACTAATATGCTAAGCATGATGAATAATAGGTATATTATTTAGTATATGTAGTCACATCAAAGTTATAGAGATACGTACTAACAAGAAATTAAAGGTGTTAAGGGTGATATATATTTTATTATTTAATGGAGTTAGAGCCTTATTTTTCCTGACTTAAAGGCATTTATTTAGTGTTATATTTATCGTTTATTCTTTCTAAAATAATTAATATATCATCAGTCAAATTTACAGACCAATAAAATTAAATAAAATATTTATTAATATAATGTGTGACTAAATTATAAATGATCAAATTAAAATATAATAAATCCTATAAACTTAAAATCTATTTTATGTAATATTTTTTATGTTACAATTTTATTTTAATATATTTAATTACATAAGTCAAAGAGGGACTACAATAATTCATTCTAATTTGAAAAGTCCGTGATTCAACATTTAATATTCCATTAAGTCTACTTTAATTGGACCTGAGCAAATCAATGTTTATTTTAATTGTATAATGATAAATACTTACATGAAAATTCAAATAAGATTTAATTATACATTTAATGCTTGTATTTGAGTCCATTTTATTTATTTAAATATACAATTATTTAAATCATATAATTTAATATTTTAAAATTTAAAAGTGATATTTTTATTAAGTATAATTTATTTAATAAATTTTCATCAAATGTAGAAAATTAGTTAATAAGTTAAATGGAGCTTATAATAATTAATGCTGATATGAAAATTCAAATTCATTCCAAATTAACGAGTTAAATATAAATTACATATATTCAAAACTTTTAAACATACATTAAAATTGCACTTAAATCCCAAATGTATATATAGTAGAATTATTTAAAATATCATTAATTGTAATTTATCTGTTCAAACCATTAACATTTGTAACCATTTTTAAAGAATTTAATATCAAATATTTAAATTAAGGAAAGCTGAAATCAATTTAATATGAACGTTTCCTTGTAGACAAAACTGAAATATGTAATTTGGAGTGTTATGAGTTTATAGTCGTACATGTCTTCATATAATTGATATAATTGGTTGATTTTGCTATTATTTATAGGGATGACAAATAAATTTGTTTATGTGGATATTACTCGAACTCGTTTCTATTTTAACGAAAATTCTCATATTGATTGGGTATGGATATGAGTATGGGTATATGGATATGGGGAATTTTGACTTTTTCAATTGGGTATGGAGATGGGTATGAAGATGTATATATCTGCCCCATCCCCATACCGGTCATAATATTCGTCCCTGCCATATTCCCGCCCCTGTTTAAATTATTAAAATATTCATGGTTAATGTAGTAACCTTATATATATATATATATATATATATATATATATATATATATATATATATATATATATATATATATTACTAAACACTTTCTATTATTTATTTCTTTTAATTGTTTATTTTGTCATGAAATTCATTCGTATTTCTAATATATTTTTTATCTTATCATAACATTTATGCAATTATGTTCAAATAATGTATGCCATTAAATATTTTTGATGTCTCACATTTGAATATTTCTATTCTTTTTTAATACTTTTATTTATAGTATATTTTCCTTTCACATAAAATTGTTTAACACTATCAACTTAAGTGTCTAATAGCATAAATATTTCATTTGCCAGATAATATAAAAAACTTATCTTATTTACTTTATTATTATTAGTTTTTGTTTCATTTGAAGAACTTTTTTGTTTCACTAAAACAATTTTCGTTATTTTTCAACCATTGACTATGTTGATATTTGAAAAGTTTGCTTAGATCTCTGAGGTATTTTTTCATCTTATCGTATCCTTAATTTTCATTTGTTTTCCTTTGTGCGATTTCATTCAATAGTCTCTCAAATTGTTTCTAAGACACACATTTGATATTTTTTTTAATATTTTTATTTGTTGTTTATTTTTATCATGTAGAATACTATTTTGATATATTTTATGTAATTATTTTTTATTTCCTACTCATTATCAATCATAGTATAATTTTGTCACTATAATTGTATAAATAAATTTTATTTACTATAATATACAAATTTAATGTAATTTCCATGAATTTTTTTATCACTATCCAACCCATATTGAAGTTCAAAAAATACAAAATTTATGTTATAATTTTATTAATATTAGTTTAATATTTGTTCTTTGTGTGATTTTCATCAGGTGATGTATTATAACTTCTATTAGTGTATAAGAAAGAGATTCATTATAATTTAAAAAAGTGGAATAAACAAACATTTTAAATATACTTTAATGTGAATATTCATTTTCCTTTTATATATTTTTTAAATATTTTTTAATTTTATCAACTAGCTTCCATTAATGTTTGCAAATTTAATAAATGTTTTGGTTCTCATGAAATTTTAGTTGGTATTCTAATTTGAAATGTATACCGTTATAATTTTTTTCTAAATATTTTAATATTTGATATTAATCATGGAAATGCATGAATATCTCCATTGTGATTCTTTCTCATTTTACATATTGTTGTCATTTGTGCTTCATGTATGTAGAACAAAGTCATTGTAATTGATTTTTTTTTTTGTATTTCAAGTTTTACTTTTAAGCCAAAACCAATTATTTAAAAAAATAATTATGTAAGGTGTTATAAGATTGAGCGTAAATTTATTTTGGATATTATAAAACTTGACATAAAATGTCTCTTTTGTGATAGTGATCACATGCTGAAGTTAGAGGGAGTGAATCAAAACACTAAGGACATACTATAAACTCACCCTAATCAATATAGTCAAGGTTGTATACATGAGATGCTAAAATGGGTCAAGTGTTAATCTCTTATAAAGATTGCCTAATATGAGTGTTCTGGAAGACATGTTGGAGATTTCACATTAGGAATGACAATGGGGCGGGGCGGATACAGATATTATAATCCTATCTCTATCTCCATAACAAAAATTTATCCCCATCCTCATCCTCAAACTCAACGTGTATACAATTTTTGACCCATTCTCATTCCCACCGGATAACGAGTATATTCTTATACTCATACCCATTTTTGTACTGTTCCAAATATCAATTAAATATTTTTTATAAAAATTTTTAAAAATCACACCAAAGAAATCATGATACTATTAAAATATTCAATATTAAAATAACATACTTTTTTTTCTTTTCATGATGTCAAATATTAAGAAAAATATTATAGTAGTATAAATATCAAATTAAAGTATCAAATAACAACTAGAAAAAATTCAAATAATTATATAAAAACTAAACAATTACACATTACTAAAGTTTTATAATAACCAAAATATTTATTAATTTTACAAATGATCAGTGATTTCATTTGCATTCGATCCACCTACACATAGAAAAAAAAAATGAAAAATTAGATCTGATATAATAATTAAAATTGAAAATTTTAATTACTAGAATATAATTAGGGATGTCAAAAAAATCTGTACCCGCAGGTATCCACGGATAAAACCCGCAACGGGTAGGAAACGGATATTAAAAATGGATACTCGCTACCCGTGGGTACGGGTATTTTTGATACCCGCATGTTAACGGGTCTTCATTCAGTAATGGTGATCGAATTCTTACCCCATATTGGAGTAGATTACTTCCAGATATTGTGGAGGCATTGATGTGTCTCCAAGACTGGTTATGGACCAACATAGAAGGTAATGAAATTAACACCACTTTTACTTAGATATTTTAATCAAGTGATTGTTAGAAATTTTTAATGAACTTCTTATGTTTTTAGGCTAGATTAAAATTGGACAACATGAAACTTTATACAATGTTGCAAGATGTGGACATTGATGAAGTTAGTAATTTCCTTAATATTTCATTCAAAAATAAACTACAATATAAATTGTTTGTGATTTTTTATTTGTTTGTTTTTCAAGAATCAATCAGAGAAGATGGACTTGTTGATCCAAGCACTAAATATGGTTAAATATTTATTTTTTAAAATATTTTTGTAAATACCCGTGGATACCCGTGGACACCCACAAATATGAAAAAAATAGGCGGATACTCGCACAATGGATACCCGACGGATATGGATACGGGTACGGGGCAAATATTTATCCAACGGGTAGGGTACGAGGGAGCTACTACCTGTACCCTACCCGCCTCGTTGACATCCCTAAATATAATGTACTTTCTTCATCATATTCATTTTCACTCATGAGGACATATTTTTCTTTTAATTTTTTAACACCTACCAACACCAAATATAGAATATTAAATGAGAATTCGTAAAAAAATACTAACAATAAATATTAATAAATTTGAGTAACTTATCTAGATGGTTTGAGTTCCATATCCAACTTGTTGTACACATCAAAGCCTCTATGGTAATATGATGAAGTCGACTATGGTGAGAAGTTAATATCTGACAACTAGTACTAACAGCATATTAAGAAGCTACAGTTGATATTGGAATAGCTAAAATATCCCTTGCAATTGCTTGAAGGGTTGGAAACTTTAACCCGTTTGTTTTCCACCATGATAGGATATCAAATTATTGTGTAATTGACAAATTATCTTCTTCCAAGTAATAATCCAAATTTTGTTTACATAACTGTAGTTCTAGATTTTTTTCTTTTATGCCATAAACTCTAAAAATTCATTGGCATCATCATTAACAAAAGAAGGGCTACAAATTAAGAGTCAAACATTCTCATGAATATATATATATATATATATATATATATATATATATATATATATATATATATATTATAAGGATTAAAGATAATCAAAAGTGCGACCTAAAAATTATTTGATAAAATAAAATTTAGGAACACCTATTTGAACATAACCACGTACAAAAGAAAATATTGTGCAATAAAGAGAAAAAATTTCCTTAAAGATTAAATATTGAAAAACGATTCGGGCAATTGAGAGAGTAAAAAAAAGTGTATAATCAAAGATTGAGAGAATAAGAAATAAGTTATGTTTATATATATATATATATATATATATATATATATATATAATATTACTTAATAAATTACAAATATTTTAGTAATTTAAACGGAGATGAGTATTTGGGCGGGGATATGTACATCCCCATACCTAATTAAAAAAGTCGAAAATCTTTCATTTTCAGTTAATGCTGTGATTTCCAGTCAAAACGAGGACGAGTTCAAATAATATTCATGGGGTGAGTTTATTTGTCATCTTTATCTCACATCAATTAGAGATAAAAAAAATTTACAATATATATAAGTGAGTGCAAAACTCTCCTTACAAGTTGATTTTATAAGGTTGAATTAGGCTTTGCACTCGTGTGTATACTATAAATTTACCTTTAATCGATGTGGGATCTCCAACACATCTCCCTCAAGGTGAGTCATATATATCTTGAATATGAAACTAGACATTAATAGGTGGACAATAACAAGTGACATGATAGACCAAACAAATAACAATCCTAAAAAAAATTGTTTTTAACTTAGGTTATTTACCGAAGGTTAATATAGCCCCAATAATGGATTTAAGTAACATAGGTTTTTAGAGGTTTTTAGTTCCTCTATTAAGTCCCAAAAGGTTTATTTTTCCTTGTTTTCCCTCCCTCTATTTTTCTAAACCCTTAGTTTAACACAGTAACTCCCACTGCACTTCAACCCCATTGCACTACATTGCACCGCACGGACCTCCATCACACCTGCACTGCATTGTTGGAACTACACTACTCCTCTACACCTGCACCAAACTGTTACACCCTGCACTACGTTATTGCTTATGAACTTCATCTTAAGCCAGGTCATCACGGAGGCCAGAATTTGATTTGGTTTGCTTTAAAGGTTAGGTTTTCTTCTCCATTTCATTTGGATATCTTTCATCTAGATTGATTCTTCTCTGTAAAATTTGTTGCGTTAGTGATTGTAATAGTTTTTGAGTGGAAGGAAACTATCATATACAAAATTGAGACATTAATTCCTTTGGTAAGGAATACATAGGTAACTAATGTTAGAAATCTTAGAAACAAATTTACAAATTAATTATAATTTTTTATTCATAATAGAGATTATTTTAGAAATCAACAATTTTTAATTTATAAATTAGTATCTAAACTAGTCACTATAATAACTAATATTTTTTGTCTCTGAAATTAATTACTATTTAGGCATTTTTTTGTAATGCATGAAATTGGTTTCATGATATTTTTTCTCAAACAAAAATAGAACAAAAATCCAAACCCTATTTTCACTCAACCAAAATATTTTTTGCTCAAGTGAAAATAAATTTGCAGCTCAACCTTTATCCTTTGTCAAATTTTCACTTGAATGGAAACATTTTTTCTCAAACTTTTTTTTCTTTTTTTTTCTCTTCTAGTATCTATAATGGATTGAATGTGAATGTGAATGTTTATTATAAATATGAAATGAATATTAATTTGTATATTTGATTGGTTTATTTGTTTTTTCAGCAAAGAATTAATTAAAATTAAAAGAACACTTAAGAGGGTGCTCAAACCCTTATACAAAAAGCTAACTTGTATACATTGATACACTAGCTTGACATTATAGCACTAATTAAACACAAATCTGCCAAAAACAGAAAGTGGCAGTGTAAACCTGCTTGAAATCCACAAAACAGAGGTGGAAATCGGTACATATAAATCCCTGACTTTTAATTCTGACTTGTTTCTTCACACCAGCCCAAAATCATATATTCTTTATTGCAATCCAAGCTCCTTTATGCAGCCTCCATATTCATAAGAATGCACATATATGCACTTTATTACATTAGTGGCTAAAATAGCATAACAATTACCAGGAATAAAGTACTTTTATCTTTGTTGTTCTACCTGCATTCAAAATTTGTTGCACCTCCCTCTAAATATTCCACGGCATTTCCCTTTTCCTTTATCCAATTGTTTTAATAAGTTCATCAATTGATAGGCATAGAATGAGTCTTTCATATAATCCCCCAATTGAACTTCACCCATCTGGTTCTTTTTAGCTTTGCAAACCATGGTTCCTTCCTCTACAGTTCCTGCATTTGTTCACCTGGCACACTTGAACATACAACAATTATCATATCAAAGAGATTTTAAACAGGTATACGGGGATAAGCACCAATCACTATATGAGAATTTTACACTCGAAATTTTGTGTTTCATCCATACCCAGGCCATGACCTGGCCAATAGCAAAAACCTCAGTAGGATCTACTTTACTTTGTTTGAAGGTTATCCCATTTCTATGTTTCCAGATCTCCCCTATAATTGCTAGCCACATTCCCCGCCATACAATATTTTGCCTATTATTCAAGTTAAGAAGACAGAAGTGTTGAAAGTTGTTTGTTGCCTTAATGTGTGATACTGTGCTTAAACCCAACCACTTATAAAACATATTCCACACCTTTTGAGCTACTCTACATGAAAAAAATAGGTGTTTTACAATCTCCTCACTTTCTAGACATAACTCACAAAAACTATGCTGTAATTCGCTATTAATTTGGCCTTTATTGGAAGCTTATCTAAAAACATCCTCCAACCTAGTATTTGTGCCTTCGAGGTAACCCTTGTTTTCCACAATGTTTCAAACAATTTATTATCTCCCCCTTCAAAAGTTCCTTGCAACTTGTTATAGGCAGATCTAACCGTGAAAACACCTTCACCATCTTCCTTCCACTTCCAAATATCTGAGTTCCCCTTGGCTAGGCTTCGGCCATTTAATAGTTGAAGAAGTTGTTCCTCCATAGTTGTCTCCCACACATGTCTCTGCCTCCTCCAAGTTGGATCCCAAACCCAAATATATGCTTCCCAATGCCCAACCTCCTCTATAGCTTTTCCTTTGCATTATGATATCAAGTACAACCTAGGGAACCTACAACAAAGTGGTTCTTCCCCTATCCACTTGTCCTCCCAAAATTTTACTATTTTCCCATCTCCTACAACCCATTCTATGCAATTATCAAACTATTTTCCACTCTCAATATTCCCACACACCTTGTGTAAGTCTTTCCACCACCTTGAAGCAGTTCTAGATGTATTAGATTCATTGAGCATCCTCCATGATCCGTATTTTGAATCTAGAATATGTTTCCATACACCTTGATCTTCCATTCCCAATCTCCACTTCCATTTGGCTAGAAGCGTTGTATTAAAGTTATCTATGTCTCTTATTAAGCCCCCAGCCTCCCTTAGCCTACAAATACTTCCCCAACTTATCCATGCTATTTTCTTAGCTTCATATCCCCATCCCCAAAGGAAGTTCCTTTGTAATCTAACAAGGTCCTTGATCACACTTCTTGGTATTTTGAAGAAGGATAAATAGTATAGGGGAAGAGTAGAGATTACTGATTTTATGAGGCAAACCTGTCCAACCATTGATATTAGCTTGCCTTTCCAACTAGTCAGCCTACTTCTAACTTTATCAACCATAAGTTGATTGGTTTATGATTTTGCTTAAATGAGTAATGTTGTATGAAAAAGTCATTGAGAATGATAAGACTTGTATGAATTTTGGACCATAATTCTAGGATGACATATGAACCATTGTTTAATTTCGACATTAAGTATTGACACATATGTTGTAATAAAGATTTTCTAGTTTTATTGATCGTTTAAGTCATATAAATTGAAATACCAAATGGTGATAAGTTGAAGGAGGAGTTTTTGCACGGTGTAATATATGTAGATGTGAGACTTGGATTATAATGAAGTTAACTTGATCCATTACTTTTTAGATTGCATACTAATATAAGTCTTAGATAAGATATGATGTTAATATCTAATAGGGGACATATTTTAATATGATTTTTTTTTTTAAATGTAAGTTAATACTTCATTTGTTGACTATATCCTTGATGTGGTCTATATAGTTGTTATATATCAATATTTGAATGAATTAAATTATTAAGGTCTGATAATTGAAATTTATACTTTTATATACAATTTTTTTAAGTCAAAAGTTTGCTTCAATAACTT
>Ga0214543_1002610_pt1 | contig 35440 bp, 37 predicted proteins | sample CNSS2metaG_FD_160094 | JGI IMG/M metagenome (GOLD analysis project Ga0214543, IMG submission 160094) | Root nodule microbial communities from cowpea collected in UCLA plant growth center, Los Angeles, California, USA - CNSS2 | ecosystem: Host-associated > Plants > Roots > Nodule | place: USA... | reverse complement strand
AAAAAACATAAATCTAAAAAAAATATATATATATATATATATATATATATATATATATATATATTTAAAGAAATATAAAAAATTAAAATTAATACAAATATTAAATTTTAACTTGTTAAAATAAAATAGTATAATGTTAAAAATGCGGAAAGTTTATTTTTTCTATAAATAATTGGGAAAATATTTAATTTTAGCGTTTCAAATTGCTCTTACTTGTTAACAAGCTTTATTTTCCTACAATTTTTCTCATATGATTTTCAAATTGTTTTAGTATATTTTCAAACAATGCATTTATGATATTTACACCCTTTCTTCTTATCTATTAAAAAACACAAAATCACTGCTGAAAATTCATTATTAAATTCTTAACATTTTCTGAAAAATTCTCAGGTATCTATGCATTTTTCTGGTTAAAGTTTTGTGTCCTTAGCATTTATTGTTTTTCTAAAGTTGTTTTTCTTAGTTGTAATGATATTGGTAACCATCTTCGTAGCAAAGGAATCTGAGGGGGAGTCTTTATTTTTGGTTGTTGAAAACTGACACAAACAAGTTTAAGTTGCGGTGGCTATGAACTGTTTGCGAAAATGCCTGTGAGAGTTTTGGTGATCTTTTTTGTGCTCGAAAATTGGGGGTAAGTCTCGAGAGCAAACTTACCTAGTTGGTGTTGAAAATAGTTTCTTAATGGGTTATGGTGGCAAGATCTGTGAGTTTGAGGCTATTTGTTCTTGTCAAACCTTTTTTTCTTTTAAATTTCGGGGAACAAATATAGTAGCTCTTAATGTCTTCTGATTAGAAAAGGGTTGATGTGATTAGCCTTGAGGTTGCCAAACGACGTGATAACTTACTTTCAAAAGCTTGCCGTGTAGACATGAACTTTTTGGTTCATACGTAGATTTGGCTACCAATTCCCTCTTGACCTTTTATGGGTATTTGCTTCTTTATGAAATTTTTCTCAGACTTTACTGCTTTGGGAATATACATCAGCTGTGTTAGTTGTGTGGCCAATTGCCTCTCTCATGTTAGCGTGTTGCCTATCATTCAGGTTCCTGATGATGACTTAACGGAGTGGAAGATAATGGAACCATTTCAGTTAAGAAGAAGACTGATGGCTCAGTCAGGCTTGATTCCTTGTTGGAGAAACACAGGGTGCTTCTCGTTCTGGCTTTGACAAGGACTTGCAGGGTTAATGGAGATGGTTTTCTCACCCAAGCAATTTCAGGTATCTTGCTTTGCGACGATAATTTTGTTTTATGAACTTTGGATGCATGTGGGTTTTTGTCTGTGTAGTTTTTTCTTGGAAATTGATCTATATTCTAATGCAACAAAAGCAAGATATTTATATTGGAGATTGAACTATATTCTAAAGTAAAAAGTATGGGTACATTCAATGTTAACATGAGAGGATAAGTTAAAAAATAATTTGATTTAAATCAATTATAAATACAACTTTATTTGTCACTTTTGAAGTGATATATTCAAATCCATTGTGCAATCATGAAATTACCTAGGTAAAGTGATGGAGGTTGTTATATCATGAATGGAAAGATTCTCGGAAGTTCTTGATGTAGAGACTTTCTTTGAGGCCATTCTTCCAACTGAAAATGCTGGATATTTGGGTTTTGGAATGGCCACTGTGTCACTCGCCAGCATGACAACAACATCGGACATGATTGGTCTATCATTTGCATCTTCTTGAACACACAACAAACCAATCTGTATGCACCTCCCTACTTCACTGCCTTTGAAGGATTTTTCCAGCATTGGATCCATCAATTCCAAACATTTTCCTTCATACCATATTCTCCAAGCCTACACAAGTATTTGTAGTTTTTTAATAACCTTAAGCCTTAGTTCTCTTAACACTGTTAAATAATTTCTATACCACACTAGAGTCGATACTTACGTATACAAGGAGACTTTGACCATCTGACAGGTAGAATTCACCATTCTTTCTCCCACAAATGATTTCTAGAACAAGAACTCCAAAGCTGAAAACATCAGATTTCATGGAAAATAGCCCTTCCATAGCATATTCAGGAGCCATGTATCCACTAATGGAAATCAGTACAGCTTTGTTAGTATCTCGTGTCAGGAAACATATAGCAAAGAATTTGATTTTACTATAATTAAATACTAAAATATGCATTGATAAATCTTATTGCTTTCAAAGTATTTGCTATAAGTAAAACTCACTAAGTGCCCATTACTCGTTTTGTATTTGCTTGGTTCTGTCCCACTTCAAATGCTCTTGCCAATCCAAAATCTGATATTTTGGGATTCATGTCATGGTCTAATAGAACGTTGCTGGCTTTGAGATCTCTATGAATTACTCTCAGTTGAGAGTCCTCATGAAGGTATAACATACCTCTTGCTATTCCATTGATAATGCTTAATCTAAGTTTCCAATCAAATTGTTTTTTTCTCTCAACATCTGAAAGCACAATAACATCATAGAGATTTGAACAACAAAACAGTGAGGGAAGCAGAAAAGTAGAAAATAGACCAAATGCTATGATTTAGCCACAGGACGGGAAAAAACCAAAAGAATCTATCATTTCTTCTTAAAGATGAGTTATAACATGATATAACTGAATTTAGTGTAATGTGTATTTTAAAGAAAGGAAAACATGGTATGGTTGTTTTAGCTACTATGATCGTGTTCTCATGCTCTTAGTTTTCCCACTTTTCTTGGGAACCAATTCTATGTTTGTACTGTTGAATGCTGAACAACAAATTGCAGTGAAAGCAACACTGCTACTGGGGTTATATGAAGACATACCAAATAGGTGAAAGTCGAGACTTTTATTCGGCAAATACTCATATATGAGTATCTTTTCATAACCCTCCGAGCAACATGCCAAAAGTCTTACAAGGTTACGATGCCTCAATTTAGCTATAAACGTTACTTCATTTTTGAACTCCTCCGAGCCTTGACCAGAAAATTTTGATAGTCTTTTTACTGCAATTTGCGTTCCATCAGGCAGAGTTCCCTGATAAAAATTTGCAATAAATAAAACCATATAAAAAGTTGGTAAAAATAAGGAATCTATATCTGAAACTCTGAATCATCAAAACCTTGTAAACGGAGCCGAATCCACCTTCCCCTAATTTAGATGCTTCTGAAAAGTTATCAGTACTCTCTAGAATTGTGATTAATGGGATTCTGGGCAGGTCAGTGTTCCACATTTCCTCTGGTTGAATTTTGTGAAATGAAGGTAGAGGAAGCCGTTCTACAAAAAGAAGGTTGTGAGCTCATATCTTAGCAAACTAGTTTTATTTGACTAGGAGAAAATCAAGGAATGTGTACATTCTCTAACGCCAACCGTCACTTTTTTTGATAATTACCTTTTCTCACTCTTTTCCTGTGCCAGAAGCAATATACGCTGAAACATAGTACAATTATTGGCCCAGTCACACTGAAGGTAATGAGCAATAATTTTGACCTCTTATCATTCCCTTGTTTATCTGCGACAATATAAAAGATGAATGAGAATATAAGATTGATTTGGTGATAAAAGAGGACGGGACAGAGGAAGGGATATGCCATTGGTTTGAATCCTTCCATTAACAAAAACTAATACTTTTTGATAAGAATATGGATTCAGATTCACCTTGTACATTGGGAGCAGGAGCTGAAGGTGGTTGGGTGTTAAGAAGGTAGAACATATAATCATCATACCTAATCAAACAACTTCCAGACCAAATATTCCATGCCAGTTTTTGTTCACAACATTTAGGAAGTTCAGCTAGTATGTCCTCCAAACATTGTCTGCACACTTCATTTGTGAGATCTCTAGAGCATTGCACCACGGCATACCTACTCTCAGTGGCACTCAAATTGAATCCATCCTTATAGTACAACTGGTTGGTTCCATTAGTTGCTTTTCTGATCAAACTTCTCAAAAAATCCTCACCTATCTGAATCTCTGTTATGTTCGATATGTTTCTTATTCCAAGAATATGCCATGTTGGATATGTCATAGCTTTCCCAAAGAAGTTCTCATTTGAGTACCTTATAAGGCAGTAATCATTCCACACCACAGCAGACACTCTATTGGAGCAGAGCTGAGGGGCTTCTCTGGCAGCAGTGGAAATACAAACTCGACAAAAATATCCAGCCAAGCCACCCCCACAATAATAGAGGCCGTACACAGAGCTATTGTTAGTGCCTATGGTGGTGATGTTGTAACCATTGCTTGTGGCTGAATCTGAGGACATCCAGGTCAGGATGCTATCAAGGTTGGTTTGGTATGCAGTGCTGAGAGTTTGTTGGGTGGTGTTATTGCAGCTACTTCCCAGGTATGTCTGTTCTTCAGCCTTTGTAATGAATGACCTGAAATTCAGCAGTAACAAGAAAGTAAAACAAATTGTCTGCATTCCTATCATGAAGTACTTGCGTAATTATGTTATTTGCTACAATTGCTGAAACATGTAGCAAGTAATGCATTTCACAACAAAGAGTTTCATGTGTTATTCATTCTCATTTGTCAATTTTGACTGCTAAATAAAATACCATTTTTAACAGTAAATATTAAAAAAAGATAAAGTTGCAGTTTTAAATTCAACATATATAAAATTTCAACAACCTAGCCAATAATTGAGGGCATGTCTTGGTAAAATTATGACTAGTTCATATGAGTTTGATTAAGGCAACCCTGCTGACATCAGGTACGTATGAATTTTGCTTATAGACAACAGTATCATTTCCATTGTAGCGATAACAGAAAATATTCATAATATTCTAAATAATGTTGTTCCTACGTCTGAGATTTTTTTTAATTTGGGTTTTTACGTAAAATTTATTAAATCGGTTTTATACATGTAGAATGCTATTTATTTTGAATTTGGTCGTCTCACATGTATTATATTTTAAATTTGATCCTTATATATTATAGTTTTAATTTGATCCATTAAATGGCCAAATTAAGAATTCATTAGATATATGTATGGACCAAATTTAAAATTGCATTTAACACTCAAACTTGATCTGTTTGCAAAAGTGATAAAGTTAAAAAATGGACTGAAATAAAATTTAAATTTATTGTGTCTATTTTCATATGGAATAAGTTTAATGATCAAATAAATAAAAATAATATTTAAGATATCTATTTATAAAAGAGATTATATTTAGAGAATTAAATTTTGTTTCTTATTATTATCATTGCTTTGATTATCTTTTCCTGAAGTAAATAGAGGGAGGTATTCCTTTTTAATCCATCTATACATTTAGACATATCAGAGTTAAAAGTAAAGATGGAGAGAGCTGGAGGCACATGCTACAGGAGAGAATCACTTCCATTTATTGGTCTTATTTTTAATTTCAATATTTGTTTAAATTTTTTCTATAAATGATTAAATTTTGGTTTTACATTTAACATATTTTTTAACTTTTCAGAATCTAATAAAATTCCATTTGTTGTTCTATAGTTTTTTTTAACTCTTTAGAATCTAATAAATATTTATTTTAATTTGATCCAAAAAACGTTGTAATACAATTTTTTAAATGTTTATGTATATATATTGTATAATTTTACATTTATTCTTATAACATTTCGGGTTAAATGTTCTTTTTATAAAAACGGTTGTGAACTTCTATTTTTATTTGGTGAATGTAGAAAAACTGTGGAAGTAAATGAGTACCGCTAACTTACATTACCAAGTTTAATTGAATCTAAAATTCAATTTTTCTTAGTTCCCTGGTTGAATATTGTTTAATAGATCAAGTAAATTATTATACAAAATAATGCTAAAAGGCATAGTATAACTTTACGAGTACGAGTTAATCAGTTATATATGGTTTGAAAAAAATTTAAAGTCCGTTTCAAATTCGTGTAACGTGTTATACAGATGAGTTTGTTTTTAGTACTGGTTTATTTAGGTGCGAGCTTAAAGAGATGGATTCATCTTTATATCTATCTATATCTATAACGATATATAAAGATGACTTTCTCTTTTTCTATAACTATATATAAAGAGATTTTCTCTTTTGTGTGTGTTCACATCTCATAATTTCAACTTTATCCTTTATTATGTAATTATTTGTTAAATTTTAAAAAATTAACGGTTACTTTTACAAGTTTTTATAAAACTATTTACTTATTTCTTTCTTTTTTCTCTTATTCATCAACAATTATCTTCTCATATTTTGTTTATACATTTTATTTTTGATAAATATAATTTTATTTTGTTTATTAACTTAGTAACATTATAATATCATCAACTATTAAAATAATTTATGCATATTAAAAAAAATGCGTATACACAGACGCAATACTGTCCGTGTTTATTCATATAGAATGACAATTGACATGTGTAATTTTATGTTATTTAAAATATTTTATTTAAACATATTTTCTATTCTTTGCTAATAAATATAGTTTTATCATATATTTTCTATCCATATGTTAGAAAATTACTAATGTAAATTAATATTTAAAATGTTTTGTATGAAATTGTGTACATTTGTTACACCTAATAACAAATTTCAATTCGGTCTCAGGCTAACATAACTCATTTTCATAATTTGTCAACAAATTTTATTTTTCATGAAGGTAAAACTTTTTTTAATAATATATAACCTTTTCCATGATTTTATTCGTATACGGGCGCCAACATACAAGTCTAGATGTAACAAATATTATCATACAAATAAGCATTTTTTGTTTTACTAATTGATAATGTAAATTCTCTGGTATTCAAGCATGTATTTCCTTCTCTCCACGTTCAATAGCCGTTTTCTTCGTTCTCTTCAATACCAGGTTCATTCTTTAGTATCTATAATAATATATAAAGAAATTCATTATTTTGTATTTACATTTCAAAATATCAATTTTACTCTTTAAAATATAATTATTTATTAAATTTTTGAAAATTAATCGTTACTTTTACAAATTTTTTTATAAAATCGTCTATCTCTGCTTTTTTTTTATTATTTATCAATAGTTATTCTTTTATATCTTCTTATATATTTCACTTTATTTTTAATAAATATAATTTTATTTTATATATGAACTTAATAACATTATATTATCATCACCTACTAATATAATATCACGTATATTTATAGCGTCTGTACGCTAGTTGCCTCTCAATTCGCATTGGTTCTTTGAAATTGTTCTCTTAGCATTTATTGTTTTTTCTAAGTTGTTTTGCTTAGTGGTAATCATAATGGTATCCATTTTCTTCACAAAATCTGCACATTTGTGCATGCCCAGAGAGAAGGGTGTCCTTTTTTTTGTTGTTGAAACTGACACGAACTAACACATTAATAATCTTATTTGAGTTTCAATCAAACAAGTCTGAGTTGCGGCGGCCATGACCTGTTTGTGAAAATGCGTGGGAGAGATATGGTGATATTTACGGAATGTATGATAGGGGTTTTTTGCGCCTGAAAGTTGGGAGATAAGCATGTCTTGAGAGCATTATTTGATGTGAGTAAATTTGTCTTGTTTGTTTTGTAAATAATTTTTTAATGGGTTATTTTGGCAAATCCTGTGAGTTCGAGCTTATTTGTTCTTATCAAACAATTCTTTCTTTTCAATATTTGGAAACAAATATACTAGCTCTTAATATTTTCTGATGTAAAGGGTTGTTGTGATTAACCTTGAGGTTGCAAACGATGTGATAACTTACTTTCAAAGCTTGTCAAGTAGACATGAACATTTTAGCTGTTAGGGAGGCGATGGGGAAGTGCTAACTGATATCCTTGGACTGATTCGTAAGAGGCCTATGCAGAACAATTAAGGAACAAGAAAGATTATTAACTACTTCTAACAGGTTGGGCACACCATCTTCTCATCTCTGTGTAAGTCAAAGAAGGAAAATTGGCTTTTTAGAACCTGTAAGAAGAATCAGGTAAATTTTTCCAATACTGCACTAATCTCTTCTAATTTGTTGTTAGTAAGTCCCACGATGAAATGAAAAAATACAAAATTATGTTAAAATGTAACTGGGGATGATAGTACTCAGTCCATATAAACAGATGGTGTGGAGAACAACTGCAATAGTTGAATGAAGGAATTGGGGTTTAGATTTGTTTGGAGAGGTATCTATAATGGGAATTTACAAAAGTTAGAATGCTGGGGAGAATTTGGGACTATAAATAAGATACGGGATAGGATCAGGAGAAATTTAGAAGGGAGAAAATCTTAACTAACCATAGCAGGTTCAAATATGAATACACAGGAGAACAAGAACAACACATGCAAATCAGAGATACAAGCAAGAGAAGTAAACCTGAAGCATTGGAGGGCAACACAAAGAAGCAAAAAAAGAAATTCTATGAGGGTGTACGAAATATAAAGCAGGAAATGGTGTTATACACACTGTATTTGTCACTAACTAGTTTTAGGGCCCTTCCAGGTAGTAGTGAAGTTGTATGAGATGGTCTGATTTAACGATCCTTGTAGTATTTTGTGATTATCTTTGTAAATAAACAGGGAAAGATTTGGAATACCCCAAGTTTTCCATCATATATAATACTTTTTTATTGCTGATAAAGAAAAACATATATTTAGCTACCAATTCCTACTTGAACATTTATGGATATTTGCTTATTTGTGAAAATTTTCCGTGACTTTCCTGTTTCAGGAATGCACATCAGCTTTGCTCTTTACTCGTTGTTGTGTTGCCCATTGCCTTACCCATGTTAGCGTGTTGCCTATCATACAGATGATAACTTAACAGAGTGGAATATAAATAATGGAACTCTTTCTGTTAATGAGAAAACTGATAGATAAGTCAGGCTTGATTCCTTGGTGGAGAAACACAGGGTTCTGCTTGTTCTGGCTTTGACAGGGACTCTGATGGTTTTCTCACACAAGCAATTTTAGATATTTTGGCTTTCTGATGATAATTTTGTTTTATGAACTTTGGTTGCATAAGGTGGACATATAAGGGCTCATTTTGTGTGCTTTTTTGTCTGTGCAGTTTTTTCTTGGAACATGATCTATATTAGGCAACAAAAGGAAGATTATTATATTGGACATTGAACTATATTCTAAATCAAAAAGTATGGCTACCTTAAATGTTAATATGAAATTAATAAGTAACTTAATTCAAATCAGTTATAAATACAACTTTATTTGTCAATTTTGAACAGATATATACAATTCCGTTGTGCAATCATGAAATTACCTCGGTAAAGTAATAGAAGTTGTTATATAACTAATGGAAAGATTCTCGGAACTTCTTAATGTAGGGCCTTCCTCTAAGACCGTTCTTCCAACTGAAATGGCTGGGTGCTTGGGTTTTGGAATGGCCACTGTGTCACTCGCCAGCATTACCACAACATCGGACATGGTTGGCCTATCTCTTGCATCTTCTTGAACACACAACAAACCAATCTGTATGCACCTCTCTACTTCACTTCCTATGAAGGCTTTTTTCAGCATTGGATCAATCAATTCTAAACATTTTCCTTCATACCATGTTCTCAAAGCCTACACAAGTATTTGTAGTTTTAGTACAAGTCTTACTTATCTTAGCATTGTTGAATAATTTCTCGAGGACACTAGAGTGAAGACTTACGTATACAAGAAGATTTTGACCATCTGACAGGTAGAATCTACCATTCTTTCTCCCACAAATGATTTCTAGAACAAGAACTCCAAAGCTGAAAACATCAGATTTCACTGAAAATAGTCCTTCCATAGCATATTCAGGAGCCATGTATCCACTAATGGAAACCAATAGAGCTTTGTCAATATCTCGAGTCAAAGAGTATACAGAAAAGAATTTCATTAAAATATTGAAATATGCGCTGATAGTTTAAAAATATTTGTTATATGTAAAACTCACTAAGTGCCCATTACTCGTTTTGTGTTTGCCTGGTTCTGTCCTACTTCAAATGCCCTTGCCAATCCAAAATCTGATATTTTGGGATTCATGTCATGGTCTAATAGAACGTTGCTGGCTTTGAGATCTCTATGAATTACTCTCAGTTGGGAATCCTCGTGAAGGTATAAAATACCTTTTGCTATTCCACTGATAAGGCTTAATCTTAGTTTCCAATCGAATTGTTTTCTTTTCTCAACATCTGACCACATAACAACAACAGAGAGATTTGAACAACAAAACTGTTAGTGAAGCAAAAATACAGGAAATACGCCAAATTCTATGATTCGGCCATAGCAATGGGAATGCTAGAAGAATTTTTCATTTTCTTCATAAAGATAAATGATGAGATTATTATTAACTGCATGATATAATAGTACTATATACATGCCAGGACAACGACGTTCCCGTAGTTTCCCCATTTTACTTGGAAACAAATACTATTTTTGTACTAGAGATTGCTGAAGACAATTACAGAAAATAGAACACTGCTGCTGGAGTTATGTGAAAACATACCAAATAGGTGAAAGTCGAGACTTTTATTCGGCAAATACTCGTATACAAGTATCTTCTCATTTTCCTCCGAGCAACATGCTAAAAGTCTTACAAGGTTGCGATGCCTCAATTTAGCTATAAACATTACTTCATTATTGAACTCCTCCGAGCCTTGACCAGAAAATTGGGAGAGTCTTTTGACTGCAATTTGCTTTCCATCAGGAAGAGTTCCCTGATAAAAGTTTGCAACAAATAAGAGTATATAGAAAGATAGTAAAGAAATAAGAAATCTATGTCCTAAACTCCGAATCTTTACAACCTTGTATACGGGCCCGAATCCACCTTCTCCTAATTTAGATGCTTCTGAAAAATAATCAGTACTCTGTAGAATTGTTATTAGTGGGATCCTAGGCAGGTCTGCGTTCCACATTTCCTCTGATTGAATTTTATGTAATGAAGGCAGAGGAAGCCCTTCTACAAATAGAACTTTGTGAGTTCATATCTGAGAAAAAGAGTCTTATTTAACTAGGCGAAAATCAAGCCATGTGTGCTTGAAAAAATGAGATTCCTTAACCCCACCCGTTTTTCCTTGATAGTTACCTTTTCTCAGTCTTTTCCTGTGCCAGAAGCAGTATACGCTGAAACATAGAATAATTATTGGCCCCACCACACTGAAGGTAATGATCAATATTATTGATCTGTTATTACCCCGGTGTTTATCTGTGACAAAATAAAATATTAATGAAAATATAAGGTTGATTTACTGAAAAAATTGGAAGGAGGGAGAAGGGAATAGATCCATTAACAAAAGCTAATATAGTAATGACTAATATTTGTTGATGAAAAAAACGGATTCAGGTTCACCTTGTGCATTGGGCTCGGGAGCTGAAGGTGGTTGGTTTACAAGAAGGTAGAACATATGATCATCATACCTTATCAAACAGCTTCCAGACCAAACCGTCCATGTTACTTTTTGTTCACAACATTTGGGAACTTCAGCGAGTATGTCCTCCAAACACTGTCTGCACACTTCATTTGTGAGATCTCTGGTGCATTGCACCACGCTATACCTACTCTCAGTGGCACTCAAATTGAAGCCTTCCTTATAGTACAACTGGTTGGTTTCATTAGTTGCTTTTCTGATCAAACTTGTCACAAAATATTTACCTTTCTGAATCTCTGTTATATTGGATATGTTTCTTGTTCCAAGACTATGCCATATTTGGGATGTCATAGCTTTCCCAAAGAATTCCTCATTTGAGTACCTTATAACGCAGTAATCATTCCACACCACAGCAGATACCCTATTGGGGCAGAGCTGAGGGGCTTGGTTTGCAGCAGTGGAAACACAAAATTGACAAAAGTATCCAACTGCGTCACCACCACAATCATAGAGGCCATACACAGAGCTATTGGTGCCTATGGTGGTGTGGTTATAACCAGGGCTTGTGGCTGCATCCAAGGGCATCCAGGTTAGGATTCTATCAAGGTTGGTTTGGTATGCACTGCTTAGAGTCTGTTGGGTAGTGTTTACACAGTTACTTCCCAGGTTTGGTTCTTCTTCGGCCTTTGTGATGAATGATCTGAAATTCAGCAATAACGAGAAAGTAAAGCATATTGATCTAATCTTTCTTTGTATTCCTATCATGAGGCACTTGCTTAATTGTGTTAGATGCTGCAATGTTTGAAACACATCGCTAGTAATGCATTTAACAACCATGAGTTTCATGAGATATTCATTCTAATTTTCAATTTTGATTACCTAATACCATTATTTTCTTATCCTTTTATAATAAATATAAAACAAGATAAACTTCAAATTTGAAATTCAACATGTATAAAATGTCAACTAACCTAGCCAATAGTTGAGGGAAAACCATGGTAAAGTCACGACTAGTTCACTGAGAGCTTCTTGTATCTGGCAGCCCTTCTGACATCAGGTACGTATTCAACTTTGCTTACAGTTAAAATTATCGTTTTCACCCAAACAAAAAAACAAGGAGAATATCCAAAATATCTTAAATTAATATTGTTCCTATACATAGAACTTTATATATTTGAAAAAGTGATATGAAAGATGGACTGAAATAAAATTGAAATTTATCGCGCCTATTTACAGATAGAATAAAGTTTGATGATCAATTAAAACAAGGTTAAATTATATCTTTAGTTTCCATTTTTGTAACAAAATATCAATTTGGTCCTTCAATTTTTTTTATCTCAATTTGGTCCCTATTTTGAGAAATTTGATCCAATCAAGTCCTTTCCATTAGTGGTGTAACAACGACATTAGATGGGGTGTCACATGTCAGTTCCTGGATTTTTGAATTTTTTTTATTTTTTTAAAATTTTAAAAAAAATTAAAAATTTGTCACGTGTCAAGCTAACATCGTGTCACGTGCCAGTGATAGTGCCACGTGTCAATCTATGTTAGGTGTCATTTTCCTATTCTCAATTTGGTTCTAGTATTTTAATTTTTGTCTCAATTTAGTCACAATTTTTGTAAAAATTGTGCAATTTTGTCCCTCTCCAAATTGAAACAAAATTTAATTTCTATATAAATGTGCACAAATATTTCTATCAAAATTGATATTTCAAGTAAATATTTTTAACAAAATTAAGTTTATTTTAATTTATATTTTACATTAAACTTTATTTAAAATTGTTTTAAAGTTGTTAATAGAAAATAATGCTAATAACAAAAAATTTCATAAATTATATTGATATTTTATTACATCATACTTTAATATTGTTTTTTACTTGAATTTATATTTTAAATAATTGCATATTTTTTAATTTGTAAAATTCAATAATTTTTGTACAAATGTTTTAGTTGGTGTAAAAATAATAATTATATAATTTAAGAAGAATTAACTAGTTTATGCAACAATAAAAAACAAATAAATTTAAAATTTGAAAACAATTTTAAGTAAAATTGAGTGTGAAACAAATTTAAATAAACTTAGTTTTGTTAAAAATATATAATAAAAATATCAATTTGAATAAAAAAAATCAAATTTAATAAAAATATTTGTATAACATTTATATAATTTGTTTCAATTTGAAGGGGGACAAAATTGTACAATTTTTACAAAAATTGAGACTAAATTGGGACAAAAATTAAAATACAGGGACCAAACTAAGAATGAGAAAATGACATCTAGCATAATAGTGACATGTGGCACTGTCACTGCCACGTGACACCATGTCAGCTTTACACGTGACAAAATTTTAATTTTTTTAAACTTAAAAAAAAATTCAAAAAAAAATTCAAAAAAATTCAAAAAATTCATAAATTGACACGTATCACCCCATTTAACACGGTTACTACACTACTAACAGAAATGATTTGATTGCATCAAAATTCCCAAAATATGGACCAAATTGAGATAAAAAAAATTGAGGGATCAAATTGATATTTTATTACGAAAATGGGGACCAAAGGTATAATTTAACCTTAAAACAAATTTTAAAGATATATATTTATAAAAGAGATAAAATTGAGAAACTAAATTATTTTTTCTTGTTCTTATCAGATTATGATGTACTGAACTAAAAAGAGGGAGGTATTCCTTTTACGTCTATGCATTTACATATTTCCAAGAATTAAAAGTAAAGAGGAAGAGGGCTGGAGGCAAATGCTACATAAGAGGTTATTATTTTTGGACGATACTTTAATCCATTTTTTTTTACTTACTTTTAACTTACCACTTCAATCATCATTAGATTATCACATCACATCATTAAAAAGAATTAAAATAAATGATCTAATGGTGATTGAAGTAGTAGGTTAAAAGTTGGTCAAAAAAAGTGGGTTAAAATATCATTTTCCATTACTTTTAGTATCCTTATTATTTTAATGTTGTATACATTTTTCTATAAATGATCAAAATTTGGATATCATTCATAAATTTTTTAATATTTTAGAATCTAATTAGTTTTGATTTAATCTTTTATAACTTTTCAACCCTTTATAATCTAATAAATTTGTATTTAATTTGACCAGAAAGTTATCTATTCCAATATATAAAAGAAACAAAATTGTTGTAACTGTATTTGTATATAATTTTACTTTTATTCTCTTAACATTTTGGTGGCATTTTTCTTTTTCACGAAAACCGTAGGAATACGATGCATGAGACAAGAATACGACACAAAATTATAAAGAGTCCCATAATACATGTATAATTTGTTATAACAATAAATATTAAATAAGAATGAAAAGGAAAAAAAAATTAAACAAGAATTTATCGTGAAAAATTAAAGCTCATCGTAAATACATTTTATTAACAAATATACCAAAGAAAATATGTGTGGATAAGAAGAATGATATATGATATTAGTTGATTGAACATAAATGCGTAGAGAATAATTTGATCAATAACAAAATAATAATGACAATTGATAAAAACTGCTAATTAAAAAAAAAGTTGCAAAGTAATCTAATTTAAATTTTGGAAGACTTCTTCATATATATGTTTCATCATCAAATTATCAGTAATTTGAATCCTCTTCTGACTGTGACTCCAGACACTGCAATATATAATTGTGTATGGGAGAAGATAAACTTTGGACATTTTGACATGTTTCAAAGATTGAACTTGACTTTTTGTTGAGTCATTGCAAACTATACACCAGCTGAAAACTCTCTTCTGTAGAACTTAAAAAATGAATATTTTCTGATGAAGTCAATGAATGAGACAATGTAGGAATGAATACTTTGGGTCCACATTTTTTCTAAAAATGTGGTTTGCTTTGAATACTATTGCACAAACTTGGACACTAATAAATGTTTGTCAACAACATCAGTATGGCACAAATTTTAAACTTTTAAGGCATTATTGAAGTTCAAATGAATTAATTTATTAACAGTGAATATCACCATGAATATTTTTTGTACACGACCTCTCAAAATTTGGTATGTTATTTCTTCTCCAAAAACTAATGACAACAACATATATTAATTCAAGTTGAGTACAACATCTTTTGTTGGAGCTAAAATAGTTCTAGATAGGAAGAAAGATAAGTATATCACCATGATGTTTTGTAATAATGAAGGATAAGTATATCCACAATTAAAGTGATTGGATCAACAATATCCTATATTAGTAAATCATTTGGAATTTTAATATTAATGTTTCCATCATTTGGTTTTACAATGGTTCATCTCAAATTCTAAGCACCCATTATTGGACTTTCTTTACTTCTTCATCATCCAAATTAGAGCATCTAGCTTGAGGTCTCATTTTTTTTTTTGGGTTAAATATGTTTTTAGTTCTTTAACTTTCAGTGAATTTTGAAATTAGTCTATTTTGAAACTTTGAACCAATTTAGTCTTTCATCTTTCGAAATACGTGGATTTAGTCCTTTTAATCAAATTTTGTTAAGTTTATTTGATGTTTCGTACGCATTTCAGGATTGTATTTGAGTTGTTTATTAAGTTGGACACATTTTTATTTTAATGTTAAGTCAAATACTATTATGAAACGAGCTTGAAATGTCAAATAAAGTTAACAAAATTTGATTAAAAGGACTAAATCCACGCATTTCGAAATATGAAATACTAAATTGGTCTAAAATTTCAAAATAGACTAATTCCAAAATTGACTTAAAGTTAAGGGACTAAAAACATATTTAACCCTTTTCTTTTTGTTAATGTCAAAACTTACAATGTTTCCAAAGGCCTCATTTTCCTCTCTAGATTCGTGTTGTCACATGGTCACGACATTTGTTCACATACTTGAAGAGATACTTTATTGACGTGAATTGATTGCACGATTCAACATTTATATATGCTTTATATGTTACAAAAAGTTTCTTGTTATATGACACTCCAACTCTATTGTAAAGGAAGAATTCTCATTTATTTATTACTTTGTCACCATTATCTCATTTTTATATGTGATAATAAAAAAAATCCATACACCACTAAAAAAACTCATATTTTCTGTCAATTTTGTTTTGAAAATTTTTTCGTGAGAAATACTTGAAAATTTTGTTATAAAAAAAATTTACAAGAAATTGCTACTAATTTACTTGCAAAATATTTTTTATAAAACATTTTTCGCAACAAATTTTGTAGGAAATACTTGTAAATTTTATAAATTTGTAGGAATTAATTACCCACGAAGAAATTACCAGCCAATTAAGATTCTTAGAGAAAATGACAGAAAAAAGTCTTTTCTTGTAAATTTTTTTAACAAATTTGCAAGAAAAATTCCATGTAATATGAGAATTTCTAATAGTGATACTTGTTACCCACAAGTATCTACTATGGGCCATAATTCGGGTGATGAGGAAATAGAGCCCAACCCAAGTGAAGTGGAGGACACAATTGGAAAATACAAACCAAAGTTGAAAATAAATCCTTCTAGAAACTGTCAAGCCTCTCTGAAGTTTAAGGATTGCAAAATGAATTGATTATGTTAGGATTTGCTTTATTCTGTTGAGATTTATTTGTTCTGCTATTTTAGAAATTACTCAATGTTGTCTCTTTCCTTGCCCATATATATGGTTTTCATTATGAATAAAGCAGAGAATTTTTTGGGAGACACTTGTGGTTGTGGAGGTTTCTTCCCTTCCCTCGAAGAAAGGTGAGTTTTGCTATTAAATTCCATAACAGCCATATCATTGGTGCTTTCATTGAGAGTTAACCATGACTTCCTCTACTGCTTCTTCCAATGACACTCAGCTTTCTAAACTGATTGAAAACCATCTTACCTTACAACGGGAATACCAGCGCTTGGAGGACCGGTTCATGCTCTTGGAAAGCAAACTCGAAAATCCTGGTTCACCTTCTTCCACACATGCAACCAAATACTATATGAAATTAGAGATACCTCATTTTGATGGGAACAACCCTTTGAAGGGATCTTCAAGATCACGCAGTATTAGTATCACCAAACACCAACAACAGAAAGAACACATATTGCTAGCTTTTACATGGAAGGGGAAGCGCTTAACTGGTATCACTGGATGGTGGCGAATAATCAAATTAAGGATTGGGATGCACTACTTAAGGCCATTCAATCTCGCTTTGCCCCATCATGATTTGAGGATCCTGCTGGTGCATTGTTTAAACTCACCCAAACTTCTTTGATTTGTGAGTACCAACAACAATTTGAGGCTCTCACTATTCAAATCATTGATCTCTCTGTGAGTTTCTACATCAGTTGTTTCATCTCTAAGCTTTAACCTGATTTGCAGCGGGAGGTGTGCTCTCGTCAACTGGCGACATTCATCGATGCTATTGATTTGGCCAAGATTTACGAGGCAAAATTCGAAGACGCCCAACCGGAATCCAAATCCCAAACATATACACCTCAACCTCCATCCTTAACACCCCATAGAAAACCACCCTAAACCAGAACACAAACCCTTTCTCCCAATCTCACACAACCAACTTTGCTACTACCAATTGTTCCCCAATTCTCAAGAACATGATCGCCGAAGAACTTCAAGCCAGACATGAAAAATGCTTGTACTATTACTGCGATGATAAGTATGTTAAAGGTAATTGTTGCAGACGTGAGTACATGGTTCTCCTAGCTCCATAACCTCCATCAAGGGTTGATGAGGAGTTTCAATAGTTATTATCTGACGTGAATCCAACCATAGCCGAACCCAAAAACTAATTTGATTCTTCCCTAGCCCAAATTAGCCTCCATGCCTTCATGGGCCATTTGGTTCCCCAAACGCTACGTGTATTGGACCGGATTGGCAAGGCCCAATTGTCCATTTTGATAGATAGTGGGAGTACACACAAATTTTTGCAAGAATGATTGTTGAAGTTTTTAAATCTCGACGTTATCCTAGCCCAAGGTTTCTCTGTTCAAGTGGGTAATGGGGAGGAGCTACAATGGTCCAAGTTGTGTAAAGAGGTACAAATCCACATTCAGCCTCACTTGTTCACTAAAGACCTTTGTCTTGCCCATAACTAGTGTTGATTTAGTTTTGGGAGTGCAGTGGTTGAAAAGTCTATGTCCAATATTTACTGATTTTGATAAGTTAATTATGAGGTTCAAAAGAGAGGGCCAGGTAGTGCAGTTCCAAGGAATTCCTAGGCCTAAAGCCCATGAAATTTCATTCCAAAACCTTAAATGACTTCAAGCCACTCATTCAATTAGTGAATATTATCATATTTAGGCCCAACCGTTGTCTCTTGAGGATGGAAAAACAGTCTCTTCTCCTAGAAATTGAGGCTCTGCTTCATCATTATTCCACTACTTTTGAAGTTTCGGAGAAGCTTTCTCTCCCACGAACTACTGATCACAAAATTTCACTATTGGAAGGAACTAATCCCGTCAATGTGTGACCTTATTGATACTCATAATTTCAGAAAGAAGATATTGATAAATAGGTTGAAGAGATGTTACAGTGTAATCCAGAAGATTTTGAGCCCTTTTTCTTCCTTAGCACTGCTCGTGTGTAAGAAAGACGAAACATGGCAATTTTATGTGGACTATCGCACGTTGAATGCAGTCACGAACATGGATCGCTTTCCCCTCCCTACTGTGGATGAACTTCTCAATTAATTGTTTGGTGCTAAGTGGTTTTCTAAGCTTGATCTTCGTTCCGGTTATCACTAGATCCGTATGTTTCCAGGGGAGTCTTACAAAACTGCCTTTCGAACTCATGAAGGCCACAATGAGTTTATTGTTATGTCATTTGGATTATGCAATGCTCCTTTGACTTTTCAGAGCACTATGCATGAGTTATTTTGTCCTCATCTTCGTAAATTTCTTATTGTTTTCTTTGATGATATCTTAGTTTACAGTAAGAGTTTACATGAACACATAAGCCATTTAGAACTTGTTTTTCAATACTTATAGGATAACAAATTATTTCTTAAAAGATCAAAGTGCGTTTTTGCACAAAAAATAGTGTTGTCTATCTAGGCCATATCATTACGGAACAGGGTGTGGAACCGGAGAATGACAAGATTTTGGCAATGCAAGAGTGGCCAGTTCCTCGTTGTGAGAAATAATTGCATAGGTTCTTCAGTTTGACAGGATACTACCACTGCTTTATAAAAGGATATGCTGCAATTGCTTCACCTCTGACTGATTTATTGAAGAAGGAAACCTTTCATTGGACTCTTGTGGAGCAACAAGCCTTTGATGACTTGAAGAAAGCCATGACTGAAGCCCCTATTCTTGCCTTGCCTAACTTTGAGTTCCTTTTTCAATTAGAAACTTATGCATCTGGAAGGGGCATGGGCGTTGTACTTTTGCAGTAGGGTCATCCAATTTGTTTTCACAACAAGAAATTGTGATAGGATGAGAAATGCTTCTACATACGTCCAGGAATTACACGCCATTGTTGAAGCTGTTAAAAAATGGTGACATTATTTACTGGGTCGCAAGTTTATCATTTTTACATATCAAAAGAGCTTAAAAGAACTTTTGACACAGGTGATCCAAACTCCAAAGCAACAACATTATTTGTGCAAATTATTGGGGTTTGATTATGAGAAAAAATACAAACCTGGCTCCTCTAATTGTACTGCCGATGCCTTGTCTCGTCAGTTTGACAAAGGTTTCCTTGTTGCCCTTACTGTCCCTCATCATGAATTTGTTCACAAGCTTAAGGCTTCTTATGATTCTAATGCCCAACTGAAGCAATTATACTCTAACATTTTTGTTGACCACACTTCTCATGAAGGGTTTTCCATTATAGAGGGTTTGCTATTGTATAAAGGAAAAATATATATTGGTGACGACACTACCTTTAAGTCCCTATTGCTTGAAGAGTACCATAGCAACCCTTTGGGAGGCCATTTTGGGTTTCATAAAACATTTCAGCGGCTCTATGAGAATTTCCATGAGCCTAGGATAAAAAAGGAGGTTGTGGCTTATGTAAAATCTTGCATTACTTGTCAAGAGATGAAGGCTTCGAATCACGCTCCTTATGGTCTTTTGCAACCCATTCCCATTCCTAATGGTATATGGGAAGACATTGCTCTTGATTTTATTGTTAGACTGCCACCTTACAAGGGTCATACTACCATTTTAGTTGTTGATAGGTTCTCCAAAGCAAGGCATTTTGGTATGTTTCCTTCCAGCTATACCGCTTTCATGGTCGCTAAATTATTTGCCAATATGGTTTGTAAGTTGCATATGTCGAAAAGCATTATCTCATATAAAGATGTCATTTTCATGAGCGGCTTTTGGCAAGAACTATTTCGTCTTAATGGCACTAAGCTAAAGATGTCCACGACTTACCATCCCCAAAGTGATGGCCAAATCGAAATCCTCAATAATCTGCTTCAACAATATTTGTGGTCCTTTGCTCATTGCAAACCAACTTCGTGGGGGCAAGTTTCTCTTATGGGTAGAGTGGTGTTATAAAACCTCTATTCATTCATCCACGGGCTTTCTCCTTTTGAGGTTATGTTTTGCAAGCCTCCTCCTACCGTTCCTAGTTACTGCATGGGAAACTCAAAGCTTGAAGTTGTTGATGCTGAATTGGCTTGTCGTGATGAAATTTTGAACAAATTACGAGCAAAGTTGTTAAAGGCCAAAGAGGTGGTGAAGTATGTTGCTGACCAGAAGCACGTTCCTGCCTCATTCAAGCTTGGTGATCATGTGATGGTCAAGCTTTGTCCATACCGACAATATTCATTATCAGGACCACAAGTACAAAAACTTTCTAAGCGTTATTATGGGCCCTTTGAAATCATAGAGTGTATTGGAGATGTAGCTTTTCACCTTGCTCTATCACCTACAACTAAACTTCACCATATTTTTCATGCTTCTCTGCTGAAACCTTTCACTAGCACGACTCCTTTATCATTACCTCCTTGCACCACCACTACTCAACCTATTGTTCGACCCTTGGCTATAGTGGCAGTGGATGATAATTCTTTATGTGTGTTAGGTGTGAGGGAACGTCGCTCTTAGGGTGGAAAGTTTTTGTTTCATTTAGTCTCACGAAGTGAACCATACAAATTTTGGCAAACATTTATTTAATTCTTTTAATTCTATGATATCCACGAAATCTCAGCGTAGATAACAGATTATGTAATTCTTACATGTGAAACTATGCGCGTAGATAATATATAATATTTCATAGGAAATTTTTTTGTCAAAATCCAATGTACTTACCTACAAAATTTTTGTAGATAAATTAACATTTTTTGTTATCTATGAACGTTAGTATTATCTACGAACATTTTTTATAGATAAAATAAAATTATCTACGAAAATAATTTTGTAGATAATTTTTCGTAGATAATATACAATTTTCTTGTAGTATACCTTGGGACGGTCTCTTTCCAAAGGATGCCACACATGGAAAGATGTCCAAGAGCTTCAATCTGCTTATCTAAAATTACACCTTGAGGACAAGGTGTTTGTGCAGGGAAAAAAAGATGTTATGGGCCATAATTCAGGTGATGAAGAAATAGAGCCCAACCCAAGTGAGGTGGAGGACACAATTGGAAAAGCCAAGCCAAAGCTAAAGAGAAATCTTTCTAGAAACAGTGAGGCCCCTCTGAATTACAAAATGATTATGTTATTTGAGATTTATTTGATTTGCTGTTTTAGATATTACTCAATGTTGTTCCTTTCCTTGCCCATATATATGGTTTTCATTATGAATAAAGTAGAGAATTTTTTGGGAGACATTTGTGGTTGAGGAGGTTTTTCCCCTTCCCTGGAAGAAAAAGGTGGAGTCTTGATCTTAAATTCCATAATAGCCGTATCGGTCTCTATTTATAATATTTATTTTTTACCCATTAGAGAGGTTTTATATGTATATATTCACGGTTACGAATTTTTTTTAGAGTCTCTGGTCGTCATTATTAAGGGAACTATTCCTATAGCTTTTAGCATCAACACTTGCTCCACTTCTCCTTGGAAATCTACTTCTCCTTTCTTTTAACTATCTAGTTAGTTGTAGTCCTTCGAACGAATTGCATACGTTAAAGCTATCATTTTCTATTTAAACATATTGTTTTTGTTTTCTCTTCGCTGTATCATTGCCTTTCAATTCATTATCAAATTCTAAACACTTTTCCGAAAAAAATTTCAGGTATATATCATGTATTGCTTCTTCTTTTTTTCTCTGCATTTGTTGTTTTTATATTTATTTATTTTTTTGCTTAGTTAATGTTATCCATTTTCTTAGCAAAGGAATATGCACCTGTGTTGCAATCAAACAAATCTGAGTTCCGGTGGCTACGACCTGTTTGTGAAAATCCCCGGAAGAGATATGGGGATGTTTACGGAATGTATGATAAAGGTTTTGTGCGCCTGAAAATTGTGGGATACGCAGTGTTTAGAGCATTATTTGCTCGTGCGAGTCAATTTGCATAGTCGGTTTCGTAAATAGTTCGTTAATTGGTTATTGTGGCAAATTCTGTGAGTTTGAGGCTATTTGTTCTTATCAAACACATTTTAGCTGATGCATATATTTGGCTACCAATTCCCACTTGAACTTTTACGGATATTTGCTTGTTTATGAAAATTTTCCAGACTTTGCTGCTTCAGGAATGTACACTAGCTTTGTAGTTTACTCGTTGTTGTGTTGCCAATTGCCTTACCCATGTTAGCGTGCTACCAATCATTCAGCTTCCAGATTGACAGAGTGTAATAAATAAATCTACTAATAAGAAAACTGATGGCTCAGTCAGGCTTGATTTCTTGTTGCAGAAACACAGGGTGCTGCTTGTTCTGGCTTAGACAGAGACTTGCATGGTTACTTGGGATGGCTTTCTCACACAAGCAATTTTAGGTGCATGCGGTGGACTGGACAAATAAGGTTTCATTTTTGTTTTGTTTTTGTCTGTGCAGTTTTTTCTTGGAAATTGATCTATATTCTAACTCAACAAAAGAAAAGATTTTTATATTGGAGATTGAACTATATTCTAAAATAAAAAGTATAGGTACATTCAATGTTAATGTAGATAAATTAATAAATATTTTGATTCAAATCAATTATAAATACAACTTTATCTGTCGCTTCGAAGAGATATATACAAATCCATTGTTCATTCATGAAATTACCTCGGTAAACTAATCGAGAATGTTATATCATTAACGGAAAAATTCTTGGAACTTTTTGATGTAGAGACTTCCTCTGAGGCCAGCCTTCCGATTGAAAATGCTGGGTGCTTGGGTTTTGGAATGACCACTGTGTCACTCGCCAGCATTACAAGAACATCCGACATGGTTGGTCTATCTCTTGCATCTTCCTGAACACACAACAAACCAATCTGTATGCACCTCTCTACTTCACTGCCTATAAAGGACTTTTCCAGCATTGGATCCATCATTTCCAAACATTTTCCTTCAGACCATCTTCTCCAAGCCTGCACAAGGATTTGTAGTTTTTTAATACTCATAAGCCTTAGTTATCTTAGCATTGTTGAATAATCTCTTGACCACATTAGAGTGAGACTTACGTATACAAGGAGAGTTTGACCATCTGACATGTAGAATCCACCGTTCTTTCTCCCGCAAATGATTTCTAGAACAAGAACTCCAAAACTGAAAATATCAGATTTCACTGAAAATAGTCCATCCATAGCATATTCAGGAGCCATGTATCCACTGATAGAAATCAATAGAGCTTTGTTATTATCTCGAGTCATGGAACATATAGCAAAGAATTCCAGTCAGAATAATAAAGTACTAAAATATGCATTGATAAACCTATTTGTTTTCGAAGTATTTGTTATTAGTAGAACTCACAAAGTGCCCATTACTCGTTTTGTATTTGCCTGGTTCTGTCCTACTTCGAATGCCCTTGCCAATCCAAAATCTGATATTTTGGGATTCATGTCAAGGTCTAGTAGAACGTTGCTGGCTTTGAGATCTCTATGAATTACTCTGAGTTGAGAGTCCTCGTGAAGGTATAAAATTCCTCTTGCTATTCCATGGATAATGCTTAACCTTAGTTTCCAATCGAATTGTTTTCTTCTCTCAACATCTGACAAAACAATTACAGGACAGAGATTTGAAAGAAAAAAAAAAAAGAAACAGTTAGTGACGCAAAACAATTGGCAAATACATCAAATGCTAAGATTTAGCCATAGGATTGGAAAAAAAATACCAGAATAATGTATCATTTTCCCCTTCAAGATGACTTATAACATGAATATTTATTACATGATATAACTGGTTTTGGTTTAATGTAAAGATTAATGAAAGGAAAACGTGGCATGATTGTCTTAGGTATTATGATCGTGCCCTCATGTTCTTATTTTGAAATTACAATAGTACCATATACATTGCAGGAAAACTACATTAAAGTCCCTACACTTTATTTGGGAACCAATACTATTTTTTGTAATAGCGAATGCTGAGGAAAAAATGCAGTGAAAGCAGCACTGCTGGGGTTATGTGAAAACATACCAAATAAGTGAAAGTCGAGACTTTTATTCGGCAAATACTCATATACGAGTATCTTTTCATTTTCCTCTAAGCAACATGCCAAAAGTCTTACAAGGTTGCGATGCCTCAATTTGGCTATAAACATTACTTCATTATTGAACTCCTCTGAGCCTTGACCAGAAAATTTTGAGAGTCTTTTGACTGCAATTTGCCTTCCATCAGGTAGATTTCCCTGAGAAAAGCTTACAACAAATAGAAGTTAGTAAAAATAAGAAATTTATATCCAAAACTCCAAATCGTTACTACCTTATAAACAGGGCCGAATCCACCTTCCCCTAATTTAGATGCTACTGAAAAGTTATCAGTACTCTGTAAAATTGTGATAAATGGAATTCTAGGCAGGTCTGTGTTCCACGTTTCCTCCGATTGAATTTTATGAAATGAAGGTAGAGGAAGCTCTTCTACAAGAGAAGTTTGTGAGTTCATAGCTGAGCAGAAGAGTCTTATTTGACTGGGATAAATTAGCTATCATATAAATCTAGGAATCTGTACTCTGAGGAAATTACCTTCTCTAACTCCATCCCTCGTATTTTCTTTATAATTAGCTTTTCTCACCCTTTTCCTGTACCAGATGCAATATAGGCTGAAACATAGTACAATTATTGCCCCGATCACACTGAAGATAATGATCAATATTCTTGTCCTGTTATTAACCCCTTGTTTATCTGTGACAATATGGAAGATGCATGTGGGTATGAGGCTGGTTAGATTGCAAAAGTGGAAGGCAGGGGGAGAGATAGGTTATATTACCAAAACTAACATTTTAACAACTAATATTTACTATTAAAGATGAATAGTCAATTTTTCAAAGTTCTTTCACAAAGTTAATAACAGAAGTAATATAACAGGATTCAAATTCACCTGTTTTCTGATTGGGTGCGGGAGCTGAAGGTGGTTGGTTGGCAAGAAGGTAGAACATATGATCATCATACCTTATCAAACAACTTCCAGACCAAACCATCCATGTTACTTTTTGTTCACAACATTTGGGAACTTCAGTCAGTATGTCCTCCAAACACTGTCTGCACCCTTCATTTGTGAGATCTCTGGTGCATTGCACCACGCCATACCTACTCTCAGTGGCACTCAAATTGAAGCCATCCTTATAGTACAACTGGTGGGTTTCATTAGTAGCCTTTCCGATCAAACTTCTCACAAAATCCTCAGCTATCTGAATCTCTGTGGTGTTGGATATGTTTTTTGTTCCAAGAGTATGCCATATTGGGTATGTCATAGCTTTCCCAAAGAAGTCCTCATTTGAGTACCTTATAATGCAGTAATCATTCCACACCACAGCAGACTCCCTATTGGAGCAGAGCTGAGGGGCTTCTCTTGCAGCAGTGGAAATACAAAATTGACAAAAGTATCCAACCGCATCACCACCACAATCATAAAGGCCATACACAGAGCTATTGGTGCCTATGGTGGTGTGGTTATAACCATTGCTTGTGGCTGCATCAGAGGACATCCAGGTTAGGATTCTATCAAGGTTGGTTTGGTATGCACCGGTGAGAGTCTGTTGGGTGGTGTTTTCGCAGTTACTTCCCAGGGACTGTGCTTTGCCCTTTGTACTGAATGATTTGAAACTCAGCAATAACAAGAAACTAAAGCATATTGATCTCACCTTTCCCTGTGTTCCTATCATGAAGTACTTGCTTAATTTTGTTATTTGCCACAATGATTGAAACATAGATCAAGTAATGCATTTCAAACCATGAGTTTCATGTGTTATTCATTCTCAGTTTTCTATTCTTTAGCAACAAATATTAAATAAGATGAACTAAAACTTCAAATTTGAAATTCAACACGTATGAAATGTCAACTAACCCGTCAATAATTGAGGGCAAGCCTTGTTAACATTACGACTAGTTGACTTTGAGTTTGTATCAGGAAGGCGTTCTGACATCAGGAACGTATGTAGTTTTGCTTATAGATAAAAGAACCATTCTCACCTGAAGGAAAACGAAGAGAAAATACAAAATATTTTAGAATAATGTTGTTCCTATACGTATCATGTGATGCATTTTTATTTGATCCGTTATATGACAAAATTAAGAATGTGTTGTACTATCCAAATTAAAAAAACAAGCTTTTACACTCTTAAGTTTCATCTATTTATAAAACAGATAAAGTATTAAGCGTGGATTGTGTTGGAAATCCAAGTGAGTCTAAGTTTCACATTAAGTAAAAATGAGAAAGTTGACCATCGTATAAGAATAGAGACTCATAAGGCTCTGGGTTGAAAGTGATGTCAATTTCTTATGTGTAGTTCAACTCATGTCTTATTAGTGTTGTATTTTCAATGATTCTCTCTCGAAAGAACCATCCGAATCAATAGTTGGTCTCATTTAAAATAAAATTTAAATTTATGATGTCTATTTATAAATAGAATAAAGTTTACTAATCATTCTCTAAAAAGCATCCATCCATATCCATTGTACCATTTGAAGAAAGGATATTACCTCACAAGTTCCAAGGTAGAAGCGCTTAGTTTTCCATATTAATGGTGGCTTGTGTAGAAGTGAAATTTTATATACTCTTGTTCAAACAAGATAGTCAACAATGACACCGCTGGTTGACTTGACACTAATTTTAAATACATTAATCGATGAATGGTATATTATTTGTAGACATTTCAAACAATAACATTGAAGTTGATCTAATGTTCTAAATCTTCGAAAATATATAATTATTAAATTACTAACTTGCGTCTGTGATATATTGTTTAGGTGGTGTATATGATGATGTATTCCATTTTTTTTAAATAGTTTACGTAAAAAGGGATGAAAGTAATATGTTTCATATATATCTTCATAAAATCAACTATCATTTTTAATAAATTTAGCAGTAATATTTTAAAAATAGAATCAAATTTATAATTAAAAATATATTAACAGTACTGCTAGCTAAAAAAGAATTGAGAAGTCATGAATTTATATTTTAATTGATTTTTCTTCCTTGTTATATTTTATTCTTTAAAATTTTATTCAATTCTCCATTAATATGAGAGAGTATTACAAGTTATTCAAATGTGTAGTTATTTCTCCTACATTCAAGATTGGCAGCAACTGTCATTTGAAATTTTAAAAAATATACTTTAGTCTGCATTCAATTTTTTCTGGTTAGTATTTGGATAATATTAGAAGTCTTTTACAAAAAAAAAAAAAAAATTTTAAAAGTCTAGGACTCGAAATTTAGTTAGAATTTGATAAAATCTGGTATATTTTATAAGATATGATATTAGAAACTGAAGAAAGAAAAGTATGACGAAAACTTTATTTCAGATTGAATTTGATATTTTGACCAGTGAGTTTTGGGGACAGGAGTCACTGTGTCTTAAAAATTGAGTAGTTACCATTATTTTTTTAACAATATACTTAATAAGATATTTTCTAAAAAAATTTGTTTAACATATAAACACAGTAACGTTTATTATAAATTACTTGTGATATCTGACACTAGATCAGAAAGATACTATCATACAAATACGCCATTTTTTACTGATTGACAATGTAAAAATCATCACTCAGAAAAATTTTCAATGATAAGTGCATAAATTTGATAGATAATTTACATATAAATCAATGATAAATACAACTTTACTTTGTGACATTTGAGAACTGCAAATCCTTTGTGCAATTGTTCATCTTGGTAAAGAAATAGAGATCGTTAGATCATTATTGGAAACATTCTTGGAACTTTTTGATGTATACACTTCCTCTGAGGCCATTATTCCAATTGAAAATGCAGGGTGCTTGGGTTTTGGAAGAACCATTGTATCACTTGCCAGCATTAAAACCACATGAGACATTGTTGGTCTATCTTTTGCAGCTTCTTGAACACACAACAAACCAATGTGTATACACCTCTCAACTTCACTTCCTAAGAAGGATTTTTCAAGCATTGGATCAATCACTTCCAAACATTTTCCTGCACCCCATGTTCTCCAAGCCTGCAAGTATTTGTAATTTGTGAACATTGTTATACTTATTTAGATTTGGTGAATAGTTTGATCAACAATAGGAGTGAAAGACTCACATGTAAAAGAAGAGTTTGACCATTTTCTGACATAAACAATCCATTGTTCTTTCTCCCATAAATGATCTCTAGAACAAGAACTCCAAAGCTGAAAACATCAGATTTCACTGAAAACACTCCTTGCATAACATACTCTGGAGCCATGTATCCACTAAAGAAAATCAACAGAACTTCTTTAGTTCCTTTAGCAAAATATAACAGCAATTTCTTTTTTCGAAGAGCTTAGTGTTTAAAATTGCATTAGAAAAATCCTATTTTTGAAAGAAATGTTAGGAATGGGTAGAACTCACTAAGTGCCCATTACTCGTTTTGTATTTGCATGGTTCTGTCCTATTTCAAATGCCCTTGCCAATCCAAAATCTGATATTTTTGGATTCATATCATGATCTAACAGAACATTGCTAGCTTTGAGATCTCTATGAATTACTGTGACTCTAGAGTCCTCATGAAGGTATAAAATACCTCTTGCTATTCCATTGATAATCCTTAATCTTAGTTTCCAATCAAACTGCTTTCTCCTCTCATCATCTGACAAAACACGGACAGTGAAGAGATTGGAACAGAAAAACATATTGGGGTATAGATATAGAAGATACCAAATAACTACTTAGCTTTTTCCCCTTAAAGATAACTTAGTTTCTAGTTATTAAAGAAAAAAACTACTTTAGAGCTCATAGTTGCACCACTTGATTTCTTAGCCAAGACTAATTTTCAACTAAAAATTGCTGAGAAGAAAATACAGTAAAACAATTGAGCATTTAAGACGTGAGAAAACATACCAAAGAGGTGAAAGTCTAAACTTTTATTAGGCAAATACTCATATACTAGTATGTTTTCATTTTGGTCCAAGCAGCATGCCAAAAGTCTCACAAGATTGCGATGTTGCAAATTAGCTATGAACAGGACTTCGTTATTAAACTCCTCCGAGCCTTGACCTGAAAACTTTGAGAGCCTTTTGACTGCAATTTGTGTTCCATTTGCTAGAATTCCCTGATAAAACTTGGCAATAAATACAAGTTGATAAAAAGCAAAAAATATAAATCACAAATTCAAGTCACTAAAACCTTGTAAACAGTGCCAAATCCTCCTTCTCCTACTTTACATGCTTCTGAAAAGCTATCAGTACTCTGCAGAATTGTTGTTAATGGGATTATAGGCAGGTCTGTGGTCCATGACTCCTCTGTTTGAATTTTGTGAAATGAAGATAGACGAAACCCATCTACAAAGAGAGGTTACTGAGTTCATATTTGGAAAAAATAGCCTTATTAACAAGTTTTTATAAATGGCATGTGTAATAGCAGGAAACTACCTTTTCTAACTCTTCTCCTGTACCAGAAGTGATATACGCTCAAAAATAGCAGAACTATTGACCCCATCACACTGATGCTAATGATTACGATTTTTGACCTCCTATAACCCCTTTGTTTATCTGTGACAATATTAAAAGAATAATAACCAATCTTTCTAATCTTACAAAACAGTTAGTAATACAAATTTATAGTCTTTAGATTCACCTGTTTCCTGATTTGACGCAGGAATTGAAGATGTTTGGTTGTTAAGAAGGTAAAACATTTGATCATCATACCTTATCATACAAGTTCCAGACCAAATAAACCATCCTATTTTTTGTACACAACATATATGAACTTGTGCTAATAAAGCCTCCAAACACTGTCTGCACCCTTCTTTTGAGAGATCTCTACTGCAGTGCACCATGCCATACCTTTTCTGAGTGGAACTCAAATTGAAGCCACCCAAATAGTACAACTGATTGGTATCCTTAGTTGCTTTTCTGATCAAACTTTTCACAAAACCTTCACCTTTTTGAACCTCTGCCATGTTGGATATATTTTTTGTTCCAAACCCATGCCATGTGGGGTGTGTGAGAATTTTCCCAAAGAAGCTCTCATTAGAGTACCTTAGAATGCAGTACTCATACCACACCATAGCAGATACCCTATTGGGGCAGCGTTTAGGGGCTTCTCTGGCTGCGAAGGAGACACAGAATTGACAAAAGTGTCCGATAACATCACCACGGCATTCATAGAGGCCATACACAGGGGTGGTGATGCCTATGCTGGTGTGGTTATAGCCTTTGCTTGTGGCTGCATCAGAGGACATCCATGTGAGGATCTTATCAAGATTGGTCTGATATGCACTGCTGAGAGGCTCTTGAGAGGTGTTTTGGCAACTACTTCCCAGATATATCTGTGTTTGTGCCTTTGTAACTACTAATAGTAAGAAACCAAAGCATGTTTGAGTTACCATCATGGAGTAGTTCTCAGGTTTTTCAGTGACACACGACTTCCTTGTTTTATGAAACAGAAAGTGCGAACTGGTTTCATACCAAACCATATATGTAAGGAAATTGAACAGTGATTTTTTCTTTCATGAGAAATTTATAAACTACGCACTGGCTTATATGTTAAACTATATGTTAATATAAAAGTAAAAGCTTAAATATTAAACTATACTTTCCTTCTCCTTCCTTTCCTTTCTTTTCCTTCTCAAATCTTCTTTTCTAATTGGTTCAACGTGTGGCGAGAGATGACCCAATATGTAAATACTCCAACTCTACTATACTCTGAAATCCGGGAGAGAAGGTGGGGTGTTATTCACTTTTCCTTATTCATATTTTGGTTTGGACAAAACTTAAATACACTACCATAAATAATATTTGTGTTGTTTAATTTCAGTAATTTGCAGACAACTTATTTCATCAAAGTATTATTGAGATGAAACTTCAGTATGATCAGAAAATATTGCAAGCATATATATATATATATATATTGAACCACAAAGATGGGGTTTTACTATTAGTTTTTTCTCATTAATTCTACGTATTAGTATGATTCAAGAAAACTTTACGTTACTTAAAATTAATTCTATATGTTTTGATGGTAACAAACTTATTTAAGAGTATAAAATTTTTAAGTTGCTCGCTTTAAGAATTACTTTTTTTAATATTTTAACAAAAACTATAAAAGAAGGCTTAAATACCTTTTTGGTCCTCATTTCGACATAATGTTTAAAATGGTCCTCATTTATACCGAATGTTTAAAATGGTCCTCATTTTCGCAATTCGTGTTTTATTTGGTCCTTTTTTTGTAATGCCGTTTAAATCATTAACGGAGCAATGTACAGGTGGCACGGGGTTTGTATTAGGGTGTGTTACGTGTACTGTACAGGTGTGGTAATTAGATATTTGGGGATAAATAAGTGAGTTAGGGTTTTGGTAAAGAATGTTTGGGCAGTTGGTGAGTTTTGACAATCTTGTTCCTCCATTCCCAATTGGTGTTGCTGCAATCTTCTTCTTCCTGCAATCCCATTATATAGGTATGTTACGGTTCCAATCTTCGTGCACTGTTGGTGTTTCAACGAGAAATGGATTAACCCCGACTTGTAGCTGTGGAGAGATGGCAACTTTGAGGATGGCAAGAACACCAAAGAATATTGGTAGAAAATTTTGGGTACAATATGTTTTTATTTTTGTGTTAATAATAAATTGGTTTTAATTTTTGGTTTATTGATTTACAGAGTGGTGGTTCCAATAATGTGGGCTGCAACTTTTTCAAATGGTGGTGTTGATGAAAAGGATGTCATCATCATGACACAAATGAGGCAGATTAATGGTTTGGAGAAGTCATTGAAGGTTGCTGAGAAGAGGCTGCAATTAGTAATAGGGTTCACTTGTGTTATTATTGTATTATTCATAATGTTATTGTGTGTAATTTTTTAAAGTCCAATCTATTATGTACTATTGGTAAATGAAGAAATGAATTAGTTTGATTATGTTGATATTAGTCCTAACATGTTCAAAATGACATCTTAATCTGAGCATTGAAGTAAGTGATTGATCTAAGCTTGGAAAAAATTAAATTGATCTGGAAGAAGTTAAATTCATAACATTAATTCATCCTCAAAAAAATGCACTACATCAATGTTTGGCAAAAGTGAAATTGAACGAAGTTTAAGAAAAGTCAAAATGCAGTACATCAATAATGAATTCTACATCAGAAATTCCAAAAAATAACTAAGACGTTTGTAACTGCTATCATGGCATCCTCCTAATCTATAATTTCATCATAAACTGTTGAGATGGTTCTTCTGGTATTGGGTAGTGCTGCTTGACTCTCCACTTCATTCCTTGGTGGTTGAGTTGTTTGAGTTTCAGCAGTTGGTGCATTATTAGCAGTTTCAGCAGTTTGGGCATGTGGTGCAGTCTCAGCCGGTAATTTAGAAACCATGCAGAACATCACAACAATCGAAAGAAAAATAAACCCCAAAATAGAATTACGAAAACCCTAACCCCATTTACCTCGTTGATGATGATTAATTGAAAAATTGAAATGAAGAGCGCAACTACAATCCAATGATAAAATGGCAAGTATTAGCTGCTTCCTCTGCAAATCCGAGCTCAAGAGAGATGAAGATGAAAAAATTTTCCTAATTGCAAAATTTCCCATAAATTAAAAAATTAACGTTAATTAGCCACCTGTACAGTATACTTAACACACTCTAGTACAAACCGTGCCACCTGTACAAGCTCCGTTAATGATTTAAACGGTTTTACAGAAAAGGACCAAATAAAACATGAATTGCGAAAATGAGGACCATTTTAAACATTCTATACAAATGAGGACCATTTTAAACATTCTGTCAAAATGAGGATCATCCGCAACAAACACTACGAAAATGACATTCCTATAACTTTGGCGGCAACACTTGCTCCACATGCCAGTGGAAATCTACTTCTCCTTTCTTTTAGTTAGTTGTAGTCCTTAGAACGAATTGCATATGTTAAAGCTATCATTTTATATTTAAACATATGGTTTTTTTTTTCACTCTTCGCTGCATCATTGCCTTTCAATTCATTATCAAATTCTAAACACTTTTCTGAAAAACATTTCAGGTATTTATGCATGTATAGCTTTTTGTTTACTCTACATTTGTTGTTTTGATTTATTTATTTATTTTCTTAGGAAAGTAATATGCACCTGTGTTACAATTGCAATCAAACAAATCTGAGTTTCGGTGGCTACGACCAGTTTGTAAAAATCCCCGGAAGAGATATAAGGATGTTTACGGAATGTATGATAAAGGTTTTGTGCGCCTGAAAATTGTGGGATACACGGTCTTTAGAGCATTATTTGCTCGTGAGTCAATATGCATAGTCGGTTTAGTAACTAGTTCGTTAATGGGTTATTGTGGCAAATTCTGTGAGTTTGAGGCTATTTGTTCTTATCAAACACATTTTAGCTGATGCATATATTTGGCTACCAATTCCCACTTGAACTTTTACGGATATTTGCTTGTTTATGAAAATTTTCCAGACTTTGCTGCTTCAGGAATGTACACTAGCTTTGTAGTTTACTCGTTGTTGTGTTGCCAATTGCCTTACCCTTGTTAGCGTACTACCAATCATTCAGCTTCCAGATTGACAGAGTGTAATAAATAAATCTACTAATAAGAAAACTGATGGCTCCGTCAGGCCTGATTTCTTGTTGCAGAAACACAGGGTGCTGCTTGTTCTGGCTTAGACAGAGACTTACATGGTTACTTGGGATGGCCTTCTCACACAAGCAATTTTAGGTATTTTGGCTTTGTGATGATAATTTAGTTTTACGAGCTTTAGTTGCGGTGGACATATAAGGGCTCATTTTGTTTTCTTTTTGTCTGTGCAGTTTTTTCTTGGAAATTGATCTATATTCTAACTCAACAAAAGGAAGATTTTTATATTGGAGATTGAACTATATTCTAAAGTAAAAAGTATGGGTACATTCAATGTTAATCTGAGTAGATAAATTAATAAATAATTTGATTCAAATCAATTATAAATACAACTTTATCTGTCGCTTTCGAAGAGATATATACAAATCCATTGTGCATTCATGAAATTACCTCGGTAAAGTAATCGAGGATGTTATATCATTAATGGAAAAATTCTTGGAACTTTTTGATGTAGATACATCCTCTGAGGCCATCCTTCCAATTGAAAATGCTGGGTGCTTGGGTTTTGGAATGGCCACTGTGTCACTCGCCAGCATTACCACTACATCGGACATGCTTGGTCTATCTCTTGGATCTTCTTGAACACACAACAAACCAATCTGTATGCACCTCTCTACTTCACTTCCTGTAAAGGATTTTTCCAGCATTGGATCCATCATTTCCAAACATTTTCCTTCAGACCATGTTCTCCAAGCCTACACAGGGATTTGTAGTTTTTTAATACTCATAAGCCGTAGTTATCTTAGCATTGTTGAATAATTACTTGACCACATTAGAGTGAAGACTTACGTATACAAGGAGAGTTTGACCATCTGACATGTAGAATCCACCGTTCTTTCTCCCGCAAATGATTTCTAGAACAAGAACTCCAAAGCTGAAAATATCAGATTTCACTGAAAATAGTCCATCCATAGCATATTCAGGAGCCATGTATCCACTGATAAAAATCAATAGAGCTTTGTTATTATCTCGAGTCATGGAACATATAGCAAAGAATTCCAGTTCAGAATAATTAAGTACTAAAATATGCATTGAATAACCTATTTGTTTTCAAAGTATTTGTTATAAGTAGAACTCACAAAGTGCCCATTACTCGTTTTGTATTTGCCTGGTTCTGTCCTACTTCGAATGCCCTTGCCAATCCAAAATCTGATATTTTGGGATTC
>Ga0214543_1002608_pt1 | contig 35451 bp, 27 predicted proteins | sample CNSS2metaG_FD_160094 | JGI IMG/M metagenome (GOLD analysis project Ga0214543, IMG submission 160094) | Root nodule microbial communities from cowpea collected in UCLA plant growth center, Los Angeles, California, USA - CNSS2 | ecosystem: Host-associated > Plants > Roots > Nodule | place: USA... | reverse complement strand
TTATTTCCACACCTCCATGAGCTCAACTTAGCTGCAGCTGCACTAACACACCTCAAAATATCCAAAGAACATTTATGCAACTAAAAAGCTATTTTTAACATGTTTTTGTATCTCATGCTCAATAAACTCAATTATAGGAAATCCCAATTAAATCAATCTTTAAACACACAAATTCAATTAAATACCCATAATTAAACACTGAATGAGGGAAAAAATACGCACTCATCAAAGTTCCTGTGAGCTAAGGAGGATGTGAAGACTTAGCCTAGGACTCTGTAATTTGTAAACATTAGACTAGGGTTTAATTTTAGGCTTTGTATTTTGGGCCCATTAGTATAAGGTTTTAGGCCACATAATTAGGCCTTGGTGGGTTTTAAGCTTAGAATAGGTTTTGGGCCATAAGGAGTTGGGCTTGATAAGAAGAGGTGCATTTTTGGGGTTTAAACCCTAGTTTGGTGCGCTAGCTTGGAGAGTAAGATAGGGTTACCATTCTCCTTTTGCACCTACAAGCATGGAGTATGTAACTTGCTTTGGTGGTAAGTCACACTTTGTGCATGCACTCTTTTTGGCTTCAAATACAACATTCTATAGCAATTTTCACTCCCATTTTTTGGAGACACCTAGCTCTTGTAAGATCCGAGAAAATTAAATAGTTAATTAAATAATTATTTAATAAATGTGGGTAATAAAAGCATTTAAAGTATTTAATGCGGATTGCTATGATGTGGAAAAGTACTAGCTCAAGTGGTTGAGAGTACCTTGTTTGTGTGTAAGGACTTGGGTTCGAGTCCTATGTATGACATTTGTATGTTATTTAATTTATAAATTTTTATGCTATATATTTGGATGTGAGACGTGATAACATAACCTTAGAATTGGAGGAATTATCACAATTGTGAATTGGTTGAATTGGTTGTGCACTTAATTTGTGATTGAGTGGTTGTGGGTTTAACCCTTACTAAGAACAAAACTAATTTTCTTTTTGGCAAATTTATGTTGCATGGTATTGAAGAGACGTAGAAACCCTAGCTGCATAGGGAGGCAACCTAATGGGCTAGAAACCATCCAATAATGGTTCATGATTAGTTATTAACATGATACTTAAAGTAATTTTCGTTTTAGCATTAAGCACACCTAATTGGAGAGGCAAAGGGTACTGCATTTTCGTGTAAGGGCTGGACATTGAGTTTCCAGAAGGGTAATACTGATTGCAAGGAGTGGGGAGACTGAAAAACGTGTTGGAAGTGCAAGAGAAGGCTAAGAAGGCTTTTGGGTTAGAGACACATCAAGAATCCGAATTGAGTTAATAGGGTTCATAGTATGTACGAATTTGAGGATATAATGTCAAATGAAATTGGGTCAGTAAATTATGTGTGATTTATTTTGTGATATTGACTATGGAGTCTAGATTAAATTCTGGACAACTTGGCATATCACAGGTACAACAACCTGGGTGTTTTTTCTGGGTTCTGATGTACCGCTTGGCGGCACTCAGCTTGCCGCCAGGCGATGATGGAAACAGTGAGGCTTCGTGGTGTTGATTTTGGGTTAGTTTTGAGGGAAGAGGCTTAATGGTAATAGAAATTGCTAGCGGACATGGGAAGGTACGATAAACCTATGAGAAGATGTCCTATGTTGGTGCTAGGTGGGGAATTATAACTAGGGTGTGATATGTTGGAAGCAATGTCACGGAAGGAAGGGAGAATGGGAATTCTAAGTAGATGCTTCAAGTTTTAGAATTATAAGCACGTTGCTTATGCGTTGTTAGTATGGACTTACTCATGGCGTATGGATCCTAATGGTCATTGGGGACTCACATTCATTGGCGGATAATGTGTGATTTTGCAATATTGGGTGTGGTAAGCAAGAGTAGGTTCACATGGTCATCCGTGAGGGGTTGAGGGAAAAGAAGCAAAGGAAAGATTGAGAGAAGGTTTCATTCATTTAGTGCAGAATGTTGAGAATATTTAACTTAAGGTAGTGTATTGTTGGTTATTACCATAGGAGGGACATACTTATGACTCTATGATGAAGCCTTGGCAACTTAGAAACCTTGAATGGATGGGTTTACGATTGTAAAGTATAGGTTAATGAACTTATGAATGTTACAGATTACCCATAGTATAACTTTGATGGAGGAGTGTTTATTTGAATCTTTGAGGAGAGCGATATACCACAAGTCCGACCAATTGAGGGCCAAAATAGAAGTTGTCTACTACTGATATGGCGCTTGGCAGTAAGAGTGGGGCACCAAGCGTTATGTGTACCAGGGGAGAGACACTGTCACGAGTGTGCCTAGCGGCAGAGTATGGTCCGTCAGGCAATAGACACCACAATAGTGGGTCTATGTGCGAGTAGCGCCTAGCGGCAAGGGATAAACCACCAGGCGATAGCGTTGAAGCAGGGACTCTGCGTGCATGTCTGGCGCCTGGCGGAACGGACTATACCGCCAAGCGGCCTGGACTAAGTTCTCCTAGTGACGCTTGGGCTGTGCCGGGCGAAAATCCTGTAGAGTTTGACTTTTGTTTACGTTTTGTTGTAAGCAATGATGCCATGCTTGGATCGGGAGATGCTGTACCATGAGCTGGTAGGTTCATGGATGGTGGTTAACATGTGATGGTATAAGCAGGAGGTTCATATCCAGTTACTCTCGCGTGGGGATACGAGCGAGGTAGGTTCGTATGTTTCGTGCTCACGTTTGAGAGATGCCACGTGCGGGAAGGTACGGGGCTGGTGGATCACATGTGTTGGACTACGGTCGGGTAGGTCCGTAGAGCAGGACTACGAGCGGGGAGGTTCGTAGAGCAGGACTACGAGCAGGAGGTTCGTAGAGGCAGGACCACGAGCGGGCAGGTTCGTGTGAGCATCATATTCCCGAGTCCAAGGTTAACCTTTTGTGTGAATTGAAGGCTATACAGCCTTGGGGTTAAGCTTTTGGCCAAGAACTAAGTAAGATGAATAAGATGGGTGTATGTCTTATTTTGCATATTATATATCTGTTGTTTTATTTTCTCAGTTCACCCTTTCTGTTTGTGTATGGCGATGATCGTGTGATTCGTTACAGGGAGCAGATGTGGTTACAGGTGATGCTGAGGACGCTTAGGGGACGGAGTGAGGGCTAGCTGGGATTAAGCTAGGACTATATTTATGATTATCATTTATGTTTTATTTTGGATTTTTGGAAATTGTAAAGTTTTAAATACTACGATTTTAAATATTGTGGCGCGATGCTTAAACATTTTAATTTTCCAGCATCTTAGGAATAATAATATTGTGACATGTTATTTTCTTTTCTTTATTTATTTACTTAAATTATTAATATTCCTTAGGGATGTTACAGCTCTTCTTTTCTCCTATAAATAGAACCTTTTAGGTCATGTAAAATCATTCATGAATATAGTAAGATTTATGCTATTGAGATGACTCCATACTACTCTCCTTTTGTAAATCAACCTAGGTAGGAGTTCTCATTAGTGGATTTCTCTAGCATCCTTCTTGCTTCACGGCTTCATTGCATCCAGACTTCTTCTACTTTCATTCTCTCGGATTTATGCATGAAGATGGACTCATCATGCGGTATCATGAGCCAGGTTAAACACACTTCAAGAGATAAGTTCATCTTCTTCTTTACTTCTTCAATTTTGTGTTGTCTACTACTTGTTTTCTTGATTGTATTGAGTTTTTACCGATTGAAATGTGTTATAATGTCTTCTTGTTCGGTTCATTTCTTCTAGTTCATCTTTAACCTTCCATTATGTTCCTTTAGGTGTTGTATGTGTGAATACCGTTTGTTTTTATGTTTTATTGAGTCTTTTTTTCATTTTTGTTTAGTGCAAATGCTTATATTTTGATTCATATTGATTTTATGATCTTTACATGTTGTTTAGTAGTCTTGTTTCGTCCTTACACGTCATAATTTCAAGACTTTTTTGGTTGATTTGTGCTATTATCTTGTTCTTGGTTTATGCGTATAATATGATGCTTAAGGTTCTTTAATTTTTGATCCTAATTGAACATCTCTAGTCGGAGTAACTCTAGTAGAGGGGTCTAAGAGTAATGAGACTATCTTTGAGGAAGAGGGATGGTTAAGATTAGAAGACTACTATCAACAACCTTCACCATTATAAGACAAAGAAGAGACCCTACCCCTAGGGAGATCAGAGTTGACCTACCTTATTTTCAAGAAAAGGATGATGTGGAAGCTTATTTGGATTTGGAAATGAAGGTGGAACAACTTTTTTCTTGCCACCAAGTTCGGGAAGAAAGAAAAGTGCCTCTAACAACCCTTACCTTTCAAAGGTATGCATTGTATGAATGGACTTCTTTAGTCCAATAAAGGCTTCATAGTAATGGACCTTCAATTGAATATTGGAATGTTATAATGTCAGCCCTTAGGAGGAGACACATTCCTTCCTACTACAATAGAAATTTTATGGACAAGTTCCAAATACTCCAACAAAGAAGTATGCATGTAGATGAATATAGGCAGAAAATTGAGTTGCTTATAATGAGGGCGAGGATAATAGGAGAGGGGGCCATTACCATACCTAGATTCTTAAATGGCTTAAATCTTGATATAAGAGATAGAGTTGAAACTTTACCTTATAGAGATTCAAATGATTTAATGCAAATGTGCATTAAGGTAGAACAACAGAATTCGAGAAAATCTTTTTGAAGAAGAAATCAATTATGTGAAGAAAGATTTTAAAAGAAAAGAAAGAAGAGCCACCTACGAACTTAGCCAAGGGAAAGGGAAAAAAGGGAATAGAATGATCACACACTCAAATCAGTGAAGTCAAATGCTTTAAATGTCTTGGCAAAGGTCATATAACATCTCAATGCCCCACCAAAAAGACCATGATTCTTAAAGGTGTTGACAAGTATAGCAGCCAAGATGAAAGTGAAAGTGATGGTTCTAATGGATCTAATAATGAAGATGCTTACCCTTGTGATGAGGACCTTCTTATGGTCAAAAGTATCCTCAACAATCAACCTAGTCCACAACCACTAACACAAACAAAGAATATTTCTCATACAAGATGCAAAGTTTTAGAAAGTACTTATTCTTTCATTGTGGATAGTGGATCTTGTTGTAACTGTCGCAACGCTAGGTTGGTTGATAAACTAGCATTGATTGTCTTACCTCATCCAAAACCTTATAAACTCCATTGGCTTAATGAAGAATGAGATTTGATAGTTAATGAAAAAGGGAAGGTCAAGCTTTCCATAGGGAAATATGAAGATAGTGTGCAATGTGATGTAGTACCTATGGAAGCTTGTCACATCTTTTTGGGGATACCTTGCCAATTTGATAAGAAAACCATGCACAATGGTCTCACCAACGAGATTACCTTCACCCACAAGGAGAAGAAATTTGTACTTCACCCACTTTCACCATCTCAAGTGGTAGAGGATCAAGTTCAAATGAGGAATAAGATAAATGAAAAAACAATAGAAAGAAGTCCAAGTTTAGAAAATAAAGATGAATCTAAGGGGGAAAGATTGGTGTTCCTTCACTTAAGGTTATTCAACATGAGAACATTTGACAAAATAAATCTTTAAAAAAAAATCTCCCTGTTGAACAACCTTTATACCTCCTGATATGTAAAGGAACACTCAAATGCACTACCACATTTCATGAGCTTAAGAGTCTACCTCCTAACATTGAAAATGTTTTGAAAGATTTTGGTGATATATTTCCTAAGGAAGGGCGTATTGGGCTTCCACCATTTGGTGATCAAATAGATTTAATGCCTCAGGCCAGTCTTCTTAATTTTAGCTTCACCCTTAAATGAGTTGGTAAAAAATGATGTATTTTTTAGTTGGGGGAAAAAGAAAGAGTATGCTTTTCAACAACTCAAGGAAAAACTCACAAAAAGCACTCATTCTAGCCTTACCAGACTTTTCAAAAACTTTTGAGCTAAAGTGTGATGCATCAGATGTGGGTGTAGGTACAATAATGTTGCAAGGAGTTCACCCAATTGCTTATTTCAATGAAAAACTTAATGGTGTCTCCCTCAATTATCTCACATATGACAAAAAATTGTATGCTTTAGTTACGACCCTTCGAACAAAGGAACATTATCTAGTGTTTAAGGAGTTTGTCATTCATAGTGACCATGCTAAGTGGATGGAATTCTTGGAATAATTTCCTTATATGATAAAATACAAGAAGGAAAAAGTAATTTGGTGGTTGATGCCAAATAACACTATCATTCATATGATCAAATTAATTAATACTTCTGAACTATAGCAACTTCAGTATTGCTAAGCTAATAGTCAAGAAAATAGAAAGGGTAAAGTCAACCTTAAGTCCTCTCCCAACGACCACAGAATTGATTCTTAGAAAATTAATTCTTATAAAAACTATACAAAAGGGTCTAGTCAAATAAACAAATATTTGAAAGAAATAAATAAAATTGGAAAAAGATAAAATAAGATAAAAACAATAGAAAGAAGATAGGTTGATTCCACATTTTTTTCAAAATAGGATTCATCATTGATTTTCTAAAGATTATTGTTATTGATTTCTTGTCTAAGATCTCAAATTAATCAATGTAACTTCCCAATTAATTTGTTGTCGTCCTCACTTTTAACCAAATTAACTTCTCAATAAAAAGCAAAAACTTTATATATTAATCCTAGTAAATTTAACCAAAGTAACTTCTTAGTTAAATATTACTATGCCTAATCGTGTCTATTCTCTTGATTAATTTTTATCAAATTTTTCATCTTTAATCAAAGTAACTTCTCAATTATTAGAAAAAACCGATTCAATCATATGAAAGTTTCTAAATTTAACAAAGTAACTTCTCAATTAAAATTTAAAAACCCTTAGACTCATATGATTTTTATGTTATGTAGATTCAACATCTTGCTAACTTGCTACAATGTAAAAATCATTATTTTTACTAGATTAAGAGACAAAAGATATAGATAAAATAAATCAGAATGAGAGTCAAAAGAACAAACAAACCAATTAAGAAACTAAAGTGGAACTAATCCTTGAAGCTTAGCCCTCCATGGAATGCAAAATTAACATAAAAATAGATGAAGAGAGGGGCGAGAAGGGATGAAATTAGGCCCCCCATAAAGCGTTCCAAAACTCTGATGTTCCGAACTTGTTTTTCTGCTCCCCCTTTGCCTTTTTATATAGGACTTGATTGAGCTTGGATCTAGTTTTTCTATTGTTGAAATCACTCAAATATCTTTAAAATAATCATAAATATCAATTATCTTTGTTATGAATATCTAAAAGTATTTGGAGATATATAGTCAATTTTAAAACTATTTGAAAAATATAGTTGGTTGATAATTTTTTATATAATTAAATTAATTAATTACTTAAAGATATATGGTATAGTTTAAAATACTTTTTTTGTCCCCATTTTCGTCAAGTTTTGTCAAATCAGTCCTAATCTTGTTTTGTGTTCAAATAGGTCTTAATTTTCATCAATTTTGTTTAGTTTCATCCATTTTTGCTAACACCGTTTAAATCATTGATGGTAATGAATAATGATTGCCACATGTCACTTCGTGGGTTTTTTTTTTTAGTTTTTTTTAAATGTTCACGTGTCAACCCAATATCATGTCACATGTCAGAATCAATGTTTTATATTTAATTTAGTTCCTATATTTGTTATTTTTGTTCCATTTAATCCTAATTTTATTTAAAATTGATCAATTTTGTCCCTCTCGAAATTAAGACCAAATTTAATTTTTATATAAAATTTATAATGATTTTTTTTAATTCACATTTTTATTAAATATTTTTTTCTTAAGGTTACAATTAGTTTAATATTTGAATTTTAAGGATGAAAACTAACATCATTCATCTAAAATTTAAAAAATAGTCTTTATCCTTAAAATTTTCATTATAATTTTGAACTAATTGTAACCCTAAACCAAAATATTTAATAAAAATGGGAATTTTAATAAAAAGTAAATTTGGTCTCAATTTGGAGAGGAACAAAATTGTTTTATTTAAAAAAAAAATGGGACTAAAATGAACAAAAATAATGAATATAGGGACTAAATTGAATATAAAACATTAACTCTAACATGTGGCACGTTGTTGGGTTGACACGTGGACATTTAAAAAAAATTAAAAAAAAAACAAAAAAAATCACGAAGTGAAACATGACAATCACTGTTCATTACTTTTAATGATTTAAATGGTGTTAGCAAAAAATGATTAAATTTAACAAATGACGAAAATTTGGACCAAAAAGGTATTTTAACATATGATAAATTATCGTCAACTAATATTTACATTAATTTTTCAAATCAGCCTTTTACAATCTCCTCTAATTATCTTCTAAATAATCCAATATCTTCAAGATATGTTTTTTTTTTGTGGAGATCTAAAAAGATTTAAGGAAATCTTGCCATATTTAAAAAGATTTTGTGGTTATTATCTTTTGATATTTTATGATATAATTAAATAAGATAATTATTTTAAAGCACAAAAGCCAAGTAAGAATCCAATGTTGAAGGCTAAATGAGGGCATAAGTATGCATTCATCAATGCCTTATCTAGGAGGCACACTTTGTTTCCAAAGTTGGGAGCCCAAATTCTTGGATTTGATCACATTCCTAAAATGTATGCTCAATATTATGAGTTTTCATCCACCTATGTTGAGTGTTAATGTGAATGGTGGGTACTTATTTAAAGAAGGAAAAGTTTTTATTCCCCAAAGTTCACATAGAAATCTCCTAATCCAAGAAACACATGAGAGAGGTTTAAGGGCCATTTTGGGGTGGAAGGATATCCAAAGACATTGTTATAGATGTATCTCATGTTTACAATCTAATCCTAGGATAATACCTCATGGACTCTATACCCCCTAGCCTATTGCTTCAGCCCTCTGGGAAGATATCGGTATAAATTTGTCCTAGGTCTCCTAAAAACCCAAAGGGGTTGTATTCCATTTTGTGGTGGTTGATCATTTTAGAGAAATGCACATTTTATACGCTGATAAAAAGTGGATGATTCGAGCAACATTGCTAGGCTCCTCATTAGAGATGTGGTGAGACTTCATGGTATACCACACACCATAGTATCAGATAGAGACACCAAGTTCCTTAGTCATTTTTAGAAAAGGCTTTGGTCAAGACTAGGAACTAAGTTGAAGTTCTCTACTTCTTGTCATCCCCAAAATGATGGGCAGAAAAGTCAATAGGTCTCTCTATACTATGTTAAAGGCAATATTAAAAGGAAACCACAAATCCTAGGATGAGTACCTTTCCCATATTAAGTTTTCTTCCAATAGAGTATTTGATAGCACTTTTAAGATCTCTCCTTTTTAGGTTGTTGTTGAGACCCAGTTTAGGGTCTAATTTATCCAGCAAGTGCACTAGTTCAGTTGTAGTGCAACAATGTCATATCCACCAAAATTTTGTTTGATAAAACAATAATCTATAATCTACTTTAAGTTTTGCAATAAAATAGTAACAAAGATTGGTTTTTGAAAGTTTGAAAATAGATTCAATTAAGTATAAAGCTAAGTGATGTTGATTAAGATGTTGGGATTGAACTTGGCTTCTTTCACTCAACTCCATTGCCCTTGATTATCAATAAATTATGTTCTTTATCTTAGTGTTACTAGAAATATTAGAACCTACGATGTCATATGCATGATGATTCCCATCTAGGTGGAGGAACCCTTGCATTAAGAAAAAAGACTTTTTAAACCAACTAGAGGAACCCTTGCATTAAGAAAAAGATTTTTTAAACCAACTAAAGTTGCATATCCATCTCTGGTATATGCCAAGAATTAGGAGATTTAATTGGATCTAAACATTAAATCAATTCTCATTGTTATCTAGTGTTAATGAAATATGAAGATTGATCAAGTCACCAAAGCAATGAAAGCAAATCAAATAACCAACACATAAAAAGAGAACTTAATATATATCAAACCAAGTGCAGTACAAAGAGTTCAGAAGTTACATCCCATCCCAACTAGGAGGAGGTTAGTTGCTCATAATGATGTTTATAATAAGCAAATGAAGTAGCTTTCCTCCTTCCATAGCTTACAAGAAGATGTTCTAATATGAACCTAAGCTAATGGATTTTCTCTCTCTAAAATGATTTATAAAATCAACATGAAAATAACAGAGACATGATTTGCATTTATAGAAATTCTAAGTGTTGCTCTAGTTCCTATCCAAGTAAATCAACCATGGAGGTTTCTCCCATGAGTGGGTTTGTTCCCAAGCTTGCGCAGTCAACTTGGTGATCAACAATGGAGCTTTCCCTCCCATGGGATTTCCTCTTAAAGCTCAAATGTCATTCTAGAGCTTGAGGTTTCCTTGCAATGAGGGTTTCCTCAAATGTGGCTCAATGCCAATATCACTGCTCAGCCTCAAGCTCATACTTTGGATTTTCTCATTTGATCTATTTTGGTTGTGCTGCAACATTGGGGCTTAGAACAACTTCTTAATTTCCTTCATTTTTCCAGTAAAAACAACACAATTTGTTAAATTCCACTTTTTATAACTTTTTCGCTCTTCATTCTATATTTTAATGCATAAGGAGTTGTTTTAGTGATTTTTACATTGAATCAATGCAAGATAAGTGTCTAAATGATATGTAATTAAACTAAAACTAGACACTTATCAACATGCCCCAAATTTAGCTCTTTGTTGCCCATAAGAAAAACATAAACTATTCTACATAATGGTTTCAAAAGTCTGATCATGGTTGGTCGAAGAACTTATAATTCCAACTGAGCAAAAGCTAAGAAAAATGGAATCACAATACTTGAATTAGAACCAAGGAAATTTTGTTAGACACAAATGCAGTTTAGTCATCATAGTTAAAGATCAAACACAAGGTCTCTCAATGGATTTTCTATTTAAGAATGCATAATTGCATCCTCCTAAGTGCTTAAAGTGTTTGCTCTCTATCTTTGGAATTGTCCACTTAGCTTTATATTTCCTTTCCAACTTCCATATACACATAATTGGAAAAGATCACTATGGTCTTTTTGACTTATAACGTGGTTGTGTTATGAAAGAACTTTGTTTTACAAGACAAGCAAGATTCACTTCTGAAAAGGATAACAACAATGTGTAATTGCCATGAGTCTAAGTTATTCCAACCTTCTTTTTCTCTTTTTTTACTTTTCCGCTGCAGTCCAATTTCTTTTTCTTTTTCATTCCCTTAAGTACACCTCTTATTGACTTGCTTTGCTACATTATTTTTTGTTTTAAGGTACCTCAATTTCAAATTGCATTCTATATTTTTTTTTTATCATTTTTAGGTATGGTTTCAACATGCCCTTAATTTATTCATTTGTCATTATCACAACCCACCATTTCTCTCCATGGCACATATACCTTTATTTCATCTTTCTCATCAGTAAGAAAGGTTGGATTACCTAAATTCTAAGCTCGGGGTGTGTGTGGCCAAGGTTCAAAAAAGAGTATTTTTCATTCAAAAATTGTGTAAGGTGGTTTTTTTTGGCTTTGTTTAAGCAAAAAATTTCACAAAAAACTTGCCTTGATCTTTTTTATGCCAATCATGCTTAATAGATGTCAAAAATTAGACATAAAACTAGTCGCCTAATCACTTAAGTGTTTTCTCTCATTCTCCTATAAGGGTTCGGCTCACTCATCTCACAATGTCATATTCAATTCTTATGTCAACCTTTAACTAAAAACTTATCTACTTTGTATCAATTTTGCTTTTAAGCACATTTATGGTTCTTCCTTCTTTCCTTCTTTTGCAATCTCAAATTTCAAAACATATATTTGGACTGTGTTTCTCTTTTTCTGCTTAGTTCCAGATCCAACCATGTCTAAAAGGTATTTACATCCTATGATACCTAAGACATGCATACTTAATAAAAAAACTACTTCTAACACATAATTTTAAAAACTAAAATTGTCATTAAAAGTGTAGAAAATTAAAGTGCAGAAAATTTAAAAATAACTTTGTTTTATTGGTTGATGTTGGTGGTTGTTTCTTTACTATTCTCCTCGATCAGATGATCTAGAGGCTCTTTCAAAGTCAAAGAACTCATCAGAGCCCTGCCCTTCTCCTTTGTCTACAGTTGTTTCCTCCTCCTTATTGCTAGAAGGTTGTTCACTTCCTTCTTCTCGTAGATTTTCAGATCCTCCAATGAGGGGCTCTTCTTCAGTTTCCTCTTATGCACAAAACTTAGTATTGGTGTCTTTTCTTCTAAAGCATCAGCAACATTTTCATCATTGCCTTCCATATTTTTCTAGCCACCAGCATTAGTACTAGTGTTGTTGTTTGAGTTTTGTGGTACTGGCTCGGCTCAGGTTGTGGCTGATTATCAGTCGTTGCACCTTGTGTTGCTTCTAGTGTTGCACCACCAACCCCCTCTTCTTGAAATAGACTTTCCCCAGGTGAAGCTGTGAACACAATAAATTGTTCAGGTGTCATACACTGAATAGGTTGGTTGAGTTGTTGTTGTTCTAGAGTAAAATTCTAAAGGATGAATTGGATTTGGCCTCTATTGTTTTTTGCTAGTTATTGATGCATATATGAAATGTGTGACTTAATGGAATGTGGGGAATCTTCCAACTTCTTGAATTGTTGGTGTTGATATTGCGCTCTGGCGTTGGGCTACGGTTTTGGTGTTGGGCCTTGCATGTTATCCAATTCATTAGCGTAGTTTGTTTAGAGATATGTTTTATTGATTGTCAACCTTGGCTTCTTTCTTGGATGAAAGGAAATGTCCACCCCTTGCATTTTTCATCATTTTGTAATGAGACTTGGGAATGCCAATGGTTTGACATTGCCTCTGGATGGAGTCTGTCACATCTAGTAGGTAACCTTGCATGATGCATAAAATCAGTTAGGCTTGTGAAATGGTGAGGCTTGATACAAAGGAGTTGGGGTCACATTGGCAAAAAGGATTGTCATCCATATTTGTGTGACTGTTCTCATGCTAGCTCATGGTATCCTGTGAGGCTTCCTTCTTCCTTCAAGCTCAAAGGTTCTTCCTGGTACACACAAAAGGGTAGTAAGCCTCTATGGACTAATGTCTTTCATCAAGTCTTGAAATTATTTCCTTTCCTCCTCTATTTGGATCCACCATCTCCAAGCAATTCTTTTATTGTATCTTTATCATACATAACCCTCCTAACTCTAACCCAGCATGATATTCCCTTCTCATATTTTTGTTTGAGAGGGTAGGCAATGGCATAAAACTCCCTCATAATCAGATCATTGTAATGATTTGATGGTGTTTAATAACTCTTGTGAATTCCTTAAATTCACCAATAGGAATCTCCATCCTATAAGCAATGAAAGAAGTAATTAGCCAAGAAGGCGAGGTTGAATTGGTCTTTTTGAAAACTTTAGTTTCTTTTAACCTTGAAAAACATTTTTGATTGAATCAGAGTGACCAAGAACTCCGTATACAATTACTTCTGGAACTTGCATTTTCAATCTATTGAAAATGGAGTTACCAGGTTGATTTCATTAAACAGAGAGTCAACCAAACAAATCAATATTTTTCAAAATATTTAAAAACAAAAAAAATCTGATTAAAATATTGGGAAATTATGCAGAAAAATGAAATTGATGATAAACTCAGAAACAGTTTTAGTAACTCATCAAGATTGATTCCAATCAGTAATACAAACAAAGTTACAACTTTAGATTATATCAAATCTTACAAATACTATACAAAGATTGCTAAAAAAAGATTTGTTGAAACTCTTTACCACACAACAAACAAAGAGAAAGATTAAACACTTGCACACATGATTTTATATTGGTTCATTAAAAACTAAGCTACATTTAGTTAGTCAAGGCAACCTTAGGCTAACTTTGCACTATTTCAAAAGATTTACACAATCCACCAAGATTACATTTTCGAAAAATAAAAAAATAACCCCAAGACTCTAGAATCCCACAAGAATCTCAACAAAGCACAACAAGACTCTCACTTGCAGACCTGGAATCCTACCAGGAAACACTGAGAAAATTAAGAAAGATCAAACCTTGGTGATAACTCTCCCTAGCCAACCAAACCGCTTTCTCCAAGTCTCTACACCAAGCAAAAATGCTCCAAGAAATCAAAATCCAAAGAGGGAGAATTTTTCAAAAGTTCACATTGATTTCACGCTAAAAAACGCCAATTGTTCTAGCTCTCTTGTCTGGTAGCATATTCATCTTGTTGATTGCTCTGTTCAATCTATTGATTTCACTTGACTTAAGTGAAATCAGCTAATTGAAAGTTAATTCAGCTTATTGAATATGTTAATAACATAACTATAACAACCAGTCAATCAACCTATTAAAAAACCATTTAACAGGCTAAAAGATTGCAACCAGACACATGACACTTATGCTATGTCAAAATGTTTTCACGTTAAGCTCCAAACATCAAGCTTCAAGTATTTCTTGTGATACACAAATTTAGCACATGCACCAAGCTTGATCAACACACATATCTTCAAGTCTTCATCACATTATCAAGTCTTCATCAATGTTCATCAACTCTTCATCACATTATCAAGTCATTATACAATATCTTCATCAAATCTCTATGCATCAAAGTCATTTATGCTAGCAATCTCCTCTTGATTTGATGTTTTAGCCTTCTCAACTAATCAACGACGGTTATATCACTTAACCTTCGTTATTTTGCTTTTCCACTGTTTTAAACGATGATAAAAAAGCAAACCTTCATTATTGTTCAACTTTTGAACAACAATCACAATTAAAATCGTCCTCGCTTATGTTTTTTTGTCTATATAACGATGGGTATTTGAAAAACAGTCATTATAAAGTTTAAATTATATACAATCATGCCACTGTGTTTATTTTTACTACGCTGGTGTAGAATCATCGTTAATCAGCATTGTTGAAGTGTTTTTTGCACTAATTACTGATAGAAAAAAAATATATCTATTTTTCTTCGCTTTCAAATTAAATATATTAAAAAAATGTTATTTTCTTTCTTTTTCTTCTTCTGCACATTAGCTTATTATCCTAAATCCTAAACTAATAAATTAAGATAATTTAACCAATTCATTCTTCTTATTGCATAAATTTTTAATTTATTTTTCCTTCTATTAATTTTAAATTTATTTAATATTTTTATTTTCGTGTTTGTTGAGTTAATTTGTTGTTATGAATTACTATGTTATTGAGTTTTTTGTATCATACTCTTTTTTTTTTGCTAAACTTTTTAATTTTATTTTTTAAATTAAATGACTTAATTCACAAGTCAGCATCCTTGACCCAACAACAAAAGATGTATTGAGCAAGGTTATATGTTCACTATAATGGGACATATTTTTGGAACATATTTTTTATTTCTCATCTCAAGTCTGTTAAAATAATATTGTTATGATCAATGATCATATAAAAATATATTGTCAGTTTTGTAACTCAGAATCTATTATAGTTTTATTTTTATAAAACATCTCAAATGGCTAAAAAATATGTATTTAAATTGTTATTGACATTGACTCGTAAATAAAGTAAAACTCTTAGATTTAGATGCATAAGAATAAACTCTTCGGTTAAGATATAGTGAGAATTGGGATTATTTTTTGAACCACTTTCCCAATCGAGAATAAAGGAAACAAGAGTTTGAGCATACGAGTGGTTAGAAACTTTTCTAAGGAGGGTTGATTTTTGAGTTGTGAAAGAGAAAATGGTAGGTAAAGAGATTTTCTTGTATATCAGAATTTGAACTGAGTTGATACATTTTGAGGGTTAGTAGGCATATACAACGCGGCAACAACCTACTCCAAAACCTGACACGATAATAATCTAAGGTAGCATTCACCAAAATGTTTCAAGTTTTGGTCAATTCAGTCGCTTTCGTTGTTGCCAACTGAAACAACGTTGTCCACAAAGATGAGATGCAGAGTGTGAAAGAGAAGGGATCCTTCTTCACCAACAAAGACAATGTGAAACCACCCAATGGAAAGACACCTTAGTGCTTCCTTGCTTTTCATTCGGATTCGAGTCACACTGCTAAAAGGTGTTGTGTGATCAGACCTACCAAAAAATTGAAATCTGCCAACCACTACGCATCATTTAGGTTTTTCTATCTTATTATCAACTTATAAACGGATACCTTCTTATCAATTTGCAAACTATACGTCCAAAAATACTGAATTTCTTACAAAATCTTATGATAAGATAAAGTTTGTATCAGATCTCACTTTTTTGTTCCTTGTATTCATATAAACATATTATCATTCCTTCTTTAACCTCATCTAAGTTTATGAATTTCTTCTTCTACTTACAAAACTTAATTTAATGCTTTGAGTAAATATGTATGTCATAATCTACGTGTCTACACTGATTCAAGACTTGAGAATAAAAACAGAATATATATAATAGTATAAGATCTATTTTCAAATGGATTTTGAGTCACTCATCCTAAATTCATTAATCGATATAAGAAGTTATTAGTTTGCATTTAGTTAAATTTGACCTAATCATAAATTTATGATTTAATTAATAATTTAGTCTCTGTATTTAGGTCTTTGACACATATTGATCCCTATATTTTTTTCTATGCTCAATTAAGTCCTTATTTAAAAAATAAATAAATACTCAATATTGATTTTCTAATTTTGTAAAATTAATGTTAATATCGTTTAGAAGTCACACATGTTAAGATTTGAATTTGTCATACGTTCAATTCTGGATCCATCTTTTATTTTGAAGATGTGATATTTCAAAATTAAAAGGATTTCAAGATAGAAGATGATTCAGATGTTAGCACATGACAAACTTTCAAACCGTGTTAATATCAATAGAGTTAAAATTGGTTTGATCCTTTAACTTTCAGTGAATTTTGGAATTAGTCCATTACGAAACTTTTGATCAATTTAGTCCTTCATCTTTTGAAATACATGGATTTAGTCCTTTTAATCAAATTTTGTTAAGTTTATTGACATTTCAAGCGCGTTTTATAATAGTATTTGACTTAACATTAAAGCAAAAATGTGTCAAACAGTATAAACAATTTAAATACAAACCTGAAATGCGTACGAAATATCAAATAAACTTAACAAAATCTGATTAAAATGACTAAATCCACGTATTTCGAAAGATAAAGGACTAAATTGGTTCAAAGTTTCGAAATAGACTAATTCCAAAATTCACTAAAAGTTAAGGGACAAAAAACATATTTAACCCATATCAATTTAATGGAAGGGGTCACATTATCATTTTACAAAAATAAAAACACAAATAAGTTAATAACAAATATAAAAATTAAAGCAAATCAAATATTTAAATATAACAATAAAATTACTGATTATACTTGAACAAAATACAACTCGATCTAATTAAATTGGATTTGATAGAGTTGGATCATCTAATAACTCATCCTCATAAATTAGATTACATTACATTTACCTTGAACTCAAAGTTAAGTTACATTACATTTATCTTTTAAGAACAATTAATTTCAACAAGAAGTAAGTTGCATCTACGTTGTAACTTTCAAACAAAATGATTAACTAAATGAATTGTAATAATAAGGCTTAAATACCTTTTTGATCCTCATTTTCGTAGTGTTTGTTATAAATGGTCCTCATTTTGACAGAATATTTAAAATGACCGGTCCTCATTTTTACCGAATATTTAAAATGGTCCTCATTTTCGCAATTCATGTTGATGTCCTTTAAATCATTAATTGAGCATTGTATAGGTAGCACAGTTTGTATTAGGGTGTGTTACGTGCCACATGTACAATGCTCTGTTAATGATTAAACGGTGTCACAGAAAAGGACCAAATAAAACACGAATTGCGAAAATGAGAACCATTTTAAACATTCAGTAAAAACATGTTAAACATTTTATCAAAATGAGGATCATCCACAATAAACATTACAAAAATATGAATCAAAATGGTATTTAAGCCTAATAATAACAATAATAATGGTTTGCAAGTTGCAACTATCTAACATATTCTATAAAACGAGGGGTGTCGTTGTAAGATTATGCGGGAAGTGAGGCGGTTGTAGCTGGTGTGACTGTGACTTCCACACACGTCACAAAAGGTTGGTCGCCAATGGTTAATTACGAATATAGATTTTCAATTTAATTTTTTTTTAACATCTCATTCATTAAAATTATGAAGTATTATCAGTGACGTAGAAGTTTTACCATGGGTCCCAATTACTAAAAGTTGTGAATTTTTAGTGTAATTGGTGCGTGTGTTCGATCTCAACGCTTTATTTTTGAGTAAATGGAAAATGGCGTAATTATAAATAAGTATATGTAATATTATTTTGGAAATATTTATAAGAAATATTGAGAGGACTTTTATTCTGTATTTGTTAATTTGAAGATAGTATTGTTAGTTATGAGACGAGGATGACGAAATAAATGGGTTAAAGGTGTTAGGTTTAGTTTAAGAAAAAGAAAAGAGAAAAAATAAAATAAAATAAAATAAAATTGTAGCTAATAGTCATAATAATCCTATTACAACTACTGCACTGCACCACGTTCATCATAACCCAACAACTACGCAATATCGCAGTGGTAGGTGGTGAGTACATTGCCACCACAAGTTGCAAAATTTTCAACCCTTTTTATTCACCAAATTTTCTAATGAATACGGCTTTGGGATTTTCTTTCACAATAAACCAAAAATAAAAATAAAAAATAAAAAAAATCCTAACAGACTGAATCACATGTATATTTACAGTAAGTAATGATATTTGCAGTGTCGTTTTCTCTTCACTGTCCATGAAATTCTTTCTTTTATATTTTGGTTTTCTTTTTCTGAGACGCGTGGAAAATGGTAAAGCACAAGACGCTCTGTGCTTCATTGATGCGCTTTAACCATCTCAAGTACAAAATGCTTTGCCCATCTTTTACATATGTCAAACAAAACCAAAATACAAAATGAAAAATCACATGTACTGCCAACTCAATACATCAAAATTAAATAAAAGAAAATCGAGACTCAAAATATTATTATTATATTTATCTGAAAAGTTAAATATATTTTTAGTATATGATATTTCATACCTAAATTAAAACTCGTTTATTTTATAAATTTTTATATATTGTGATCGTTAAATTAAAAAAGAAATAAAAAAAATTTCGTTTAATAATATTAACTTTTTTGCATTTATTTATTCTAAATTAATATTTGAATCGTGATATATTCAAATAGTATAAATAAAATATAATTGACATGACAAAACAATTTAATATAAATAAATTAAAAAATATGTATTTGTTTATTTTAAAATTTGATAATCAAAATATATAAAAATTTAAAATAAAAATAAATTTTAATTTTACATATAAATTTAGAAGTAGAATGAAATTTAACCATTATATAAACAAACATATCCAAATTGATATCCTAAAATCGGTTTTCTAATGCGCGCCGTAAATAGACTCAATTCTTTTCCTGACAGTACCGACAGAAATCAGTTTCTTGGGATCGATGTTTTTGTTTTCTTTTTACGTATTTTTAATATTTAAAAGAAGATAAAAGGACACTTTAATATAAGTTTAAATATATATTTTTTTCATTATTACAATAAAAAGTTATACTTTTATTATGATAATTTTACTTTTGCTAGATTTATTTGAACTTAATTAATGTATTTGAACATATGTTTTGTTTTTAATAATTTTTAAGAATGTTTATTAAAAAAATTAATGTCAATATAAAAGAATTATTAAATATCCTAAATTTATAAATTAAATAAGTAAAAGCAAAAAGAACTATATTAATATTAATTTTTCATTTAATAAATTAATGTGATAATTAGTATGAAATATTAAAATTTTTTATTAAAAAAAATTATTAATAATTATTAACATTTAATTTAAAGTTGATAGTATTATCATCAAAATTTGATATTAAGTATATTTAAGAGTAAAAATAACAATTTTTTTAAATAAAAAAAATATTTTAAATATTATTTAAAAAAAAATTACTGAACTAACGTAGTTTGATGGGAAAAAAAAATCTCCAATTAGCACGCTATGCAATTCATTGAATTTAGCATTATTTAGCTTTCTTAGTCAGAATTTAGGAGTTAACTTTTAGCTTTGGTCTTTCTCCTCTGAAATTCAAATTCATCTAAAAATTAGTTATGGTTAATTATTAGTTTTAAAATCATTTTATTGACATAAAAGAGTTCATTTTTGTAAGCTTAAAGAAAACTTACAGTGCACTAATTAAAATTAGTGAAAGATTTGACTGGACTAGGTTTTGTAATTTTTCTTTTTTTATATTGAATTTTTGTCACATAAAAAGGTTATGATATTTAGTGGTTTCTTTCTTTTCTATTTTTGTGTATCTTATTGTGACACGTATTATTTATTTAGGAAAAGTTTGATGTAGATTTTAGTTTCGCTTGTTATTTGTTATTTTTGTTATCTTTCCAACAACAAATATCAAAGCTCCAGTTAGTAGTTTTTGTTTATGCTATGAAGATGAGGAATTGAAACACCCCGGATTAGTAGAATTACTCTACTAATTTAAAGTATTCCATAATTAATATTGAACAATACTACTACATATGTATGATCTAAGTATTATAGTATTCCTTATAGAAGTTCATAACAAGTGTAAAAAATAAAAACATTTATCAAGGAAAGAGAAATTCTGTAATTACAAAAGAAAAATGCACAATTAACTTACAAAGGTCTACACTCTACTATGATAGTCTCATTGTTGATGTCCTTCAGCTGCACTATTTGCTGCTTCCATGTAAATACACAATCATCGTAGAAAGAAACATAACCACAAACTAAGGTAAGCTAGTACATTTAAAAAGAAATATTATAATTATTTAAAAAGAATTTACAAATTAAACATTAAAAACCAAATCATACATTACAAACACAAATTAAATCAACTACAAGTTCTACCTCCAGAGGACTTTTGTGGTTGAATAGGACTTTGTGATTTTTCACTTGTCATATGGATATCGATAGACTTAGGTACATCATACTTGGACTCTACCTAGCCTCGCAATGGACCTAAGTTCATTCCATATAACAAGGTTAGTTCACTATGACACGCCAAAAAAGTTCTCTTTCAAATCACTTTCTATCATAGGAACTTCTATCAACTCACACCACCTAAGTATCTTCCTTTTATGAGTTAGAATACTTAGTAGAATATGAATAATCCCCTAAAGAATCCTTATTCAATACACCACAAACACAAGATTGAAAGACTTCCTTCCTTAAAAGCCATTCCACTTTCATCACAACACCATTACAAACACAACTTCATACATACACACATACATATATATACATATATATATATATATATATATATATATATATATATATATGGTTTAATCATGCCTTTGGTCCTCATTTTCATAGAAAAATCTCAATTTGGTCTCTCTACTTTTTTTTATCTTAATTTGGTCACTGTTTTGGGAAATTTGGTCTCAATTTAGTTATTTCCGTTAGTGGTACAGTAACAGCGTTAAATGGGGTGTCACGTGTCACTTCCTGGATTTTTGATTTTTATTTTTTTTTTATATTTTTAAAAAAATAAAAAATTTGCCGCGTGTCAAACTGTCGTTGTGCCACATGGTAGTGATAAAGTGATGTGTTAGTAATAGTACCATGTGTCAGTAATATGCCAGGTGTCATTTTCTCATTCTCAATTTGGTTCCTATATTCTAATTTTAGTCTCAATTTAATCCCTATTTTTGTAAAAATAATGCAATTTCATCACTCTTCAAATTGAAACAAAAATTAATTTTTATATAAATGTTACACACATATTTTTATTAAATTTGATATTTTTATTCAAATTGATATTTTTATTATATATTTTTAATATAACTAAGTTTATTTAAATTTGTGTTTCACATTCAACTTTACTTAAAATTGTTTTCAAATTTTAAATTTATATGTTTTTCAATGTTACATGAACTAGTTAAAATTATTTTTAAAATTTTATAATTGTTATTTTTACACCAATTCAAACATTTGTCTACAAATTATTGAATTTTACATATTTTAAAAATACACAATTATTTAAAATATAAATTCAAACAAAAAATAATATTAAAGTACGATGTAATAAAATATCAATATAATTTATGATTTTTTTTCTATTAACATTATTTTCTATTAACAACTTTAAAACAATTTTAAATAAAGTCCAATGTAAAATATTAATTAAATAAACTTAATTTTGTTAAAAATATTTACTTGAAATATCAATTTTGATAGAAATATTTGTGTACATTTATATAGAAATTAGATTTGATTTCAATTTGGAGAGAGACAAAATTGCTCAATTTTTACAAAAATTGACTAAATTGAGACAAAAATTAAAATAAAGGGATCAAATTGAGAAAGTGCAAATGACACCTAACATATAAGTGACATGTGTCATTGTCACATCACTCTGTCACTACCACATGGCACAATGACAGCTTAACACGTGACAAATTTTTTTATTTTTTAAAAAAAATTCAAAAAATAAAAATAAAACTAAAAAGTCAAAAAATCCAAGAATTGACATATGGAACCTCCTCTAACGGTGTTACTGTACCACTAACGGAAGTGACCAAATTGAGACCAAAAAAAATAAAGGGACCACATTGAGATTTTGCTACCAAAATTATGACAACAAAAAAATTTATTTATTTATTTATTTATTATTATTATTTTCTACAATATACTTATAAAATTTAGAGACAAAATTATACAATGATATCTAATTATACTTAACTATTATTTATTTATTATTTTCTATATTATACTAAAAAAATTTGAAACATAATTTTACAATAACATATAACATAATTAAAATATTCACATATATATATATATATATATATATATATATTTACAATATTATATGCATCCTATATCCACACCGTTTAGTACATCTTATATTTCCTACACTAGAAGAGGAATGAGTGTTATTTATTTACAGTTTCCCCCTCATATAATGGCTTTCAAAAAGGTGGAGGGAAAATGTTATGGATAGGGTTCACTTGGACTGTTGAGGGTAAATAGAAGGTAACTCCGATTTGTCCTTCAATGATAATCGGCACGTTTGCAGTAGAGAGAAAAGTAATAGTAGAGTTTCCCGGTAAGTTTCCCGTTCCCTGAAATGTTATAGAATTATTCACTGCATTGGTTTGTCATGCATTCCCTAAGAAAACAGCCACAATGTCGACGAATAAGGGATCAAGCATGTTGGGAGCAACCATCTATAATAAGGTTATAAAATTTTGTTTTTCACACACAATCATAAAATAGGGAAGTGAGACAAATATCACATAAAAAATATATAACATATCATAATAAGATAAAATGAAATGAAAATTCTCCCAAATCCATAAAACTAGATTTTATCATACTTTATAAAGATATTCATTAATTTTGTAGTGACTAGTCAGGATAAATGAGCTCATGACCAACAAAGTAATTCAAGAACATCTCATCTTGAGTAATACTAACTCGTTTAAATCCTCAAGGTCATACCTCCAACTACAATAATCAAATCTTTATTTATCATAAATTTTATTTCAATATTAAACCATATAATTATATAAATAAATAGATAGATAGATTAAGGAATAATTAAAGCAAATATAAATAAATAAAAAGGACTGGTACGTAATTAGAGATAAATATAAATAAGTAAAAAAGAGTAAATATAAATTGAATAAATAGGACCAGTGCACAACTGGAGATGAATATAAATAAATAAATAGGAACGAGAACTAAATATAAATTAGAATGAGGTTACGGACACCTCACTTAAGATAAATATAGAGATAAAAATAATTGTGAACAAATAAAAATAATCATAGTAAAAAGATAAAATGATAAATGTCTCATTCCCTTACCTTATTTATTGTGAAAGATATACAAGGTTGTATTGAGACTTTGATTATATATTTTCTTTTTTTTTTCTTTGTTGCACTCACACCACCTATTTCTTAATACTGGATGAACTTCTTTCATATCACCAAACTCTCTCTATATTTTTTTCCTTTGTTACGTTCTACCACTTTTCACACTTTCGCTCCATTCATCTCTCACCCTTATTTATATGCATTAACGTAATCATTATAGGTAGTTTAAATGTAACTATATTTTGTAAACACTATTCCCTTAGGTTTGCTTTTAACATTTAGTTTCAGATATTTTTTCTTTTACATTAATGATCATCAGAATAGATAAGGATTGCACTTACCATGTGCAACCTTATCACTCTTTTTTTTTTATTATTAATTGCAGAAACTAATAATTATGTTAAAAATACATTTATAGTATATATACAATATTATTAGTTTACTAGTTTACGTTACTGAATTCTTTTGTAACAATGACAATTTTGAAGATGTTAGCATTTAAATTACTTTTATAATTAAAAGGGTTAAATATGTTTTTCGTCCCTTAACTTTTAGTGAATTTTGGAAATAGTCCATTCCAAAACTTTAGACCAATTTAGTCCTTTATCTTTCAAAATACGTGGATTTAGTCCTTTTAATCAAATTTTGTTAAGTTTATTTGACATTTCAAGCGTGTTTCATAATAATATTTGACTTAACATTAAAGCAAAAATGTGTTAAACAATATAAACAACTCAAATACAATCCTAAAATGTGTACGAAACATCAAATAAACCTAACAAAATTTGATTAAAAGGACTAAATCCATATATTTCGATAGATGAAGGACAAAATTGGTCCAAAGTTTCGAAATGGACTAATTCCAAAAATCATTAAAAGTTAAGGGACCAAAAACAAATTTAACCCTAATTAAAATAATTGATGCCTATATAACCAAACATGTAGTATAAACTTATTATTAGTTAAATAGTCCTCTATAATTATAATTATCCTATTTATATGCTTACAAATTATTATTATAGATATATTGTTATTTATAATAATAATAATAATTTTTATTTTAAATAATATATATATATATATATATATTATTGTATTTTATCTTTGGATGTTACAATTCCCCTCCACTTACAAAAATTTCATCCTCGAAATTTGTTTTTATTGACTAAAATAAATGAGGATAAATTCCTCTTATTGTTTCTTCTAATTACCATGTAGTATCTCCATTAGCTTGATTCCAAATGACTTTTACTAGAGGGATGTGTCTGTCTCTCAGCTCTTTGACCTTCTTGTCCACAATATGTACAAGCATTGCGTCAAATGTAAGGTTATTCTTTAATTGTACTGTATCAGGTCACATGAGTTGGGTCAGAAATATATTTTCTTAATTGAGACACATGAAAAACATTATGAAAGTTGGAAAAGAACGGGGGTAAACAAATTTGATAAGCAATAGGACCTATCTTTTTAAGAATTTGGTAAGGACCAATGAACCGGGGAGTAAGTTTCTTTGATTTAATCACTCTACCAATTCTAGTGGTTCATGTTACTTTCAAGAATACATGATCACCTTCTTGAAATTCAAGAGGTCGTCTTTTCTTGTTAGCATAAATTTTTTGTCTACTTTGAGTTTCTCTCAATTTGTCCCTGATCATGTCAGGACCTAATACTAAATTTTCACCAGTCTCAAACCAACACATAGGTGTTATACATTTTCTCCCATATAATGCCTCACAGGGTGTCATACCTATGCTATAATGAAAACTATTGTTATAGGTGAACTCAATCAAAGGTAGGCATCGATCCCAACTACCAGAATCTTCTAACACACAAGCTCTCAGTAAATCTTCCAAAGATTGGATTGTTCTTTCTGATTGTCCATCAGTTTAGGGATGATATGCTGAGCTAAGATGGAGTTTAGTCCTTAAGGCCTTATGTAAGCTTCCTCATAACTTAGAAGTAAATATAGGATCCCTATCAGACACAATACTTGTTGGAACTCCATGCAACCTCACAATTTCTCTTATGTACAATTCAGTCAATTTCTCCAATGAATACCTGATGTTAATGGGTAAGAAGTGAGCAGACTTTGTTAATCTATCCACGATAACCCATATGGAATCAAATTTTTGAATGGTTCGTGGCAAGCCAACTACAAAATCCATTATTATACTATCTCAATTCCATTCAGGTATATCTAAGGATTGTAGCATTCATGCTGGCTTTTGGTGTTCTATTTTAGCTTTTTGACAAACTATTTTGCTACATATTGTGCCACTTCCCTTTTCATTTTGGGCCACCAATAGGTTTTCTTGAGGTCTTGATACATTTTTGTTGTGCCCAGATGCATGCTTAATTTGCTTTTATGTGCTTCCTCTAGAATCATTTTCTTAATTTCTTCATTGTTGGGTACACACATCCTATCCTTAAATCTCAAAGTTCATGTCCTATCTATGCCAAAATTCTCTCCATCTTTTTGTCTTATCAATTTCTTTTTCTTTTGAATGAACTCATCACTTTTCTGTGCCTCATGGATTTGTTTTTGTAAATTGTTAGTGATTCTGGATGGAGTTTAATTGCATTTTAGCATGGCTTAGGGTGACCAAAAAATTCATGTCTCTAATTATTTCTAACAAATTCATCTCATGAATCATTAGTGAGGAGATATGTAAAGATTTTCTGCTTAAAGCATCTGCCATTACATTTGCCTTACTTGGATGATACTATAATTCAAAATCATAATCTTTCAGAAATTCCACCCATCTCCTTTGTTTCATATTTAATTCCTTTTGGTCAAACAAGTATTTGAGACTCTTATGATCACTAAAAACTTAGAACTTACCACCATAGACATAATGTCTCCATATTTTAAGTGCAAAAACAATGGCAGTTAGTTATAAATCATGGGTTGGGTAATTTTTCTCATGTGTTCTTAATTTTCTAGAAACATATGCCACTACCCTTCTATATTGCATAAGAACACAACCTAATCCCATTTTGGAAGCATCACAATATATAACAAAGTGTCCAGTAGGATCAGGTAATGCTAAAATAGGAGAAGTGGTTAATCTTTTCTTGAGTTCTTGAAAAACTATTCTCACATTTTTATGTCCACACAAAAGCTTGGCCCTTTTTGGTGAGTTGGGTTAAAGGCATAGCTATTTTAGAAAATCCCTCAATGAATCTTCTATAATATCCTGCCAAATCAAGAAAATTGTGAATCTTAGTCACTATTTTTTGTGGTTCCCATTGTAAACCTGTTGCTACTTTAGTCAGATCCACTAACACTCCCTTATTGGAAATCACATGTCCTAAGAATTTTACTTCCTCTAACCAGAATTCACACTTAGAAAATTTGGCATATAATTTCTTTTCTTTCAAGATTTGCAAGACAATCTTAAGGTGTTCCTCATGTTCCTTAAGAGTCTTAGAATAAATAAGAATGTCATCTATAAAAACAACCACAAATTGATCTAAAAATGGATGGAAGATCCTATTCATATAATCCATAAATATTGCAGGAACATTGGTCACACCAAAAGGCATCACTTGATATTCACAATGGCCATACCTAGTTCTGAAAGTAGTTTTTTGTATGTCTTCTACTTTTACTCTAATTTGATGATATCTTGACCTTAAATCTATCTTAGAAAATACAAAGGCTCTTCGTAATGGTCCATCAAGTCATTTATTCTAGGAATAGGGTATTTATTCTATATAGTAAATTTATTTAATTGACGGTAATCTACACACAATCTAAAACTTTCATCTTTCTTCTTAACTAGTAAAATTGGGGCTCCCCACAGTGATGCACTAGAACGAATGAACTATTTTTCAAGTAACTCTTCCAATTGTTTCTTCAGTTTTGCTAATTCATAGGGTGACATCCTATATGGTGCTATAGATATTGGTCCAGTTCCAAGCATCAAATTTATTGAAAAATCAATTTCTCTATTGGGTGGTAAACTAGGAATATCATTGGGAAAGACTTCAGGAAAACTTTGAACAACTGCTATATTTTTCAACTCAACTTCCTCTTTTATTTCGATAGAATATAATAACAAGTAACATTGAATTTTATTCCTTAAAGGCTCACTTTTTGAATTGGTGGGTGATTTTAAAAGATTCTTAGAGTTTGGAAATGTTACTAATTTCTCAGCACAATTCAAAAGGACTTGATTGGAAGATAACCAGTCCATACCAAAGATTACATCTAATTCAGATAAAGGTAGACATATGAAATTCACAAGGAATTTTCTATTCTTAATGAACAGTGGATAGTCTAAACAAACTTTATTGGTAATTATCGAGTCATTTGTGGGAGTTGAAACAACCAAAGTAGTTTTTAGAAAAGAGGTCGACATATTAAGATGTTTAACACAATAACTGGAAATGAATGACTTAGTTGCACCCGAGTCATACAGTACATTTAAAGTTTTTTCTTTAATAAAACACATACCTTGAATAAGATCATGGTTTTCAGCAGCTTCAGCTCCCGTCATGGTGTACACTCTTCCTATTATGGTAGGTCTTGTCTTGGTTGCAGCTGGATTGAATGTGACTTCTGTTGTCCACACTCAGAGAATAGGTGACCAGGTTTCTCACACTTGAAATATACTGGTCCCTTAAGATGACAATCTTTAGCATGATGACCTTGTTCGCATTTAAAGCATCTGATATGATCATATACAAGTCTACTAGAACTTTCTGATGAAGATTGGTTGGATTGGGTCCTCCATTGTGTGCGATTGTAAGGTTTTCCCTTATTGTGTTTATTTTTATTTGTCTGAGGTTCAAAATACTTTGGTTTGATATTTTGGTTGTTCTCAAAATCTTCCAAAAATCTACACTTATGAATAAGCGTAGGAAAATCAACAATTTCTAGTATTCCTACTACTTTTCTCAATTCATCCCTAAGTCCATTTTCAAACTTTATACACTTCATCCTTTCCTCTGGGTAATAAAAGAAAGTAGAGTATTTTCCTAATTCTTCAAACTTGGAAGCATATTCTTCTACTGTCATACTTCCTTGCTTCAAGTACATAAACTTTATTTCTTTTGATCTCCTCACATCATTAAGGAAATATTTTTCTAAAAACTTTGTTCTAAATACATCCCATGTAATAATTATTCTTCCTCCTTCAATTAATCACCTAGTACTATCCCACCAATATTCAGCTTCTCCTATTAACATGAATACAACATAATTCACCTTTTGGTTGTCAACACAGTTTATAACTCAAAATATTTTCTCCATCTTCTTAATCCATAATTCAACTTTTTCTGGATCATATCCTCCAGAAAATTGTGGGGGTTTGTTTCTCCAAAATTCAGCTAAACCTTGTGATTCAGGGTTTCTTTCAAGTCTTTGATTCCTTATTAGAACAACAGCCATCTCTCGGATAGCTTGCATTGCTTCAGTATTCATTGTTCCATCTATTGTTTGTCATCTAAAATTGTATGAGTTAGTAAAAAAAAATATAATGAGCACATTGCACAGATCTTGCATGAAACGTTGCTTTAATACCATTTAATGTGACGAAAAAAAATTATTTATTTATTATTATTATTTCTGCAATATACATATAAAATTTAGAGGCAAATTATACACTAATATCTAATTATACTTAACTACTATCTATCTATTTATTTATATTATTTTCTATATTATACTAAAAAAATTGAAACATAATTTTACAATAACATATCACATAATTAAAATATTCATATAATATATATATATATATATATATATATATATATATATATATATATATTTACAATACTGTATGCATCTTATATCCACACTATTTAGTACATCTTATATTTCCTAATTAGAAGAGGAAGAAGTGTTATTTATTTACAGTTTCCCCCTCATATATTGGCTTTCAAACAGGTGGAGGGAAAAGGTTATGGATAGGGTTCACATGGACTATTGGGGGTAAATAGAAGGTAAATCCGATTTGTCCTTCGATGAAGATTGGCGCGTTTGGAGCAGAGAGAAAAGTAATAGTAGAGTTTCTCATTCCCTGAAATATTACAGAATTATTCACTACAGTGGTTTGTCATGCAATCCCCGGGAAAACAGCCATAATGTCTGTGAAGAAGGGATCAGGCATGTTGGAAGCAGCCATCTATGATAAGGTTATAAAATTTTGTTTTTCACAAACAATCATAAAATAGGAAAGTGAGACAAATATCACATAAAAAAATATACAACATATCATAATAAGATAAAATGAAATGAAAATTCTCCCAAATCCATAAAATTAGATTCTATCATACTTTATAAAGATATTGATTAATTTTGTAGTGACTAGTCAGGATAAATGAGCTCATGGCCAACAAAGTAACTCAAGAACATCTCATCTTGAGTAATACTAACTCGTTTAAATACCCAAGGTCATACCTTCAACTACAATAATCAAATCTTTATTTATCACAAATTTTATTTCAATATTAAACCATATAATTATATAAATAAATAAATAGATAGGATCAATGAATAATTAAAGTAAATATAAATAAATATAAAGGACCATTACGTAACTGGAGATAAATATAACACCTCACTTAAGGTAAATATAGAGATGAAAATAATTATGAACAGATAAAAATAATCATAGTAAAAAGATAAAATAATAGATGTCTCATTCCCTTACCTTATTTATTGTCAAAGATATACCAAGGTTGTATTAAGACTTTGATGATATATTTTCTTTTTTTTTCTTTGTTGCACTCACACCACCTATTTCTTAATATTGGATGAACTTGATTCATATCACCAAACTCTCTCTGGTTTTTTTTCCTTTGTTATGTTCTACCACTTTTCACACTTTCACTCCATTCATCTCTCACCCCTATTTATATGTATTAACATAATCATTATAGGTAGTTAAATTTAACTATATTTTATAAACACTATTCCCTTAGGTTTGCTTTCAACATTTGGTTTTAGATATTTTTTTTCTTTTACATTAATGATAATCATAATAGATAAGGATTGCACTTAACATGTGCAACCTTATAACTTTTTTTTATTATTAATTGCATAAACTATTAATTATGTTAAAAATAAATTTATAGTATATATACAATGTTATTAGTTTATTAGTTTACGTTACTGACTTCTTTTATAACAGTGGTAATTTTGAAGATGTTAGCATTTAAATTACTTTTATAATTAAAATAAATTGATGCCTATATAACCAAACATGTAGTATAAACTTATTATTAGTTAATTAGTCCTCTATATTTATAATTGCCTTATTTATATGCTTACAAATCATTATTTTAGATATATTGTTATTTATAATAATAATAATAATTTTTATTTTAAATAATATATATATATATATATACACACACACACATATATATATATATATATATATATATATATATATATATATATTATTTTATTTTATCTTTGGATGTTACAAAAATGGGGACCTAACAATCTTAATTCAACATGGATTCCTCTAGAGCTTTCAGATGACACATGCAAGCCCCTAACCTCACACATTCATTACAAAAACCAAAAAGACTCTAAAAAGACAAAAGATGAACTTTCTCTTTTAGATAAATTGGTTGGGTACAAAGATTTTTTCGCCAGGAGTCCAATGGTGTACTCCGATTTTCAAATAGATAAGATGAAGGATGGAGCAAAAAATGTAGAGAAAAGCTAGAGAAAAGGTTTATAAAAAAAGTTTCTAGGAGATGGTGATTCTTATAAAATGCAACTCAATTAATAGAAATCTCTATTGATAATATGACTTCTATTTACAATATGAGTTCTATTAATAAAATAATCAAGTGTCATCTTTTAAGACCACTTCTACTCTTTGCTATTTTCTAAGTCCTTGTAGATAGTGATGGTGTTGGAACCATGATTAAGTTAGATTATACAAATTATTCAACATGGAAATCCCTCATGGAATATTTGTTAATTTGTAAAGACTTGTATGATCGTATTGAGAAAAGGTGTTAAACCAGCAAATAAATCTGAGGGAGATTGGAAGAGATAAATACGAAAATTGTTGGCACGATTAGGCAATGGATATATCAATATATTTATCATCAAGTATTAGGTGATACTCTTGCTGACAACTTATGGAAGAGATTAGGAGAATTAGTTGCGTCTAAAAATTCGTTGAAGAAAGCATTCCTTATTATGAAACTAGTAAACTTAAAATACAAGGATGGTTCCTTAGTGGTAGAGCACTTTAGTAGTTTTGAGAATATGGTGAATCAGTTGATCACTATAGAGATTATATTAAATGATGAGCTATTAGCATTGTTGTTGCTTAGCTCATTACTTGATAGCTACAAGACATTGGTGGTATCTTTGAGTAAATCTACTCCTAATGGAAAATTGAATTCTAACATGGTCAAAGATAGCCTCTTAAATAAAGAAACTACGAAGGTAGTAGTAAGGTTATCTTTTATACTCAAAATGAAGGCTTAGTTATAGATTCAAGAGGAAGAAACATGTATAAAAATTCTAAAAGATTTAATGAACGTTCTAAATTTCTTATCGTAGTAAGTTAAAAGGGAAATCAAGGTCAAAGAAAAACATCACATTTTTCCATTGTAATCAACTAGGATATGTGATTAAAGAGTGTGTGATCCTCAAGCAAGAGAGATCAAGGAATAGAGGAAATAATAATAATAATAAAGGAGAAGATAAAGATAAAACCACAACAACATTTGTGATTGATGGTGAAGTTGACATTGTTTATAAAGATGATTTTATTAATCTCACTAAAACTGTGATTATTTCACATCCTATATTGTTGGAGATTTTGGACATATGAAGATGGGAAACCAAGGGGTAACCAAGGTTGTTGGCATTGGTGAAATTTGGTTGGAGATTAATATCGGATTCCCACTACATTTGAAGAACCTTAGATATATTCTTAATATTTGCCTCAGCTTGATCTCTATACAAGTACTTGATGAAGATGTTTATCATAATTCCTTTGGTGATGGAAAAATGAGGTGAACTAAAGGGAAAATGGTGGTTGCAAAAGGAAAGAAGAAAAATACTCTTTATTGGACATCAACAAAGTTGTCTACGCCTCAAGAGAATGCAGTTCCGGATTGTTCCATAAAACTTTGGCATAAATGAATTGGTCACTTGACTGAGATGGGCCTTGTTGCACTTTCAAGATAGGGGCTGCTTTCCATTAAAGGTACATCTCTTAAAACTTGTTCCATAAAACTTTGGCATAAACCAATTGGTCACTTGACTGAGATGAGCCTTGCTACACTTTCAAGATAGGGCTTGCTTTTTGTTAAAGTTATATCTCTTAAAACTTGTTCGGATTGTCTTGTTGGTAAGCAACATAGAGTTTTTTTCGCATTTATCATCCACGTAGAAGACTACATGTCCTAGATTTAATTCACACTGATGTCTTCACTATGGATTCTAATTTAATTAGTGGTTGCTCTTATTTTGTCACTTTTATTGATGGCCATTCTAGAAAGGTTTGAGCTTTTGTTTTAAAATCCAAAGACCAAGTACTTTATGTGTTCAAGCATTTGCATGCACATATTGAAAGAGAAGCAGGCAAGTTATTGAAATATGTTAGAGTAGATAATGGTGGTGAATACAGGGGTCTTTTTAAGCATTATTACAAAGAGAATGACATCAACCTTGAGAAGACATTTTCAAAGACACCTTAACACAATGGGGTTGCAAAGAGAATGAACAATTAATGATAGAATTACATGCATGCCCTCTCATGCAAAATTGTCTAAATCTTTATGGGATGGGGCATTGAGAACTGTAGTGGACCTGATTAACCTTTCTCAGTATATTCTTGTTCATGGTGATGTCCTTTAGAGGGTGTGGAAGGGGAAATATGTCTCCTATCGTCATTTGATAGTATTTGGCGTCAAAACATCTATTCATATCCTTAGAGATGACAAATCTAAGCTTGATGGAAAGTCTAAACAATGGATCTTCCTTGGTTATGGTCGTGATGATTTTGGTTACAAATTTTGGGATCTAATTGACAAGAAGATTGTTAGAAGCCGAGATGTTATTTTTCTTGGGGACTGAACCATTGACGATATTGATAAGAAAGAGAAGCCAAAATAGATTACACATGGATTCATTGATGTTGAACTAGAACCTCCTGCCAGAGTTATTGATCATGGGGAAGATAGGCATGTAGATTTAGATAATGAAGTTCATATGCCCCGAGACTCGAGTTAATGAACCAACTAAAGTAGCTCCTCCTGAACTACCTTGGAGCCTCTCTTGAGAAGATCTGTTAGAGAGAGACATCCTTCACAAAAGTATTCCCCTCATAAGTTTGTTCTACTAACTAATAGGGAGAGATTGAAAATTATAAAGAAGCTTTGTCACATGAAGAGAATGACAAGTGGTGCAAAGTCATGCAAGAGGAGATGAAATCCTTGCATGAGAATCATACACTTGAATTGGTGAAGTTGCCCTCGAGGAAAAAGAGCACTAGAAAATTAATGGGTGTCAAATTGAAATTAGAGGAGAATAGCTCACAACTAAGATATAAGGCAAGGTTTGGTTGTGAAGGGCTTTAGTAAGAAGAATGGAATTGATTTTGTAAAGATATTTCCACTTGTGGTTAAAATATCTTAAAAAAATTTGTACATGGTTTGGCAACATGTTTAAATTTAGAAATTGACATACGTGATGTAAAAATAGCCTTTCTTCACAGTGACTTTGAGGAAGAGGTCTATATGGAACAATTTGAAGGTTTTGTGATGAAGGATTATCTTGTTCCTTTTTAAGATTATTGAATATGGTGTGAGTTGATTAAGAAAGCTAAGTGAAATCCCCACTGGACATTAAGATAGCAAGCTATCTAGATGTGAAGGTTCCTTTCACAAAGCTCAAGAGAAGAAGATGATGGATTGATTCAAAACAAAAAAGAAATGGAAAGCACATAAACCATAGAAAACCAAGAACAATTAAAGGAAGAAGAAAACATAAAATGGAAAGGAAAGAAATGGTAAAAATGTGAGAAGCACGCCACTACAAGGCTAGGCTAGAAGCCATGGCAACCTTGAAGATGAGTGGATGTGTGCCGCCACTTGCTATGCAAGATAAGGCTTAAAAGTATTCACTCCCAAGGGAGGAAACTCTCATAAATGGTTGAGACACAAGAGTGTTTTTACTTCAAAATGTTCAACCCTTTTACATGTCTAGGAGCACCCCTTATATAGAAGAGTTTAGGGGCCTCTAAGCAAATAAAACATACCTAAGGATGTCTCTACAAAAACCTAACCCTAGCTTCTAGAAGCTAGGTCAAATAAGGTTACAAAAATGAGAGACAAAAGAGCCAACTATGGTGTGTGCAAGGCTAATTTCGTTCTAGCACAAAAGGAGACAAAGAATGTGTCTCATATGTCTCCAAAAAGTGGCCAAAGTGTGCTAAAAACAAAGGAGACTAAAGGTACATAGGTACACTTGCTTCATGCCTTTTACTTTATGCTTTATACCTTTGCTTTACTCTCTCCTCCACATCATTTATGCTCCCTAATCACCATGCGCCACCTAGCATTGCTTTCTTACTCCTAATTAACCTACAAAGCAAATAAACATAGATTAGCATGTTGGCTTAAGTC
>Ga0214543_1002606_pt1 | contig 35458 bp, 16 predicted proteins | sample CNSS2metaG_FD_160094 | JGI IMG/M metagenome (GOLD analysis project Ga0214543, IMG submission 160094) | Root nodule microbial communities from cowpea collected in UCLA plant growth center, Los Angeles, California, USA - CNSS2 | ecosystem: Host-associated > Plants > Roots > Nodule | place: USA... | reverse complement strand
GAGGCCCTATTGTGTTTTTTTTTTTTTTTTATTATTCAGTTAGATATCTCCTCTTTCATGATCTTCTCTGCCGCCTCCGCCTCCGTTTCGCACCCTCGCATCGCCCTCTCCACCTCCGCCTTCGCCACCCGCATCCTCAGCCTCACTCCGCCGTTCTCCACCCCTTCCATCCCCTGCCCTTTCATGATGGTGAGGTCCGACGCAGACCTCCGCGCCAGCAGCAGCCTGTCCTTGGCGCTCATGTTGATCCCAGACCGCACCCTCCGCGGCGCCACCACTGCCTCTCGCGGCAGCTCAACGAGAAAGTACAGCCTCTTGGGCGCCAACTCCCGGTTGGCCTCCAGCGGCCTAGCCCTGACGCCGTAGTGCTTGACCGCCTCGGATTCCAACAGCACCAGCCCCGGGTGGTCCTTGAGCACGTCGCAGACTCTCACCGGAGTCTTCAACTTGAAGGTTTCGCGTGGTGGTGGCAGGAGGCTCGCGTGGTGGCAGGAGGCTCGCGTGGTGGCGCAAGAGCTCGCGTGGTGGTCTCGCGTGGTGGTGGCTGGAGGCGCGAGGAGAAATGGCAGCTGCGCTCGCGAGGAAGAAGGGGTTCTGTTTTTGAGCCCTAATTAAATGATATGGCCTCGGTTCCACGCAGAACCGAGGCATATAACCCCTCTTTGGCACCGGCTTCTCCCTAACCGAAGCCTATAGGTCAATTTCTGGCAACCTTTTGGCTTCGGGCCTCCTTAACCGAGGCCTATAACCCCTCTTTGGCACCGGTTTCTTAAGAACCGAGGCCTAAAGCGGCATTTGGCACCGATTTTTGACTGAACCGAGGCCTATAAGTTCCCTTTAATTTCAAAATTGCCACCGCCTCCTTATAGGCTTCGGTTCCGCTACAACCGAGGCCTATAAGGCGAGGTAAAATCCCAAATCTGCACTAGTGAATGCATCTAAATATATCTGCATAATAGACAAGCCATTCACAAATGTTAATATGTAAACAGAGCACACTGAAACTAAATATTATTGGTAAAATGACAATTACAATTTTTTGGGTTAAATATGATTTTTGTTACTCAAGTTTTAGTAAATTTTGGAATTAGTCACTCTTCGAAACTTTATGTCAATTTAGTCATTCATCTTTAGAAATGCATGAATTTAGTCATTCTTACCAAATTTTGTTAAGTTTATTTGACATTTTAAACGCATTTTATGATAATATTTCAGTTAACATTAAAGTGGAAATGTGTCAAAACGGTGTAAATAATTCAAATACTATCATGATTAAATATATATTAGTTTATTATGTTTTCCTTCTCATTTTGACTTTTTTATTTTAGATTTCCATGAAGAAATTAATGAAAATAATATGTGTTTTTAATTTTAATAGAATATTAATTTATTAGATTTCAAATCTAAATTGCCATACAAAATAAGGATATTGACATTTCCATTAATAAATAAGATGGACACCTTTTGGCAGTGGTTATTTGATAACTTGCCACTAAAACTTATGGCAATGGTTCTAAAAGAAAATGGCAATGGTTGTTAGTATAATTAGTAACAGTTATATGTATAATTGTGTACCATCCTAATTCATGTTCATATTGATTACTTGTGTTATATTTTCTTCATTTTCTTTTCAAAGATGATATAAGCTTTTTCTTTTTCTTTCGAAGCATTCATCGTTACTAAGCTTCTCTTCATCTTCTTTGTATATTGCTGTCTTATCTTCTTCCAAGTAGGTTCATGTTCTTTTCTATCTTTTTTTTTTTAATCTTTTCTCTCGCTTCTTTCTGCTTTAGTTAGTTTGCTCTTACTTTTTTTTTCTTTAATTTGTCATAAAACTAAAGTTTACAAAAACAAATTGTCTTAAAATGTTCGTTTCAATTCTAATATTTGTCAAATTAATGTAATTAGATTGTTCTTAAATGAGTATTTATCCAAGTCTCTTAAGAATTTGAATTTAAGAATTATTATTGTAATTTAATAAGTCTTTTACATGTATAGAGAAGTAATTGTGTGGCCTAAGAATGTTTGTAGTTTTATCTTATGATATGCTTTGCGATTTTATTATTTACTTAAAAGTTGTAGAAAGTTTTTGTAATTTTAATTTTATTTTATAAACAATATTTTGGGAAGGTTCACAATTTTTTTTTCTTGTAAAAGTTTTATGTGAGTAATAAAATATATTTTGTTAAGTATTTTTGTCGATATTGACTTGACAAGCACAACTATGTTAAATTTGATTGTGTGATGTATTTTCGTTAAAAGAAATTATTTCTGATCGTAAGATTTTTAACATATTATTTCATTACACTGTTGAAACTATAGTATGTTAATGGAATGTAAAAAAAAAAAAAAAAAAAAAAAAAAGCCCTAAACAGTGAGTTCTGAAAAGGATCCATTTTGTCTAGCTAGCACCCGGTACTTTACTCAAAAGAAGATGAAACAGAGAAAAAAAATATATTAAATAGAAAAAAAAAAAAAAAAAAAAAAAGGAAAGAGAAGAAATTTGTATTTCAAGTACTACAGTCTCTCGATTTTATATAATCTTAAATTTATGTTAAAAAAATAATATTGTGGGTATATTTATAATTCTATTAGGTTTTGAATTTTGTTTTAAATCAAACAAGTTGAAGCAATGTCACTTGTTAGCATAAAACTGAATTGATAAATAGGAATTTAAAATATGCCTCGTCACTTAAGAAGCATGAAAACACATTGGGAAAACCATGTCTAATTAATGGTGTGATTGAAACTAACAGTTACGGTTAAATGCTTTTGAAACATTTCCCAGTTCAATTCTTGAATTCACGCATTCGTTGGGAATGACACAAACATTAATTCCTTTGAACAGAGCTTCTCCATTCGCATCTATAAATAGCTAATCAAATAAGATTGTATTTCACATTCTCGATCCAAATACTATAAATCTTCTCTACTCTGCTGCATCAGTAACTTCAGGAAGATGGGTGGCAAAGGTGGCGGAGGAGGTGGCAAGGGAGGCGGTGGTGGTGGTGGTGGTGGTAGCAAGGGAGGCGGCGGTGGTGGTGGTGGTGGCAAGGGAGGCGGCGGCGGTGGTGGTTCAGGAGGATATATGAAGGCTCCTGGTGGTGGTGGAAGTTACATCTCCAGAGGAACATTCGAGAGCAATCCTCAAGCATACTTCAGTGGTCTGCATGGAGGATCAAACCCAAACAAGTAGTTTTATTTTATCAAATGCTTAAGCTGTTGCCATAAACATATATATTACTTTTATCAATATAAATATAAAAAAATCTATTACTTTTGATCAAGTATACGTGAGAATGTTAGAAATGGATTTTAAGTTTAATTTAAACTCACAAAATTGATTTAACAGAATGTTTAAGAATTTGTTAGGATATGCTCTAATATTATGTTAGAAATAAATTTTAAATTTAACTGTACAAAATCAACTTGTAAGGTGAGATTTATACCTCATTTATATATTATGAATTGACCTTATATCTACTCAATGCGAGATTTTTAACAATAAAAGTTTAATAAAAGTTTGATATAATTTGAAAAGAAAAGAAAAATGGTGGAACTTTATTAAAAGAAAGTTTATCGAAGAATCATAGTACAAGAAAATTATTCGGAAAGGGACAAAGGTATTTCCGGAAGGTAGAAACCGTAGACGTTTTGAATTTGGCCTTTGTATTGCTTTGCCCAATTCATTACATTCACAGACCTATACCAGCTAGTCCACGCGTTTCTCACAAATCGACAAATGGTGGAACTTTTCACAGTTCAAACACTATTTTTCACTCGCTTGAATATTTTATAATAAAAAAAAAATACTGAAATCAGATACAAAGTCACTAAATATCAGTCCCCATTAAATTAATCTGAATTTATTCATTGTAACAAAAAAATAAATGAATAGTCAATTCATCACATGTAAATTCGTTTGTACAAACTTGATCCTATGGCTGCTCCACCTCAGCTAGTTTTTCTTTTCGAGTGTTGAATAATCTAAAAATTCTGATGCATAACATAACCACGTTTCACCAATCACCTTAACCTAGCTGGTTCCTCGGTTATAGTTTCCAAAACAGGTTTTCTTGATCTGCAATAATTTAACCTATACTGAAACCCTGAATCCACTCCTTCCAAACTCAATCTTGGAATCTCAACATCTCTTTCTGCATCTGAGTTTTTCTCCACTTCACCACCGGCGTTGTGCGGAAGAACGCGCCTCTTTCCGCCGGAAAGTTTTTTGGCGGCGGAGTTAGCCGCCAAGAAAAGCACCGCCATGTCAGCGGCGGTGACAACCGAGTTGAGTCTCCTCATGGGGAAGAAGATGTAGACGTTCCCAAACTCCAATTCTTCGTCAGCGGCGAGCGCAGAAAACCTTCGACCGATATGAAGAGAGCGAGAATTGACGAGAAAGTAAGTGGGGTGTTCAAGCATGAGTTCCGCCGCCTTGATAATCTCCCTGAATTGTTTGACTTCGCCGGTGGGAATGATGACTCTGGTGGCTCTGGAGTTCTTCATCAAAGGAGGCGCCAAGGTGCATGAAACGTGGTTGCCCATGACGTGGAGTTGAGGAAGAGAAGGTTTTTTTGTTAACGTTGGAGAGAATCGAAGAATGATGTTTGATGGAGGTTTTGTTTTGTGGGTGGGTTTGAAGTGTGTTGTGGTATATATAGAGAGGGAGAAAAGTCAAAGAAGGAATAAAAGTATTAGTATATGACATATTCACGTGGTTGTTGTTGTGAATTATATTGTGTGTTGACGAGTGTGGCGTTGGCTGGATGAGACTTCAGAATGCGCGTTGGTTTCAAAGAAAGCAGTGAGAAGGAACATTTTGCAGTGTTTATTTGGTGTTCACCAAATTGGGAGATATAATACTTTAATTCAATGGCTGAGATTTTCACAAACGCCTGTGGGATCTACCTTTGTCTTCTTTTCCAAAACTATCAATTTTTTTTAGTATCACGTACGTTTTAATAATAGGACGATATCTACTTTTATTTACATATATTAGTTTAATATTTGTTTATAAAATATGTTAATTGAGTCTAAACTTTTAAAAATATGTTTCAATTAGGTTCTTTTTAACAAAAAAATATTAATATTATTAACGGTATTTATATTTAAAATGACTTATAAAATTAAATATTTATATTTATATTAAAATTTAATGGTAAAAATCATGAATTAAGTTATTGACTTTAGTAATTTTTGTCTGAAAGTGACATGATTTAGACACCTTTTCAAAAGTTGAGACTAGATTAACACATTTTTAAGAGTGGGTAACAAACTGACGCATCTGAACAATAGTACGTACTATCTGACTAATTAAACCTATTATGTATTTAAATATTATACTATTAGAATTCTTTTCAATATTTTATATATATCGGTCTTTAAACTTTAAAAATATATTTAAAAAATAAATGAATATATTCTTTTAATTTGATGGTGTTGATTATTTTTACATATTAAATAATATTTTTTGTTAACATTTAAACTGGTTAAAAAAATTTGATTTAATTTTATTAAAAAATTATATCTATTTATTTTTAAATATAAATGAATTTCATCTATGTGTATAATTAATTAAAATGATATTTACAATAATTGATTATATATATATATATATATATATATATATATATATATATATATATATATATATATATATATAAATAGAGATACTGAAAATGGTAGGAATATGCCGACATTTTTCTATAAAGATGTGACGACATGAGTAAATGAGGTAAACAAGTGTGAAACAATTTCATAAAGTGCGGAATTCACACTCCTTTGTTTTTTCTTCACTTAGTCTTTAATATTGTACGCGTCATAACTAATATTTTAATATTAAGAGTGTAGATTTTATCTAATAATTTTATTTTGTTTTTCAAATTTAACGTGAGAATTGATTTTTTTTTTAGTTGAAATTTTTACTCGTTGGATTTGATTTAAATCTTGTTTTTTTATGAGGGTTGGATGGAACAAAAGAGATTTGAAGTTACATAAAACATTTGTTTTTGTAATGAAGGAGTTAGTTAAAAGACGTCAATCAACAAACTAGGTTTCGTTATTGTTAGTTTGTCAACAACTCATTCCCTTCAAAAACAAACAACACATCACATCACCTTCAAATAACTTAAACTTTTGTTTAAAATGGAAATTTTCTAATTTTCATAAAAATTATGTACATTAAACTTAATTTTATATTTTAAACTATTTATTTTTTAAATATTCTGGTTAGATTTAACAATTTTCTTTTTTAATTTCAACAGAGTATTTTAATTATTACTATATACAAAAATACCACTGAAAAGACAAGAGATATCTCTAAACATCAATAAAAAATAATTATTATAATCTTTAATATAAAGAAGTTTAATTCTCATCCATCTAAGAATAACTTTACCAACATTAATAAATAAAACTTTTATATTGAGAAACGGTTTTGTGTTAACAATAAAACAATAATGTTGTCAATAAAAAAATAATTTTGAAGTAAAAATCTTGAGTTATATTTTGAAAAGAAAACACTCGTTTGTACGGATAAAAGATTCTAAATGACATTAATAAAAAAATAATCTTATTAATGTTAATTAATAAAATCTTTATTAATGTTAGTAAATATTTAAAGTTTCACGTGGATTCAAGATAAAGATAAGATAATTTTATAATATATAATATATAAGTGATATGTTCACTTTTAACATGATATCAAAATTAGGATAGAGTCTAACATACGAACTAACTTTTTTAGACATTTCATTTCTATGACTTACCTGAAAAAATTATCTTAATTAAAAATAATTGCATTTGACATTTGTACTTAAAAGCATTTTACATAAAAAAAACATTTAAATTATTTTTTATTCTGACTCTTAAAAACAACACGATACTATTTGACTTATGGAAAGACTTACTATCACTATCTAATAAAAACATTAACATGAATCAATACGAATATGACCTCAATGATGATGATAAAAAGAATAACAAAATCCAACTTTAACTTGAAATTGTTCATTTTAACAACCACCTTGTGTTAGCAATGACAATTGAGCCACGTCCAAATCAAAGTAAAATTTTCAATATCATCCCTAATCATGTTCAGGTTCAATTGAAGAAAAAATAGATTTAAAAGGGGAACTGGAAAATTTTAAATTTCTTTTTATTTAAAATTTAAAATTCTATAGTTTTAAATAATTAGGTTACTCTCATGAAATTTTTATATTTTAATGTATTTTAAAACTATATATTCAAATAATATATCTTATCATAACCCCTTTTAAATTTTCTATACAAATAAATAAATGACCCTTAAAAGTGATCCATACAAACTTTTAGTTTTGATGCGAGAATTAGAGGAAAATAAAATATAAAAAAAATAAAAGAAAAAAATTAAATGGTGAGTAGTTTGATAAAGTTAAAATTAACTTAAGTAACCTACTAGCTACATACTTTTAATATGGGACTATCGTTATGTATGGTTCAGAGGTAGTGACCGTAACCTATTACAAATTACACTAGATTGGTCCATAAATGAATGCAGAATAAAAATGCCTTAAAGTGTAAAAAAAAAATAAAAATATAACCTTTAAATATATATTAATAAAATTTAAATTTAATTTAATCTCACAAAATTAATTTATAAAATAAAATTTATAAATAATGAGTTTGAGTTTTTTTTTTTTTACTCGGTTTGGTTTACAAATCTTTGATTTAAAAAGAAATAAGAAGATGCATGAGTAAGTTGGTTAGTGTTGTCACATCGTTACCATAGTTTGTGTTGTCCTGTCATACTAACTTGCATAGTCATAATCAAAGAGAATCCATGATCTGTATTGTTTCCATGATGCTTTTATCCACTGTTTTTTTTTTCTTTTTCTGCATAAATGAGTACTTTTATACACTTCTGTGTTCCTGGTTATTTAATTTTTGAAAAGATGGAAACAAGAGTTTTGAGGTGCATGGTGTAAATGGAAGATAAGGTTTGTGGTTCCAGTGTGTGTCAGCTGTATTTGTCTCACTTTGATAAGTCCCACACTGAACAATCACTCACCAAACATATTTGCTAAAGCCAACAATAAAGATAAATCATGTTTGCCATCGTTAACTCCCAGCCACTTGAACCACAAAATCGTTGAGTAAATCTTAATCCACCTACCAAATTACTAAGCAAAATAAGTCTTCAGATCAGTATAATTCGTTGGGCAAATTAAATTTCGTTCAAAAAATATAGAAGACTTGATCATGTGTTTAGACGAGAAATTTTAAAAATTAAAAAAATAAATAAATAAATAAACGATATTTGAATTATTTATAATCGAAATTTTTTTTATCTATTAAATAGTTTGTTTGGATGGAGTAATTAAAATATTTTAAATTTCAATTTTTTTGTTTGGATAAAGCATTTAATATCTATTTTAAGGCAAATTCAACTCCATTATTGAATTTGAGTTGAGTTTGCTCGACCTTCTATCTGATATGACTTGTTTTGACCTTCGGTTCGGATCGACTTACGAAGATTCAATATGAGCCAATTAGGCCCAATTTTGGCACGAGCCAACTCGACTTTCGGCCTAGGTTGACTCGACACGACATTCGGTTCGGGTCAATTCGACTTGAACTTTGGTCTAGGCTGACTCGACTCGACCTTTAGCCCTGATCAACTTGACTCGACCTTTGGATTGAGTTGACTCGATTTGATCTTTGCTCTAGATCGACTCAGCTTGACTACAGTTCTAGCGAACTCAACTCAACTTCAGTCTTGACGGAACTCAACTCGACTTCGACTTAAGCTTACTCAACTCAACCTTCATAAGTGAAGTGATAATGGAGTGAAAATGAGTAAAATTTTATTTTCTTCATTTTTAAGTAAATTTCAAATTCTACTATTTTAATTATTTAAAATATATTCTTTAAATTCCACAATTTCAAATTTCTTTTAATTTTCTCATAAAAGGTTAATTTTAGTTCAAAGAATTACAAATCTTTCAAATAAATGAATTACATTATTACATTGCGGCATTCAAACATAATATAAAGCTTGCAATATGTGCAGCACATTAATTGAGAAAATGCAAATTTGGCCGATGAGATAGAAATTCAAAAAAATATAAAGTTGATTTAATGAGTTTGAAAAAAATAGATGAAATTATGAATTCAACTATTTCATTAACAAATACTAACGTCTATCTAAAAAATACAATTGAACTTAACAATTTAAAATAGGATATGAACACCTTTAAATTTAACTATTTGTTTAACGAATTTTGTTTGATGAAATTATATAAATGGTTACTCCTTTATTGTAAAACAAAAAATGAAAAAAAGTTATTTTTTAAAATTGAAGAGATCTCAACTATATATTGCAATACATATAATTTAATACGATAAGTGTTAGTACTTTAATTTATAATGATACAAGGGATAAGGGACCAAAATTAGGGATATTAATGGGGTGGGTAGGGTATGGATAATAGCTCCCTTCTATCCTACTTGCTAGATAAATATTTGTCTTGTCTCCGTCCCATATCCGTCGGGTATCTGTCATGCGGGTACTCGCATAATTTTTTAATATCCACAAATATTCACGAATACCCACGAGTATTTACAAACAAATAAAAATAAAAATAAAAATAAATATCTAAAAACATATTTTAATCGTAAATTAAAATAAAATATAATGTATAACATTCATAAATTTTAAACAAAGTCTAAATATCTCATTTAAATAGTATTGAATGACAGCTTACAAAGAAATTGTTTTTTTTAACTAATTGATAAAAAAATAACTTATTCAAAATCAATATGTTAATATTTTAGTCATATTTTTTTAATTTTTTTATTTAAATTATAGTATAGCGGGTACAGGTATCCACGTGTACAAATACTATGATACCCGTACCCGTCCTATTAACGTACGGTATTAAAAATACTTGTATCTGTTACCTGCGGGTATCCATTTACAATATTCATTTCCTATATGCTGCGAGTTTTATCCGCAAATACCTGCTTGTATGAATATTTTTGACATTTCTAATCAAAACATTATGAAATGCCTGGTTCATTTTATTATCCTACCATACTTTTTAGTGTTATTTATTCTCAAACAAGATAATATTTCAAATCAACACTAAAACACATTATAAAAAAATGTTCTAAAAGTAAAAATATGAAAATACTTATATCTTTGTATTGTAAGGGAAGGGATTAATTATGTTTTTAGTCCCTGAACTTGGTTCAAAATTGAAATTCGTCATTGTCTAAAACTTCACTACATTCTAGTTCTTAAACTTTAATAATGAATGAATATAGTTATTTAAACTTAATTACCGTTAACTTTTTTTGGAGGTATCAAACACATTTTTTAGCAAATATTAAATCAGGAATGTGTCAAACAGTGTATAAAATTGTAATACTAACATGAGAAATGTTCATCACGTAAAAAAAAATAACATAATTTAATTAAGATAATTATATTCATTCATTTTTAAAGTTCAGAAATCAAAATGTATCGAAGTTTTAGACAAAAATAAATTTCAATTTTGACTCAAGATTCAGATATTAAAAACATATTTAATCCTATTTTAAATGATTCTAATACTAAATAATATTTTGATTAAATAAACTAACGTTTTATAATTTTTTTATAAAACTTAACATAGCAGTCGAAATCGTTTTACAAAAATTCATTCACACTTTTCTATTTAAAATAATTGGCCATGTGCGCTGGATTTAGTTAGAATCAAAATGTAACGGTCACTCAAATGATTAAATTGGAAAATGGCATTAGGGCAGGGAAAGGGGGAAATGAGTGATATATTTGGTTTTGGCAAATTACATTTTTGGTTCGATTTTGATAAGATAACAGAATTTGTTGTGTTAGTTTTTGGGATATGAAAGGTAATAATAATAAAATAGTAGTCAGAGGTGCATTTTGCAATTGCAGACATCTTTGTCACCTTCTTCTTTCTTCTTCTTATTCTTCCACAGCGAGTGAGTGAGTTAGTGAACGAGTGTGTGAATATGAGCAATCCCAAGGAAGAAGAATCGTTTTCTAGAGCTGCAAGAGCAGCAGAAGATCTTTACCATCTTCGAGACACTTATTTTCCACCCAACCCCGATGACAGAATCTCAAAGTTGCAACACGAATCCGATCTCGCTCTTAATCTCCTCGATTCCATTCCCCCAGGTCAGTTTCTTTCAAATTCCCACATAAAAACGCTCTCTTTTACCGCTTTTCAACAAAGGGTATTCTTCTCCCATGCTCCTTCAACAACCCGTTTGGTTTATACTTCATGCTCAACCGTTATAACGCGGGAGCTTTGTTTTTTCTTTTCTGGGGTTCTGGTTGAAGATTTGAAATTCTGGTTTTTCATGACTTCTATTTTGCTTTGCTAATAATATGTGAAATGAAATTAGTCTTCCCTCTCTCCCCGTTTGGGGATGATTGCAACCAGTCTTTTAGGTAGACATGGTGAATAGAAGCATTAAGTAGACAAAGTCTACTTAGTAGACAATTGTTTAACACTTTTTTTTTTTTTCTATGGGTCATCAGATGCACAAATTACCTGTACGTTGTGTTAAACCAAACATTTTTCGAAAATAAGTTTGTGTACAAACTTCTGGTACCTTGTAATAGAAGGGTAATATTAAACGGAGGTTGGGAATCAAGAACATTTTTCTTTTATTTTTTAATGTAAAGGACTTGTATTATAATTTAGTGTTGTTTATTGTTTTTCATTTTTATAAGGTATGGTAATGCCATTAGCCTTAGTGATCTTCTATATGAAAGGCTATCACTACCGAAAGAAAGGATACCATCATGGGGATGACATAGTCTTAGGTGAAGAAAGCCCCAGTGTCTAACATATATTCAACTAGTTGAGACTGATCAGCCTCTACTGGCAGGAGGTGTTTCTAAATATCTGTAGTCTGATGCTTTATAACAACAATTTAAGTCATTTCCCTTTAAGTTGGTTTGCTAGGAGGATCATATGATGCCATAAATTTCTGTCTTTTATTGTTGAGTACATAAAAATTATTTACCACTGAATCCCTCTTAAAAATTTTGAACTATAGTTTTCTTTGGTCTCTGTCTTCCTTTGGCTATTGAATTATCTTCTATTTAGTTAGTCCTCCATAGTGGTTCTTTTGTGGGTCTTCTCCTCACATGCCCAAACCATCTAAGGTATATCACTATGCCAATTTTTTTTTGCAATAGGGGCTACCCACCATTTCCTAATGCTATCTTATTTTTGTTTATCCACGTATCCATTGTGACATTCTTATTTTTGCAATGTAATCTTACTTTCTTGTTGGCTCTTTAAAGCCCAACATTCTATCCCATGTAGCATTACAGGTCTTCTATGCGGTAATTTTTTCCTTTAAGCTTAGAGTGCTACTTTTTACCACATATCACCCATGAAACAGTCCTCCATTTCATCCACCCTGCTTGGATCTCATGGTAGAGGCCACTCTCTGTCCGTCTGATTTTGTAGGATGGGCTGAAGGTACTTAAACCATGCTACTTGTGGTACTCTATGTTTTCAGCAATTACTAGAGTTACTGTGTTGTATCCCTTGATAAATTCCTTACACTTTGTCATACTTGTACTTTGGAAAATCCATTTGTTTCCAGCCAAGCCTGTCTCCAATTTGCATATCTCTAACTTTCCATTTATTTCTTGTCCCAACTCTCCCACTGAGTTTTATCATGGTAGACTTCAAAAGCATGCACCGTGTCACTAACTCTTGAATATGTACCGTGAGCACGCCCCAAGCAAAGATGAAAGGATAAGGACTCAGTAGGTTGTTGGTGCACACTATGGTTATAGGAAACTCTTCTGTATGTTCACCTTTTTCAACTAGTTGAAACTTCACATAGCTTTGAGTGGCTTAAATTGAGCAATCTTGACTTGATGCCTTTCTTTTGTTATATTGTCCATAGAATCTCTCTACGCATTTTTCTCCAAATAAATAAAAAACATTTGTAGGTCTTTTTTGTTCCTCGCATATTTCTCCGTAAATGTTGGTAATGCTGTGATGCTCTATAGTATATGAAAAAATATGCTTGCAGAGAAACTGTTAGAGTGTTCATATTGAATATTTTTCATATTATTTTTCATTTTTCTTTCTGCCCAGACTCACTCACTTAGAAGATAGGATGACATCTTCCACTTTTTTGCTTTAGAACAATGCTTCTGCTTATTTCTGATAAAGTTTGTTAATAAAATTTGTTGCATGTCCCAGAACAAAGAAAATCACCTACACAACGTGCAACATTTGAATATCTTAGGGGGAAGATGTTGGATGTATTTCCTGACTACAGGAAAGAAGCTGAGGATCATCTATCAAAAGCTGTAAGCAAGATTGAATTTTATCTTCTTTGATTTAGTGTCTTTTGTTGATGTTTAAATGATTGTAATCTACTTTTACATGGGCCAGGTCAAGTTAAATCCATCTCTTGCAGATGCTTGGCTATGTTTAGGAAATTGCATTTGGAAAAAAGGAGATTTAACTGCTGCAAAGAACTGCCTCAGTCTTGCATTAGTCAAGGTATCAAGAGTATATTTTGTTGACTTCCACGATTGGTACTACTGTAGCCTTTTTATAATATTTACAATTAGTTGCAGAGCTAGACATTGCATACACCCTAATAATAAGTCACGGGTTTGGAACTTGTTCATTATTATTGAATAAGTTTCCTTCAAATCCTTATGTTTATAAAAGAATGGAATTCTTATACGAACTTAGCTTGGTTGGATTTTCAAAATTAAAACTTTGCCATTTAAATTTGTTGTACGTAGGATTGTTTTGTGGCTTCTCCTTTAAGTTGTCTTTCTGACTGGCATTGCAGATAGCATTGTTTTACTAACAAGCTTTTGTGTATTTCCTCTGTTTTTTTGTCTTTGTCTCCTTGTTCACGAGGATGTTATATATTACCTATTCCTCCTATGTATTCTTTCCGCTAATTTGAAATAATTTTTTTCTTATAAGAAATGAAAATAATGAAAGTCAATATTCCCTTCTCCTTTATGAAATGTTGGAACTAAATAGTGAGGCATTTTCCATTTCCAAATACGTGGCAAAAGAAATATTCTTGAATCTGAATATTGATCTATTTCAAGGAATATATTTTATCTCCACTCTTTTCCAGTGTGCAAATTATAGTCTACTTATTTCATTTAATGAACAATATATCCTGTAAATTTTTGTGGGGATAGCAAGCATGTATTCATTTGCCCAGGTAGCAATTGTATACAATTTATAAATATATTTTAAACAGAAATATTAAAGTACATGTTCAGAATTATATAGAAAAACTGAAGAATAAAGTGCTAACAGTGTTACTGATGAAAAATTTGGATCGTGTACTAATGAAGAAGTTCAAAGTTTGAAACTTGAGTGAATTAAAAAACATGATGGAAGATTTTTCTTTTTCCTGTAAATCCAATTCAATATACTTTGAGGCTGTGTAGTATTCTTAACATAGAGTGTGTCAATTTCCAACGTAAGTTCATCCATGTATTACTAGGACATTTTACTAATGCCTGTTAATAAATTAAGGAATGGAACGCACATGTTTAGCAACATGCTGAATTGTTTTCTGTGCCCCTTTTTTTAAATGCTTTAAAATCATTTCACACTTGCACTGTGGCTAGCCTGTTCCTTAAGAGTTAAAGCAATGCATCTCTTTGAAATTATGGTAATTTCTTAACGTGATAGTTTGGTTCTTGTTTTCCTGGTATTAGATATGCATCTGTAGTTGATGTGCTTATCGGGAAAGACTATTATTTTTTAATACAAATAAGGGAAATTTACTGGAGGCCAATAGGCCATAACCGTTTTTGCCCAATTCTCATTTTTAATTTGCTGTAGTTCAGATTCCATCTAGAGACATCATGAATGACAATTGGTATCTGTTGTCTCTGCAGGGTCCTAACAAAAATATTCTTTGTCAACTATCGATGCTTAAAAGAAAAATGTCTCAAGGTAAGGGATCCGTTTACATTTCTATTCTTTTTGAAGATCATTTTTCCTTTTTACAAACTCCTAATTTGTTTAGTCATTGTAACTTGATTTTTCGCACTTGTGTATATAAAATGAAAGAGCTCAATTTGGACTTTTAACTCTTTTAGTCAGTACCTTATCCCCACCTGGGATTTAAGAATGCTCGCTAAATTTACACCAGTGGTAGAACATTGACTTCTCTACTTATTTGTAGTGGTTGTCATTTTATTTAATCTACTTGCAGAAGAACCCCCATTTTAACTTGGGAATTTTTTTTATGGTTAAGAAACAGTAGCTATAAGTTTTGTTTATAAGCAACTTCTGTAAGAATTCATTTGCCCCAATGGTATTCCCAAGTTGCTTGAATTTAAGAACATAAGCAACTTCATTGGAGTTGTTCTATGTTGCGTATTTCAACAAAAAACAATAGTCAGAAACAAACCTATTGTGTATTATGAAGCTCTAAAAGTTTGGTATACATGCTTGGATACATATACATGAAAATTTGGGGATGACAATGCAATGGTAGAGGAAAAGTGCGGCAGGTACGAATGAAGGAAATAGGGGAATGTGCAGAGAGAAAGGGGATTGTAATTTGTAAAGGAGCTATGTATAATAGTTATATAGTCATGTGTTTAACCTTTTCATTTCTTTTATTTCTTGTCAATGAATATCATAGGGGCCTTCCTGTATTTTTGTGGATAAAAACAAGAATGGTAAATGTTGGGATCCAATCGATCTCTTGAATTTGAAGTATGAGATTATTTCGTGTGGTTTATGGGGCTTTGGATTCTGCAGCTACTACAGTTGGCGTTTATTGTGTGATTGTCCAATGCTTCTGATAAACTGGTGTCGAAACTTAAACTCCACCTTGCCTCTCAGCTGCAAATGAGCAACGTGGGAGGTGACACTAACACATTGCAATGTTTGCTGGGGTCCAGGGCTAGTGCACAAACAGCCTGCATTGGTCCTGAGGCTACAAAATGTGGTGGGATGTTTAGAATCATTGCAAGATTTATAGGACTTGTGTCCCACATTGGAACATATGATTATATTGTTTGCCTTATATGGCTTCGGCCTTTCCAACTACGAATGACTAGTTTCTGTAGTATGGTTCTAGATTTATTAATAGAAAACTGTCTAACACTGAGATTTATTATTGTGCTTTCTATGAACTCAGGTGTGGAGAATCAAGCAGAATTGGTTGAGGAAAGCATTCAACATGCCAAGGAAGCAATCACTTTAGATGTCAAGGATGGGAACTCTTGGTGTAAGCTTTCAAATAAGCTATTACCATGACTTATATTAATAAAAAAAAAAAAAAAAAAAAACTCTGATTACTGAAAACTATTTGGTCTACTCCTCAGTAGATTTATCTGTAAACATACAGTCAGCTCTAGTTATGATGAATTGGTGATTGCTGTAAAGTTGCTAGTGATTAGGCTGTAAGTTATTTACGGAGTAAACCCTTCATTTTTAATTGATGAAAATAAACTACACTGTAAACAGTGGAGCAGTGTGCAAATTAGATACCCACGGTTTCTCTCTAACACTGTTTCTTTAAATGAAAAGAGATAATTGAAATTGAATATTAGAGTTGAGATATGCTCAGATTCTATTATATGGCAGATTTTAAAAATACAATTTGTATTTATTATAGATTGCAAAAAGGGTTGGATCCAATAGGCTAGGTGGCTTAACCCACCCCGCCTAATCTGGTGAGCTATATTTTTTTTAAATGTAGATATTATTAAGTGTTTAGGCTTTGGGTTCCTAAGATACTATCAGTGGTGTCGTTAAGAAGTGTTTATAACTTAATAGAATACATGTGGGAAATCGAGCAACTTTAAATTTTCACTATCTCTCTTTTTTTGGTCCAAATCTTGTTTGTTCTGACTTAAGATGCAATCTCTGATCTTTTAATATCATCTATTCTGCTTGGCAGATAATCTTGGAAATGCTTGCCTTACAAGTTTTTTTGTCACCGGAGCTTGGGATCATACCAAACTTTTACATTCTTTAAAAGCATATCAAAATGCTGTGAGTATGAAGAGGGAAGATTTATAATGTGCATATGATAGAAATTTATAATGTGCATACGGTAGAAATATATCTTACTTTTTTGGTCACTTTTGCTATACTCATTTCTACTTGGAGATCATTATTGTATTTAATATTTATTGGTGAGTAGTATTATCATTTACAAGTTGGAATCGAAGACCTAATGTTTGGTTAATATGTACCAGGAGAAAGATGAAAGAATGAAGTCCAATCCAGATTTATATTTTAATAGTGCTACAGTACGTTGAATCTTTGATCCTTATTCTGTGTTTCATTGTATTCAAGTACTCATTAAAGAGGAGTTTGACGTTGAATACGCCAGCTTACTTTTCTCCTGTATTTTTACTGTCTATCAGTTCCACCTTAATACAAAAAAGTAATATTTAGATCCCAGTTATATAATAGCGACAGTGGCTGATACATTTACTGGGCATAAATAGTGCATTGAGTAGTGCTTTTTCCTGTTTGTCTTAATTTCTTACAGGTTAACAAATATCTTGAGAACTACCAGAGGGCCCTTAGTGGATTTGAGGCTGCTGCTTTAAAGGATCCAGGTCTGAATGCTGCAGAGGAGGTTCAGAAGATAGTCAGTTTACTTGACAAGGTGGACAATCTTTTGAAGGTAATGAAATGAAAATTTTCCTTTGGCTATGTAGTGGTAATTTAAGCTAGTAATTTGTTGAAGCATTATTCTTAGGTTTTTTCTGTGGCTTGATATTCATGCATGGAGGATTCTTTTCATGATAAAAGCTGGTAACTTCAAGAAACATTAAAGTCCATTCTACTCCTCTCCCCACATACCAGCAATTTTTCTAACGGGTTGTAGTCAACATCTTAGAAGCTGCTCTGGTTTATAAATAGTTTTATTATGCACAGGGGCATGTAAGAGCTAAGCGAATGACATCTTTGGCTTCGTCATTGGTTGCTGTTGATTGTAAGCACTTTTCTGTGATCTGGGCTTTAGTTTGTGGTCCATCTTTGATTCTACTGAGCCTGTGCTTGTAATAAACCTTTAGTTCTCTTCACTATACTAACTACTGACTTGATTCATGCCTACTTCTTGTTGCAAGTGAAATCGCCATACCGAAGAGTTACCATTGACCTTTTATCAGAGGGTCCAAATAGAGCTCTTGCAGTAGAGGGGAAAGTTTTTTTCTTTATTAGGACTGAAGGTGTTGCTCCCCTGTAAGTCTTCTACTCCTGAGGTTAATATAACTGTGAATATTTGTCATTCACTGTAATGTTTTAAAATTTATTTTGCTACAAATAAAAATATTAGAAAAGGTAAAATAAGATGAAGGTTTACAAATCATTTTATGATACCATGGGGGCAAAGAGGGAAACTTTCACTAGACCCTACTTGGAAAACGGGTTGATTATTTGAGTCACTCTGTTTTATAAGATAACTTCCATTCACAGGGAAATATAAGATTCCCACCCTTATTTATACATGGGACTACGAAAAAGTAAAATATGTGTAATATAGATTCCTGGGAATGAGTCAGCTGGAGAATAATTTCTTATAATTTGCACCAAACATAAGACTGTTACATTCCCATATTCGCATTCCTGCTAACAATTTTCCTTCTTGTCATTGCACAGATACTATTTGCTTTGTGATTCAAATCATTCCTGCTTTGTTGTCTCGATTTATGGTGTACGTACTGATGTGGTAAGAACTATTGCTGAACTTTTATTTCGATTTCTCCTATTTTCTTTTTCTGATGAAGTAGAAATTAATTTTTCTACCATATATTTCAAGGGTGGCAACCAGTTGCATGCTTCCTTCTTTCTCATGATCATTTGCAATGAAGTCTGCACCTTTACTAGTTCTGATATAGATTTCATCCAATTATTGATTATTGTTTTATTCTTCCTCTCTTCTCTATTTAAGTGAGTGCTTATTTACTGAATAATAGTTTGGTCTAGTTGATTTTTTTTCTTTCCTATTGCCATGCTTCATCAATTGATTAGTTATGTTAGAGTTAATTGATCCCTTATCATCCAGATTAAAGAAGGAGATCAACTAACAATGCTTGATCCTTATTTTCGTGATGTTGATTTGTCGTGGAATGAGAAGGTACGTTTTCTTCAAAGATGTCTTTGTAATATAGAACAATGCATTCTGATTAAGGATTTACCTTGTTTTTATGTATATTTTACAATAGCGTTACCAGTTCAAGTCTATACGCCTGGATTTCTACGAACAAGTACTTGTAAATGGAAAAGCTTTGACTCCTCAACAAGCTGTTCGTACGTCAATATATGCTCAACATAAACCCTGAAAAGGCCACTACAGAAATTATTTGAGTTCTACTTGTCTTCTGGTTGTTGGTGTTGGATGCTATATTCATTGAGTAAATAGATTGGTTGGTTGGTACATTTATACATGTGAATTCTGGTGCCTCACAATCTGATAATAGGAAAAGAAGAAACTTGAGAGGAAAGTGTTATATTTGGCTTTCTATTTTGTCCATCAAGCTTTTTACATCTGCTGAATATGATAGCTTGAAGATTCTTCTGTTTGTTTTCGATGCTTTTAACAGAAACTTTATGTACAAATCTTGTTTGTTGTTGTATCAAAGTCCATCTTGCAAATGCTTCATTTTTTTTTTTTTTTTAATTTCTTTATCTTTGCAAGAAAAATGAAGGGGATTTAGAAACTCATCAACTTCTTATCAGAACAATCTTGCTTGCGATAATTAGCATACTGAACGAGTAATAGTTTCACATTCTTTAGCAAGAGTTTATAACTTATTTGTACTGTTTTTTTCTGAAAAAACATTTTAAGTGTAAAACATTCTTTTTTGGTACTCCTGTACTCTTTCATTAAGGAAGAATAAGTGAAATGAAAGAATAAAGACATTAGTTGAATGAATATATAGGAGTTTGAGTATGTTCATGTTAGAAATGGCAATTTCGCAGTTCTAAAACATTCTCCTCTGCCACCATTTTCATTAACAATTTGACTAAGATTTTACAGCATTAGTTGAATGAATTTATTAGGCTTCATCAGGTTATTGGAAAACAACAAAATTTAATCACTCTGAAGGAACCATAACAAAGCTATAATTACGAGTTGCAACCTATTTTCATTTCATGCTACAAAGTGAACAAAATTCAAAAATGAGTGGAATAAACATATACTTACAGCTGAAAAAGTCTCGTAATCACTAATGTTACAACAAAAGTATAAGTTAGTATGTTTTCTATTACTTTACATGTTATAACTAATTATTATCTTATTCTAAAAAAAGGATTATCTTAAAATTGATGTTAAGAAAATCTATCTATATCTATTTATCTATTTAAACTTGAATATTATTGCTATTTAATTTGATGACTTTTTCTGATTATTCTATTTATCATTTGAAACAAAAATGTTTTCAGTGAAAAAGTTTTCATTAAATTTTCTTTTTTTATGTTTTGAAATAGAAATTAATTTTGATTTTATGTGAATAATTATTTCTTAGAAGTAAGATATATAAATAACTGTGAAAGAGGATTTTTTTTTTTGGCCAATCTTTGGATAAATTTCTGGATAATCCTTAAATTTAATATTTCTTTTAATATATTATGTGGCCAGATCTGTGTTAGAAAATGGAAGTTCGACATTTTCTTTGTCAGCATCGAAATTTTTTTTATAATTTGTTTCTTCCCTTTACCCTCTTGAAGCTCCGGTGCTGCTTCCTCCCTCCAAGCTTTCTCTGAGTTACGTACCAAGGTTCTGGTTGGTTTCTACAATTAATGAATTGGTTTTGTGCGGAGCTTTTCTTGTGAAATTGTTCTGGATTTATTTGCCTGAATTATATTCATTGCTATGCAGAAGATTTAGTCTCGCAAATATTGTTATCCCATTCCATCTGAGGTAGGTTACAATACATACGTTTGAGGCTAATTTACCAGCTGGCATGCGTACCTCGCTCTATCTATCCATAAATTGTTAGAGTTAAGACATGGAATAAAAATAAAACCAATTTATAGAATATATAAGTTTGTGTAAATGTGTATCTCCCTTTATCTATCATAAAATGTTAGAGTTCTCACAAACTAAAAATGAAAATTTTTTTAGTATATAAGTAGATATAAACTTCATACTGATTTTAAAGATTGAGTTAGATTTAAAGTCTATTTTTTAAAATAATATTACACTCTTCAGCTAAAGTTTATCATGACAAATTGGGATGAAAGAAAGGAAAAACATGTAGGAAGGATTTAACATAAGCATGATCAACATACAGGGCACAGAAAAGGTAATATTTTTCTTTGATTTGACCTTTTATATTTGATTCTGCTTAATTCATAACTTATTTATTTGTACTGTAGTTCTGGACTATTACACAACAATGACCATTAAATTAGATGATATTATGGATCAAAGGCTTGCTCAACTGGACAATGCAAAACAAAAGTTTGATAAAATGAATAAAGTTTCAGTTCCTAAGATCCAAAAGATACCTGTTTTGTTGCGACAAAACGAAAGGTTTGCTATGTACTGTTCACCAAAGATGATATCATTTGGTCCCATCCATCACAACAAAGAAGATCTAAAGCAAGCAGAGGATTATAAGCTTCTATGGACATCAAAATTTGTTGCGGAACACAGTGAAAAACAGGTTACAGATCAAGCAATTGCTAAAGCTTTGCTAGAACGGATAGAAGATAATATTGAAGAACTGAAGAACCAATTTTCTGAGGATTTATTATTGGGAGAAATGTATGATGACAAATACCTTGCTTGGATGCTGTTTGTGGATGGATGTTCTTTGCTCTATTTCATGGAATATGTTGACATAAATCATCCAGAAGCATTAAACATTAAGCTTGACCAACTAACACATATGTGGAGAGATTCATGTTTGTTGGAGAATCAACTTCCAAGGAGATTGCTTGAGATGCTGAGTAAAACAGAAGGAACAGACTTGGAATATTTATATTACAATCATCTTAGCTGGTGTACATCCAAAAGGGAGGGTTCTGTAAGATTCTCAGTTCAAAATCCTAAACCAATTCATATACTAGATTTTTGTCGCTCATATTTTCTGTCACCCCAAAAGTTTGTCAACCATGACAAAAATAATCAAATAGAGATAAATGAAATCTCAAATCAACAAAATGATGATGATGATGATTATGATGATTATGATGATGAACACAGTATTGATGCTGATATGGTTAGATGGCATACTTGTAAGAACATACGAGATCTAAAAATAGCAGGGATTCGAATGCTGCCAAATTTATCATGTGAAAATCCTTTTGCATGGAATAACATTCATTTCACCTCTAAGTGGTTCAGTGGGGAATTGAGACTCCCAATGTTTGTGTTCACTAATTTCACACCATGTCTGTTTCGAAACCTCGTAGCATATGAGATGTGTCCTGATGTTTGTTACAAATATGAATGTTGCTCATTCTTTTCCTTTATGGATTCACTTATTGACACTGCTGAAGATGTGAAGGAGCTCAGAATAAGTGGAGTGTTTCAAAATTTGCTTGGAAGTGACGAAGACTTGGCCAATCTTTTCAATGAATTGGGTTATGATTTACCAACTAAAGTATTCTGTGAGAACGTCTTCATCTCAACTAATGTTGTGGCTTTCAGCAAGAAATATATAGTCGTTAAGCAGCAAATTGAAAAACACTGCGCAAATAAATGGAAGACATGGTTGGCTGAAGGTTACAATACTCATTTTGATACTCCTTGGACTATGGTTGCCTTTTTAGCTGCATTACTAGCATTGAGTCTCACTTTCATCCAAACCTGGTTCAGTATTCCTATATGATTGATCACAATGCAAAAGAAGGAGTATTCTTTTATGAATGTGTTGGTGTTTGTTATTTCATTAAGGTATTTGTGTTAACTTGCAAATTTGATATTTAATTTAAAATAGTCTTTCTTTTTTAACCATTCTATGCACAGATAAATAACATTAAATCAACTCAATTTTGCTAATACAGTATATAATAAACCAATTTTCATATTATATATAATTAATTCATAAAGGTTCTAAAAAAATTGAAACTTATTTTAAACATCAATATAGATATATAGATATATTTTATAAGTTAATTAATTTATATACAAGTTAAAAATTAAAAAATTATAAAACTTAATTACATAAAAGAATTTTTACAATTAGTTTATACATATTCAATTTTCAATTATGTGTAATTTATTTTGCTTTTTTTTTTTAATTTTTCCCTAAAATTCTTTATGAAAAAATTATCCAAATTTTATCACAATACTATATCATATTAAATGGTATCTATTTAGTCAACAAACTATATCAGTAATTCATTCATACTTTCAAAGAATGTCCTTAAAACTAGATTACAATAACTAAATATAATCTGAATTCATCTTCGAAACACTAAGTATTCCATCAATATTAACTGAAGTCAAGAAAATTTTGTTCCTCAGCATCGGAAGCTGAAGTCAAAGAAGCAATGAACATACAACAGGTCCCAAGAACAATGAACAAATTAGGGATCAAGTGGACACGACACGAGTACTAATGCTTTATATTTTCTCTTCAGATTGAACTTAAAAAGGTGGGAGAATCCCCCTGGTAAAGTACAAGTAAACAAACTATACACAAGGTTGTATCTGCTTAATTATGCACAATCCAATGATGATGCAAAACAACACAGGACATAAAAACACAACACAATATTCACGCTATGCTTCAAACAAAGGACTGAATCTCATTTATTTAATGGATGACATCAGAAAAAGAATATTAACTTTATCCTACAAGATGTACGGATAAACACTATTGCTGCTTATAGTAGCCACTTTGGTGAGGTGGAGGATATGGAGAGGGAATAGTATAAGGAGGTCGTGGCACAGAGCCAGGTTGCTGTGCTTGTGTATTATAGTACGGACCACGCCATCCTGGATATGCTGGCTGGCCATACTCATGGTTTCCCGGTGGTGGTGGCTGCTGGTGAACCTGATGGGGTGGGTATGGAGCAGTTGATGATGGTGGAATGTGGTATGGAGGTGGAGGCTGATGATGGTGTGCAGGAGCACCATACGGGGAAGGTGCATGATGGCCATAGGGAGCAACTGGTGGCTGCTCAACTGGCTGATAATAAGGTGCTTGCGGACGAGGATCTGTTTGTGCACTGGCTCTTTGATTTTGGCTTCCAACTGATGGGTAGTTGCTGTTAAAAGAAGCACCTGAGTTTTTGTCCTGGAAACTCAGTCCAGCCACTTGTCTCTGAACATCTTCAATCATTTCCCTGCACTGAATGTTCCTTGTCATTACAAAGTCGTTGCTCTGCTGCTTTACGTTTGTGATTGCATCCTATCAAACAAAGAAATTGCGTATTATTAAACGGTATCATCCAACCATGTCATTCAGCAAATTAGGAGAATCTAAATTAGCATTAGTCATTAAGAAAGACTGCATGCGGACATGTATATTATTTTACCTAAATATAAAGGCAAATGGGTAATTAAAGGGAAAAAAAAAATAAATAAATACTAGTAGAGGTTAAAGGAATAAGTGGAGTGGGGGGGTGGGGGAGTGGGTGCCAAACAAATAGAAAGACATCTCCTAGTGATTTGGAAGTTACAAAGTTAATGAATAAATAATATAATCAATCAATTAATGAAAAGAAAACCACTTAAGAAGCAAACATGTCTCAAAAAATGTGTACAAATATGATGTCCCCTTTCAATTATTACCGATAGATAAATGACAGCATGAAATCAATTCTATAGATTTTGGATAAAGAATTTTAAGAGTAATTTTATGACAAAATATATTGTTTAGATAAGGAATTTAAAAGTAAATTGAAATTCTTTCTATTCTCAAAATCATGTTTATTCCCTTCTTTTCCTCTCCTCAACTCAATTTTGATAGTTTCTTATTTGATTGTGCTTATATTCCACATCATCAAAATTATTTCATAGTTGACGTTAGGTTAAAGTTATTTTTTCAACGGTTAGTTAGGGTTTTCTTAGTCAACAATAATGGTTTTCTCAATTCATGCCAAACATACTTTTTTAATTTATGTCAACTAAAATTATTTTTAATGGTTGGAGTTTTTTTAACTGATATTCATTAGAGTTAATTTATGTCAACTAAAATTATTTTTAATGGTACGAATTTAGTTTAACTGATATCCAGTAGAGTTACTCTTTATACGACGCATGACGAAGTTATTTCTCATATCAACATTAATCAACATCTTCTTGACCAGTTAGGGGAGGATTACTTTTCAATTGATGTTCACTGGAATTTGTTTACTAATCTTAATAGGAGTGTTTTTTATTATTTACATTGTTAGGATTATCTTGGTTATCTTTACTGTTGTAGATCATTATTATTTCTCACTCAGTATTAGTTAAGGTTTTCTCCAAAGGTCATTTTATTACATATATGAGCAAGATTTTTTTTGTTGACATTTTTGTGATAGTTTTTTAGGAAAAACCTATTTGGACACCATTGTTCATAAATAGCACCCATTTGACACTTGTTTTTCTCAATAAAATATTATATTATAAATATTAATTTATTTGAGTGTCAAACGGGAGTATTGGTGTCAAAATATCAGTGCTCATTTATCTATTATTCTTTTTATAGATGACACACAATGTTATTTATCAATAATTTGTTAAGAAACTTTAATAATGTTAATTGATAAAACTTTCAGTCAACATTAAATATTTGTTTTTTTACCAATTACTGTTAAAAAGAATTTTTCAACCAACATTGACTAGAAAGTAGACAAAAAATAATCTCAACCACCATTATCATAAAAGTAATCTGGACTAGGACTAATGTCATCTTAAATAATTGTAGTCGACATCAACTAAACAATCTCGACCAACATCAATCTAGAAAAAGCTTTGCTAAAGTGAGGAAAAAAAAAGATCATAAAACGTCAGTTAAGAATATCTTAACGAACTTTAACCAAAAATTAACATCAATCAAAATTGACAAAAAAAAACATCAACAATACTGATATTTTTGAAATATTAATAATGATTCAACACTTAAATATTTTTTTGCATTTGGTGATAATTGAAAAATTTTATCAAAAAAAATAAAATTAAAACATAATAAATTTAAATTATCTTATCCAAACAAAATATTTGAAAAATAAAATAATGAAATCAATTCAAATGCAACATATTTAAATGTCTTAAAAATTATAAAATTCTGTATCCAAAAGCAAAATTAAAGATTCAGTATGTTCTTATGGAACAGAATAAAAACCATATATAGTTGATAAGTTCTTACCTGCAGGGTAACATAGAACTTTAACCCTTCATTGATGTTGTCCTTTATCTCTCGAAATTTTGCTATGGCGGCTTCAATCTGCTTGTAGGCTTTTTCACGTGAAGCTGAAATAAATTAGGAAACCATCAGAACATAATCTGTGATGCAGGAAAGGTGCACTCAAATTGGAGCATTGTGTACAAAAAAGACAAAACTGAGCTTAATAAACAGTAACAGTTGAGAAAACTTCCGTTCACTGGCTAGTCATAAAATTTTATGTACAGTAATAAACATAGTCTGAAAACAGACATGACAGCCTTGTCAACATGATGCTAAGGTACAAAAACCAGATTCAATCTAGAAAACAACCAAACGGGGCCTACCTTTGTAATCTTCAAGATTGAAGATAACAGAGAACTCATCATTTTGAGCCTGTGAACAATGGCAAGCAATCATCAGAATCACATCATTAAAATTTATCACTTCGTCTATTAGAACAACACAATCACCTAGAAAAGAATATTCAACAACCAATAGTCTAGAGTGAATAGGTATAATGGTAAATAAAATTTGTCACTTTTGCCTTCACGGCAAGGTCCACCCTCTCAAGAAGCATGAAAAATTAAAAGGTAGTTTTATTCGCTGCTAAAGTAGTCTCAGGAACTAGTTATAGTGGTAATCAAGAATATAAAGTATAGTCCCCCTGAATAGCCACTGCATGGGAAAAGAAAGTCCCAGAAACTGAATAAATAGTGAGGAACGTTTCTTTTCTTAAATGCTCTTTAGATGAGTTTCGGGCATACAGTACCTGGATCTGTAGCAACAGTTGCTCTTGAGCCTCAATATTTTGAGCTATTTCATCACAAATATGGTCATATTTTGCTAGCTCCTTCTTGAACAGATCATCATAAGAACCAGTGGAAGTCATCAACTTTGGTAATATATCATCCTGAAAGATATTTATACAAACATAATCAAAATAGTGAATTTGGGTGTAATGCATTCATGAATGGTAAGCTAAACAAGAGGAAACATTCCTAACAATTCTTCACATCCACAACATTTGAAACTAAGTGAAGAAAACAAATCCAAACCACTAAATCATCTAGCATAATAAGTTAAGAAAATACAAGTTGAAAACAGAAAAATCCTATATACTTCTCTTTATCATTCTTTTTTTCTTTTTTATCGGCAAATGTTAATTGTTAGTATTTTGTTAATGGTGTTGAACTCATAACCTCTCTCACCCTCCCTTCCAAACCCACCAAACTAACCTTATAACTCTTGGAGGAGTTGAACCTATAACCTCAGCCTCCCGTCAAACTTTTACCACTAAGCGACCTTATATGTTTATCATTCTTAATTACGGGTCAGCATTTTTTTCATGTTACACATGGAGAATCGTGAATTCAAATGACTGAGTATTGATACCAAAAATGGGGCGGAATCTCACATTAACCATAGATATAAAAAAATCCATATTTGAATTACTTAGTATAAGAAGAAAGAAATAATTTATGGATGAAGAATCCTGTATCCAAAAATAAAATCCTGGGATAAAAGCCTAAAGCAACTCATGAAGTTACAATAAAAAATGGAACCAAAATATAAACACACTGGACTAGTGTCTCCCAAGGTCAGGGATGTGCTTGCTTGATTTTGCGCAGTTCACATTGCAGTAGATAGAATACGTTGAATTTATCTAGAATGAGTGATTCACATTGAAGATACAAATATCTCAACAATTGATAAGAAAATCAAGGGATATGATTTGTTATGCATGAGTATGTAATATCAACCCGGAGTTATCTCATGAAGTTGAGATTCACATTCACTTTAGAGAGCCAAACCAGATTAGTTTAATATACTTTTGGATGTTACAAATGCATAATCCCCCTAACATCCAATAAAACATAGTGGACCAAGGACATTTATTGTTGAATTCAGAATGCGGAGAAGCACACATTATATGCAAGCAACAGGTGTAATACTACTTCAATGTCATTAAATATCATGAGAAAACCAATTTGTTAAGAATAAACAATGCATAAAATTTCATGGAAAGGCAAAAAGCATATCTCCCGCTTATAGATAATAAGACAGGAATTTAGCTTCTACAGGAAGAACTCAAAAACGTAATTATGTGAATCTGGCTTATCAGGCATACCTTTCTTTTCATATCTTTAAGCATATCTTCAAGACCGGCCCTTTGAGCTCCAAGAGTTTCTAGTTGCCTCTGCATTAGTTAACACAATTGCAACAAGAATCAATCATACACAGCAAATGGAATACTGTAATTTCATTTAGCATTACATCCTGCGAAACAATTAAAATATTTACCACAACAATCTGAATTTACATTAAAATGCCTTCTATTGCTAGTTCTAACTAAACAATACTCATTCAAATTCACTTCTCAAACATTGGATTTCTTAACTTTAATAAGCACTCCTCACTAAGAGTATAGCCACAAAGAAACCATACAGCACTCAGTTCATTGGTAAATTTATAATCATGACATATAGGGAGTGGAATATAAAAGGCTATAACTAAAAAAGGTTCGAAATGAAAGGATCACTTGTATGATATGAAATTAATCATAAAGTACTGATTAAAATTTTAAAATTTCACTAAGATCTCACTAAGTTACATACATGATATTTAACTTGTATCTAAAATTTCCCATCCGCTATCCAGTATCAACTATCCTATTATAGCAATGTAGGGTTGGCCACTAAGATTGATAACTACGATATAACATGAAAGAACAGCTGCATCAATTTGGATGCAAGAAAATGTCATGGATTTTATTTCTGAGAAGTCAGAAATCGTAATAGAACAATAACAAGACCAAAACCAGCATACCAAACTTTGCTTGAGAGACCCCACAATAGCATCTTCATTTTGATCAAAAGACATAATAGGCCTTGCCAAGCTTGGAAGAGCGGATTCAATCTGATTAAAAAACAGAGATTCAATAACTTAACAATGTTTTCTGATGACATGACAAGCAGATAACCAATTACAAATAGTACAACAATTTACCGGACGGGCATCAAGGATTGACATGAGTGCTGAATGTTCTCTAACTGATCGCTCTATCCTACCATCACTTTCAGCAGCCTGCTTCAAGTTACCTGCAAACCTGTTGAGCCTATCCTGCAAGTTTTTAGTCAAGGTGCTTGACTGGGGCCTGGTCCATTTCGTTCCAAATTGACTTCTAAATTGAGAATCTTCTCTTGCTTCCTTCTGCAACAATTCCTCAGTCTGGACCAGCAACTCTTGATTCACCCTCCTTAGGTCCTTAAGTTGCTGCAACTCTGCTTCCAAACCAGCAGGGCCCCCACTGATCTGCACAGCTTCCACATCTTCTTTGAGACTTGTTGGAAGAGTAAAATTTCCTTCCAAAGCAAGAATGGAATCCGGCAGCTCCATTTCCTTAAGCCTAACTCGGGTTAGCTCACTAGCTTGCTGCAACTTTTCAGCCTGTGTTCTTATAACATCGTCTACCATTTCAGTATACCGTGAGAGGGCCTTTGCGCTGTTGTCCGGAACAAGACTTGCAAACAACTTTTCTTTGCTTGCATCCAGCACCTCATTCATTGCCATGGGCTTCACCATAGAAAATGATGGAATAGGGGGTAACGAACTTGGTGAAGGAATTCTCATGAGATAAACCCTATCATTCTCCTTGACAGCTCTTTCAAGGTTCCGGTTAATATTAGCCTCTAACTTGCCAATTGCATCAAGAATTTGCACCGCTGCACCCTTAGAGCTCTTCTTCGCCTCAGTCAACACACTAACAGCACTCCGTAGCCGTGCAATCTCCTCTGCTATTTCCTCTTTATCATGCAGCTCCAATCCATACCTATAACAAGCTTCTGCATAGAACAGTGCAGCCTTTAACTGTACATGAACTATCCAGGACTTTTCAAAATGCTGGCTCAAAGGTGCAACATTCAGTGCAGCTAAAGCTTCCTCGTAATATATCCCAACCTACAGGTATAACATATCAACTGCAAGTCAGCTCTCGTTCAAAAAACAAAAACAACTGTCACAATATCAGCAAATCAATGATCAGAGCAATCAAACGATCAGCGTTTGGAAAAAAGTATCATATTCATGATTCATAGTTAAAATTATACTTGCCAAAAATTCTTAAAGCTTGAAACAAACTTAAAAAACCACAGTGAGCTTCTACCATTCATGACCTGGCCTAAAATGACAGGTGATCATGCCAGTTCAATGAGTGTGCCCTCTAAAACCATAATATTTAGCCTATAAATCAAACACCAGCAAATTCTCAACCAAATGATCCACAAAAATCAGTGATCAAACATGTTAAGCAATTAACAGCATTAGCATAAAAAATGTACTCACAACTTATCCATAATTAAAATTGTTCACGCTAAAGAGTGCACTTGCTTGAGTCCTAAAACTTGATACGAACTGAAGAAGCTCCAGTGAGCTTCTACAATACGCCAAAGGACTGTTCAATGAGTATACCCTGTAAAATTCATTATACTGGAACCAAGGGATTATACGTCTAACCATCCTCGACCAGATAGTCCACAACAAATACGTACTCAAAGTTGTCAAACAATCAGCAGCATTTGCATAAAACATGTCATATTGATAATTCATAATTAAAATTGTTCATAATAGAAAACAGGAGAGTCCCAAAGCTTGATACGAACTCCAAAAAAAAAAAAAATGGCGTGGCAGTATGAAAGGATTGATCACACCTATTCTACGAGAGCCCTCGCAGAAATCATTATATTGGACCCATGGATCAGAGGCCCACTAGAGAAATGGCCAAAAATCAGACAATCTAGACCAATTTGGAATATCATTGAATTTAGTTGAAATAACATAATTTTTGGTTGTTTGATCAAGGCAAACTCATTGGAACTCTTAATTATGTCAGATAGTTTCTTCTAACTGTCTAAACAGTTCCAAATTAAGACTTAAGACCGTCCTAATACCCGTTCGCCACACTTAAACTAAACCAACAATTAGGATAAGCAAAGCACAGATATGATGGCTTCTATAAATACATAGTACATCTTGCCCATGGATAAAGATAAACCATTTCGTCAATAAGCAAACACGAGAGCAAACATACAACACCGACTCCAAATTGTAGCCAAGCATGGCCTATTGGATGATCTAGAGTCCTTCAAGCATCACAATTGAAAGAATGATTATAAGTGAAAACCTAAAACTGATTAGCAACGGACCTGTCTGGAGATCTTGGCACAGACACCGGGAGTGCTCCCTTTAGCAATGGTGTTCTCGAAGACGCACTCTTGCGCCTGCGCGAGCATGAGCTTCTCCAGCATCCCAGCACACTCAACGGACAAATCAACAGTGGTGGAATTCCCAACGGATGCCTTCATAGAGGCGTTGTCACGGAGGAAGGCAAAGGAACCAGCAGCAGCAATGAAGGCATGCGAGGCCTGGCGGCGGCCGTCAACGGTGTTCCGATCGTAGGAACATCCAATCTGACTGTAAACAGCGCCCAAATTGAAGAGCACGGCGGCCTTCTCGAGGTGGATGTTCTGCTGCGAGGCCTTCTGCTTTGGCTTGAAGGCATCGAACCAAACAAAGGTGAGGGCGTTGACGTGGTCAGGGTCGGAGGAGATTGGGAAGCGCGTCTCGACAAGGCAAAGAGATTTGAAGTAGGTTTGGAGGACATCGCGGCGCGCCGGCAGGGACGGATCGAGGTGACGTTCGATTTCGTAGCGAAGTTGCTTTAGGGTTTGTAGATCGTCTTCAACGTTCTGCGCTTCGCGCTCGGAGTAGTGATACGCCACGTAATTGCGGAGGGGGCGATACATATCAACGGTATTGGTCTTCTTCTCGAAGATCGCGAGCACGATGTTGGCGGAGGACGACGGCGACGCGGCCATGGGTCGGGAAGAAGATTCGAGAAAGTTTGGATTGATTACAGTCTCCGCTCTGCTTTGCTTAAGCTAATAAGCTAACAACTACCTCTTCCTCTCTGGGAGGTGGATGAGTGATACTGTGACCAATCAATTGCATGCCCCGTGAGAGGGTTTAGAATTTCGGAACGCGGAGAAATCAGAAAGTACTTTTTTCAAAGATATTAAAATCGGGATTAATTCTTAACGATTAAGGTTGTACAGAAAAATGGAATTTCTTGTTTATTTCCTTCACTTTCTCTGACCGGCATTCCAACTTCAACCTTTGACACGTTGTTCTTCGAAAATATTTATAGGGCAACTTTAGAAACAAACATACATTTCTACTTTAAATAATAAATATATCTCTAATTTATGTCATGCAAATACATTTTTCAAACCATTAATTATAAAAATAAATAATTCCTAGAAAGTAATATACATTTAAACGGTATGATATGTATAGACAGAAAGAGAGGATACACTTCTTTTATTTATTTATAAAGAAATACATTTTTTTAATGTTATCCTGTTAAGTGTTAATTTTTAAATTTAAATAATTATTCATAGATACAAAAAATAGTTTTATCATTAGTAACTGTTTTTTTAATTCAAATATATCTTTATTATATATTTTTTATTATATGCAATTTTAACCAAATGACATATCTAGACTAGACACTGAATATGAATTACCAAATACATGTTGGAAAACTCTCAACATCATTAAACCATTTTCAGAATTTGCAACAAATAATGTACTATGCAATGATTTTGTTAGAACATTTAGACAACTTTCTAAAAAAAAAAAACAAATGTTCATCGCATAATTAAGTAACAGTCATTCTATTGTTATTGAAGACACAAAATCAGTTAGAACTATGAAAATAGACTATGAATCTGATTCGACCCACCATAAATTTGTAAATTCAATAGATTGGTTTACTGACTCACTTAATTAAAAAAAATACAATATTTCTTTCATCCCAAAAAATATAAACTAAATTTTAATTGTAATTACAAACTAAATAAACTTCAATACAATTTAAATACAAACCAAAATCACAGTAATATTATGTTTGTATTTGCCAACCAATATGTTGCCTAAACAAAAAACCCAACTCAACCCAGATAAAAAGAAACTGTGCAACCCTTTATTTCTGAATGGGTTGGTGAGCCAACTCGGCTCTCCACTAGTCCAACCGGGGTGAGTTGGGTCAAAAGTTAACTAATATTAAAATTTGTAAAAAAAAAATAAAAATTCAACCCAATCCAATCCAAATAGGCAGTGGATCTGATTGACCTACAAGTTCCAATCCACTTTAACCACTCTAAAATCAGTGACACTATAATTTAATTTATATTTGCTTAGTGTATAGTTAATTTTTATTTATCTATGAGTGATTATATAAGTTCAAGAATGTAATTAGTAGACTTATTTACATGTATCTATGTGTATGCAACTAATCTCTTTTATTAGTAGTACTAATGATATGTTTTTAGTTTTTTCTTACATTAAAACAATATTATTGTAATAATTATTAAAATAAAAAATAACATTAAATGATTGAACAATCTTTATAATTTATTATGGATGTGATTTTTTTTATGAATAGTTATTTTAAGTTAAAAAAAATAGTTACTTACAGCCTAAAGTTAAAAAAAAATTACGCCACAAAAAGATAATATCCTTTACTAATAGTATACAAGATAAATAAATATAAATATACATAATAATGTTAAAAGAGACTCTAAATTGTCTAAATATTACATGTAAGATAATAACATTATCTTAAATAGTATATTTAAATAAAATAAAAAACAAAAGTCTATGAATAGAGACGGGACGTTCATTGTTTTTATTTCATTATTAATTTTTTTATTTTTAAAACGTTCTCTCTATATATCCTTCATATAATGAAATTCTGTTGTCAGAACTTTTCTATTTAAAGTGCTTTTTTATTAAATCACATCTATCTTTTACTATAAACCATTATCACGATAATATTTTTTATTCCAGATTGTATTACAAATTTAATATTACAAAACTAAACTTTATATATGATAATTGAGTGGTAAATAGAATTTGGAATGTGTCTTAGTACAGGTTGGAATTCAAAAATTAATTGAATAAAATTAAGTGTCACGTACATCACATTGAGTCATTGATTTCAATTAAAAGGATAGAAATAGGATTATAATTTTCAAAAGTACATTTTTTGATAATTTGCACAGTCAAAAATAATATTTTTGTTTATTGCGTCGAATATGAGGCTATGGTTCACATTTTGACATCCGAAAAAGAAAAAACCTTGATGAAGAATAAGGGATAAGTCCCTCTCGCGTGGATGAAAAAGAAGAAACCCTAAATAGATTTATGGATTGAAGATGGAAAAGATGATGATGAGAAGAAACAAGAGTTGATTTGGAAAGGAGATGACAGTGAGAAATGAAAATAAAAAATCAAATGAGAAGAGTAAGAGAATTTGAGTCTTCCTTAAAATTGGACTGTGAAGTAAAACAACAAATCAAAACTGGTGGGCCAGCCCACATTCATGTATGTTGGATTTTAAGTTTCGACACGTTTTTGTGAGTTAATATAGGGTCGGACTAAAAAATGTCATGTTGGCTCGTTTTGTCATCTTATCCAAGTAAAAATTGTTAGAGTAATTTTTTTTAAAGTAAAATATTAGCAAATGTCACCTTAGTTGTTTTTTACGGTCCAAACATAATAATGATATTTTATTATTTTAAATACATTATTTATCTAAAATACACACTAAAATATTGGGTTAATTATGATTTTAGTCCCTCAAGTATGGGTCATTTTTGGTTTTAGTCCCCCACGTAACGTTTGGTAATATTCAGTCCTCCACGTTTTAAATCTAATGGAATTGGTCCCCAATTTTAAACTCCGTTAATTTTAGTTCAGACGTGTCTAACGGATGGCCACGTAAGGATCCCGTTTTCAGCTGAGAGGAGTTGATGATGCACGTTTAGTTACTCGTTAATAAGGCACTTAGCTGAATTGGGGTTAATAAGGAATTTTTTTGCAGGTTTAGTTACTCGTTAATAGTTAGCATTAAAATGTCATTAACTTCACTTAACTAACTTAGGTGCTGAATTGGGGTTATGTTAGAAAGTCATTAAGCTTTATTCATTTGTAAAAAATCTCAGCTGAGGAGATTTGGAAGAACCCTAGGCACGACGAAGAAGACAGACCCTAGGCACG